>Ga0256835_1001355_pt1 | contig 14924 bp, 14 predicted proteins | sample PIR30metaG_FD_185972 | JGI IMG/M metagenome (GOLD analysis project Ga0256835, IMG submission 185972) | Hydrothermal vent microbial communities from East Pacific Rise, Pacific Ocean - PIR-30 | ecosystem: Environmental > Aquatic > Marine > Hydrothermal vents | place: Pacific Ocean: East Pacific...
CGATCCACTGACGCGGTTCCATCAGCAGATCGGAATCCGCCAGCCGGTTGCCCGGCCCCGCCATCAGACCGAGGCCGAAGAGCATCCAGCCCAGGCCGGGGATGAGGAGGAGGTCGAGGAGGAAGCGCCCCAGGGCGCGTCGGCGCTCGGCGGCGGAGGGGATCGCCTCCGGGGTGAAGCGGTCCGGAAAGTCCCCCTCTCCCCACACGGCGGAGAGGGCCTTCAGCGCCCGCACGCCGCCGTAGAGGAGCAGGCCCAGGCCGACGAGGAAGAGGAGGAAGCCCCCCAACGTGGCGAGCGCACTCTTCGGCTCCCCCCTGCGCAGGTAGGGATGCAACGATTCCATCCAGAACGACCGGAGGAGCATCCCCGCGAGCACGACCGCGCCCGTCCAGCCCCACCGCCGTGCGGCGGGTGCGATCCGGTCGCGGGCGAGGAACCAGGCCAGCAGGAAGAAGACCACGGCGATGGCAAGCCATGTCGCAATAAGCTCCAGCCAGACAGGCATACGATCCTCCCCTCTGTTGTTGCAGGATGCACTTCCATTATAGGAAGGTGGGCGGCGGGCGTCAACGGGAAGCGCCCGGAAATCCTCTGCCTGTCGGTACGGAGGGCGGATAGATGGCGGATAGACAATGTTCAAACTCCAAGTCGAATAAAGTTGACAAATGTTTTCCTTACGCTATACTGTGAGCGGGGATGAAAGGTTTCGACGGGGCAGATGGGTTGGAGGCTGCGAGCCGGGGAGGCTCCGTCCCCGTAACCCCAGGAGCAAAACAACAAGTGCCAACCCTATGGCCAACACCTGGGCGACCCCCGTCGCCGTCGCTGCGTAAGCTCGGCGAACGGGTAAGCCCAAAACGAACCGCAGGAGCGGTTCCGCCCCACCGGTAGCTTGTCGGCCTACCGGTGATCGGCGCCAGAGCGCCGACATGCAACGCATCCGACGCCGATAGGATGCGCCAAGATCCATCGGCTGGCCCGGAAGTGGCGAGGTCGGCTGCGACCCTCCGGGCGAGAAGAAGGTGCCGACTACGCTCGTAGACGCCTGCAACAGTCTGTCTCGGACGCGGGTTCGATTCCCGCCATCTCCACCTATCCAGAGGGCCGGTGCCGACCGGCCCTCTTCGCTATCGGAGGGCGGATGGGCGAACTGGTCATCGTCAGCGGCGAACGCTTCACCGGCAAGAGCACGCTCTGCCGCCGTCTGGCCGCCGAGGCGAAAGCACAGGGGCTGACCGTCGGCGGCCTCCTCACCGAGGCGGTGGATGCCCACACCCTGCGCGTAACCGAGCTGCACAGCGGCGCACGCTATCCCATCACCCGCCCCTGGCAGGGAGGAGGGGGGCCGCTGCGCCACTTCGTGATGGACGAGGCCGCCCTGCGCCGCAGCGCGGAGGCCCTGCGCCACGCCCTCCCCGCCGACCTCTTCGTCGTGGACGAGCTTGGGCCGACGGAGTTGCAGTTCGGTCAGGGGTGGATCGAGGCCATCCCTCTCCTGCGCGAGGGCGACTACCGGCTGGCCCTCGTCGTCGTGCGTCCCACCCTCCTGCACGAGGCCCTGCCGCGCCTCGGCCATCCCCTCACCGCCGTGGCCTGGGTTACCGTCGCCAACCGCGAGGCGCTGTTCGACTTGCTCAAAGCGCGTTTGGAAGGTATCCTTGCGGGGGAGGCAAAGGGATGACGATCAACCTCAGCGGCTACGAACGGCAGATCGCGCAGCTCCGGCACGCGCTGGAGCGGGACGAACTGCCGCAGGCCCTCCTCTTCACCGGGCCGCCGGGCGTGGGCAAGGGGACGATGGCCCGCTACCTGGCACAGACGATGCTCTGCACGGCGGAGGGCGAGCGTCCCTGCGGAAAGTGTGCCGCCTGCCGCCGTGTCGAAGGGGGGAATCACCCCGATCTCCTGGTGGTGGAGCCGGAGGAGGGGCGTCCGCTGCGCATCGAGCAGATCCGCACCCTTGAACACTTCCTCCGCCTGACCCCGCGCGAGGGGGCACGGAAGCTCGTCATCATCGAGCAGTTCCACACCGCGACGACCGGCGCGGCCAATGCCCTGCTCAAGACGCTGGAGGAGCCGCCGAGCTACGGCTATCTCCTCCTCACGGCGGACGAGGCGGAGCACCTCCTGCCGACCATCCTCTCCCGCGTGCGCCACATCCCGCTGCGCCCGCTGCCGCTGCCGGTGGTGGAAGCGGCGCTGGCGGCACGCGGCCTCGCGGCGGAGGAAGCGGCGCACCTGGCGCGGCTTTCCGCCGGTCGGATCGGCTGGGCGATGCGGGCGGCTGAGGATGCCGCCCTGGCACAGGAGGCCGAGAGGCTGACGGGCGATCTCTTCACCCTGATGGAGGCGGCGCTGCCGGAGCGGTTCGCCCTGGCCGAGCAATGGAGCCGCCGCGATCGGCTGAACGAACTCCCCACCCGGCTGGAGTACTGGCGCTTGCTCTGGCGCGACGTCCTGACCCTGCAAACCGACGACGGGGCGTTGCGGACGGAGGGCGCGCCCCGGCTCCTCGCGCTGGCGCGGGCGACCTCTTCCGAACAGTCGCTGCACCTTCTGCGAGAACTCGGCGAGGCGCTGGATGCCCTCCGCCGCAATGTCAACCCCCGTCTGCTGATGGAGAATCTTGCTCTGACGATGCCATCCCTTCCCCCAAAGGGATAGCCACTTTACGCTTCGACCGTTGTCTCCGTCTCTTCCTCCTCCTTCTTCCTTCCGACGACGGTGAGCCGCACGGCGGTGCGCTCGCGGTCATCGATCATCACCTCGGAAAAGTGCGGAACGCAGGTGATCTCGATGCCGTCCAGTTCCAGGTATCCGCGCGCGATGGCCACGGCCTTGACGGCCTGGTTGACCGCTCCCGCGCCGATGGCCTGGACTTCCGCACGACCCGTCTCGCGGATCACCCCGGCAATGGCACCGGCTACGGATGTTGACCGAGAGCTTGCAGCAACTTTGATGACGTTCATTCGGTTCCCTCCTTTTTGAATCAGCGTTGGTTTCCCCCCATCAGCGATTGTATGGAAGAAGAGGCAGATGCAAGTCCTCTCCTTCCCCCCTCCTGTGTGAAGTTGCTCTCCTCATCGTTCGTGCTACACTGCCACCATCCCAATCTCGCAAGGAGATGCTATGCGTCGGGGAACGATCGTGCGCTTGTCGCTCATCCTGCTCATCCTCCTCCTGGCCTGGCCCTGGCGGACAACCGCCGCGCCGATGGAGCAGGATCAGGGGCCGGTGATCACCTACCCTACCGAGGGAAGCGTGGTCAGCGGCGAAGTTACGATCCAGGGAACGGCCTCGCACCCCAACTTCAGCTCCTACGGTGTCCTCTACGCTCCCGGTCCGCGCCCGACGGGCAATTCGCAATGGGTTCCCATCGTCTTCGGTGTGCAGACGATGGTCGTCAACGGCCCTCTGGCAACCTGGGATACGACCCAGGTCCCCAACGGGCAGTACACGCTGGCCCTGGCCGTTTACGAAGTCGGTAACGATACGCCCTTCCTCCACTTCGTGAACAACATCACCGTGCAGAACGAGGAGGCCACGCCCACCCCGACGGCGACGGCCACCCCCGAAGGGGCTGCCGAGCCGACCACCGCGCCGCCCACGGAGGGCGGGGCGATCATCGCGCCGACGATCGAGCAGCCGCCCACCTTCACGCCCGCGCCGACGGGCACCCCGTCGGCCAGCGTCCCCATCACCGGCGAGGAGACGGAAGAGGAGGATTCCCCCTTCCCCTCCGCCAAGGAGCTGAAATCGGCCTTCCTGGCCGGAGCGTGGCTGGCCGTCTTCTTCTACATGCTCGGCGGCTTCTACCTGGCGGGCAAGGTCGCCTGGCGGCGCTACCAGCGGTCGCAGAAGCGGGGATGAGCGAGCCGCATCTCATCGTTGGGCTGGGCAATCCCGGCCCCCGCTACGCCCGCACCCGCCACAACATCGGCTTCCGCGCGGTGGAGGCGCTGGCCGAGGCCCATCGCCTCAGCTTCAGCCGCCGCGAGCACCGCGCCCTGACCGCCCACGGGTGGATCGGGGAGCAGCGCGTCATCCTGGTCAAGCCGCAGACGTGGATGAACGAGAGCGGCCTGGCCGTCGCCGCGCTGGCCCGCTTCTACCGCCTCGCCCCGCAGGCCATCTTCGTGCTCCACGACGACCTCGACCTGCCGCTGGGCACCCTCCGCTTCCGCAGCGAGGGAAGCAGCGGCGGCCACCGGGGCGTGCAGTCGATCATCGAGCGGCTGAGCAGCTCCGCCTTCCCCCGCCTGCGGCTGGGCATCGGTCGCCCTCCCGGTCGGATGGACCCGGCGGCCTACGTCCTGCAGGACTTCTCGCAGGAGGAGGAGCCGCTCGTCTGGGAGGTGCTGCGCCTCGCCCGCCGCCTGACGGAGGACTGGCTCCAGGGCGGGAGGCTGCTTTCCACCCGCAAGACCTGGCGTATCGAAACCCCTGACTTGTGAAAGGACTTTTATGCCTTCAGCTCAACGCGACTATCTGAGCCTCTTGCTGGATCGCTATTGGTTCGCCCCGCCGGTGGCCCTCTGGCGGGCCATCGAGCTGCGAGTCCTCGCCGGGCAGGACTTCCCCCGCCCCATCCTCGACCTGGGCTGCGGCGACGGCCTGATCGCCGAGGCGCTCTTCGCCGGAGAGCCGCCCATCGAGGCGGGCTTCGACCCCTGGTGGGATCAGCTCCGCCGCGCCGCCCTCGGCGGGATGTACGTCGGCGTCCAGCAGGCGGTGGGCAGTGCGATGCCCTACCGCAGCGGAAGCTTCGCCTCGCTCTTCAGCAACTCCGTGCTGGAGCACATCCCCGACCTCCAGCCGGTGCTGGAGGAGGCGGGACGGGTGCTCCGCCCCGGCGGGCGCTTCCTCGCCACCGTGCCCAGCGATGCCTTCCACAGCCTGCTGAGCGGCTACCGTCGGGCGATGGCCCGTGGCGACCGCGCGGCGGCGGAAGCCTACGCCGAAGCGGTGGATCGCCGCCTGGAGCACCACCGCTACCCCTCGCCCCAGGAATGGGCGGAGATGTTGGCAAGTGCCAGGCTCAAGTTAGTCGCCGCTCGCTACTACATTCCTGCGCCGGTGGCGGCGATGTGGGACGAGGCCAACCATCGCTACGGCATCGGCGAGGGAAGCCTGCCCTTCTACCGCTGGCTGGCCTCGCCTCGCCTGCGCCGCTCCCCTCACCAGCGGCTGATGCGCCGCCTGGTGGTGCGCACGCTCTCGCGGCGATGGCGACCGCTCTACGAGATGGACGTCCCCGCAGGCGAGAGGGGCGCGGGGCTGCTGATCGTGGCGGAACGGACGGGATGAGCGACTGGGACGCCTTCACCGCCGCCCATCCCTACGGGAGCCTGCTGCAGAGTTCGCGCTGGGCGCAGCTCAAGGCGGGCTTTGGGTGGCGCTCGGAGCGGGTGCTGCTGGGCGAGGCGGAGGCCCCTCAGGCCGGGGGGCAGATGCTCCTCCGCAGCAAGTGGGGGCTGTTGCGCGTGGCCTACCTCCCGCGCGGGCCGGTGGTGGATTGGGAGGATGCGGCGCTGGTGGAGGCGATGCTGCGTGCGCTGCGACGGACGGCGCGGCGGCGCTGGGCGCTGCGGCTCTGGATCGAGCCGCGCATCGAGGACGGGCCGGCCATCCGCGCCCTGCTGCGAAGGCTGGGCTGGCGCGAGCGGAAGCATCCCGTCCAGCCGCCGAGGACGATCCTCGTGGATCTGCACGGCACGGAGGAGGCGCTGCTGGCGCGGATGAAGCAGAAGACGCGCTACAACATCCGCCTGGCGGCGCGGAAGGGGGTGCGGGTGCGCGAGGGCGGGATGGACGATCTGCCCACCTTCCTGGCGCTGATGGAGGAGACGGGGCGACGGGACGGCTTCGCCATCCGACCGGCGGCCTACTACCGGCGCTTCGTCGAGCTTTTCGTCCCGCAGCACGCGGCGCTGCTCCTGGCGGAGGTGGAGGGGGAGACGGTCGCGGCGATCATCGTCGCGGCGTGGGGCCGGACGGCCTACTACCTCTACGGCGCTTCCTCGGCGCGCCATCGCAACCGCATGCCGACCTATCTCCTCCAGTGGGAGGCGATGCGCTGGGCGCGTGCGCGTGGCTGCACGATCTACGACCTCTGGGGCATCCCCGACGAGGACGAGGCGACGCTGGAAGCGGCCTTCCGCGAGCGCCGCGACGGGCTGTGGGGCGTCTATCGCTTCAAGCGGGGCTTCGGCGGGCGGGTGGTGCGCTACGCGGGGACGTGGGAGCGGCTGCCCTGAGGGAGGAGAGGCGATGCCGGAGGAGGTCAGGGAAGAGACGGTACTTGCTTTCCTCGTCCGTCTGGGGCGGCGGATGGGACGCCATCCCGTCGGCACCTACGCCGCCGCGCTTTCCTACTACACCGTCCTCTCGCTGGTGCCGATCTTCCTCTTCGTCTTCACGGTGGGCACCTTCATCATCAATGCGGAGGACTTGCAGGCGGTGATGGTGCGGGCGATGCACGCCATCTTCCCCTCGGCGGAGGGGATCACGGCGCTGATCGACGTGGAGGGGATGCTGCGCTACCGGGGGACGGTGAGCCTCCTCTCGCTGCTGACGACGATCTGGTCGGCTTCGGGGATGTTCACCGTGCTGGAGGGCGCGGTCAACGCGGCGTGGGAGCGCCAGGGACGCCGCTCCTACCTCAAGCGGCGGATCATCGGCATCCTCTCGCTGCTGGGCCTGCTGGGATGGCTGGTGCTGGCCTTCTTCACGCGCTCGCTGTGGCATCTGCTGCCGCAGTGGTTCCCGCCGCTGGCGACGCTGGCCCGTCCGACCACGCAGTGGATCGAGCGGGCACTGGCCTTCTTCACCGTGCTGGCGATGAACTTCACCGTCTTCCGCTTCTTCCCCGCGCGGCGGGTCAATGGGTGGCGGGCGGCGGTGATCGCCCTCGGCGTCAGCTTCATCTGGATGGTGATGCGGGAGCTTTTCACCTGGGCGCTGAGCGCAGGGCTGCTGAAGTACCCCGTCCTCTACGGCTCGCTGTGGGTCTTCATCGCGCCGCTCATCTGGGCCTACTGGAGCTACCTCATCCTCCTCCTCGGCGCGGAGCTGCAGGCGGCGCTGGAGGAGACGGCCTTCGATGCCGACGAGGCGGTCGGCGGCATGCCCGATCTTTTCTAAGCCCCCGTTGTTTGACAACTCCCCTCCTCTGGCTATAATGACGGTGTCCATCTCCCATCCCCTGGGCTTCGCCGGGGGATGTCCCTTTAATGGGGGATGACTTCGCGCGGGTTCACCCCGCACCCTTGCAGGAAAGGAGGTGATGCGTTACCGCGATGACCACGACGAACCTCTCATCTGCACAATCGGAGCTGTTCTCACAGGTAGTCCCCATCAGGTTTTTCGACCCAAAGAAGGAGGAGAGATGAAAAACCGAACGCTGTTTGTCATTCTGAGCCTCGTCATCCTGGCGAGCATGGTGCTGGCGGCCTGCGCCAAGCCCACCCCCGCGCCGACGCCGGAACCGACCGAGGCGGCAACGGAGGAGGCCACGGCGGAGCCGACGGAGGAGATGACCGCCGAGCCGACGGAGGAGGCGACGCCCGAAGGGCCGCATCCCCTGTGGACGAAGGAGATGCGCCAGGCCATCGCGGCGGCGATCGACCGCGAGGTGATCGTGGATCGCGTCTTCGAGGGGCGCAACATCCCGGCCTACCACATGGTTCCGCCGGACTACCCCTACGCGACCGAGCCGTTCCTCGACAAGTACGGCACGCGCGACCTCGACATGGCGATCCAGCTCCTGGAGAGCCAGGGCTACACCGAGGACAACCCCTTCCAGATGGAGCTTTGGTACCCGCCTGAGCACTACGGCACCACCACCGCCGACGTGATGCAGGTCATCAAGGAGCAGCTGGAGGAGACGGGGCGCATCCAGGTTACGCTCAAGAGCCAGAACTGGGCGGAGTACGTCAACAGCTTCGTCAACGGCGAGATGCCCGTCTTCATCCTCGGCTGGTTCCCCGACTTCGCCGACCCCGACAACTGGCTGACCCCCTTCGCTTCCTGCGAGCAGTCGCCCGACCTCGGCGTGAACTTCTGCGACGAGGAGATGGACAAGCTGCTCAAGGAGGCCGCCGCCGAATCCGATCCGGCCAAGCGGGCGGAGCTTTACCAGAAGATCGGCGAGCTTTACGCCGAGCTGGTGCCCACCATCCCGCTCTTCTGGGAGCCGGAGTTCATCACCTTCCGCGACGGCGTGGAGGGCGTGAAGATCGGCGCTCCCTTCGAGTTCAACTACAACGTGCTCAGCTTCGCCGACGGGGCGCAGCCCGCCTCCGGCAGCACCGACACGATCATCATCGGCACGACCGACGAGGTCAACAGCCTCGACCCGCAGGATGCCTACTCCACGCACGACTGGGAGATTCTGAAGAACACCGGCGTGCCGCTCCTGCGCTACGAACCCGGCACGGCCAACCTCGTCCCCGGCGCGGCGGCGGAGATGCCCACCATCAGCGATGACGGCAAGACCTACACCTTCAAGCTGCGCGAGGACATCAAGTTCGCCGACGGCACGCCCGTTACGGCGCAGGACTACGTCCGCGCCTGGGAGCGCATCAACAACCTCGGCGGGCAGGTCTCCGGCCTGATCAAGGTCTACGTGGAGAGCGTGGAGGCGATCGACGACTACACCATCGCCTACCACCTGAAGGATTCCTACGGCTTCTTCCCGGCGCTGGCCGCCGCTGCTCCCTTCATCCCCGCCAACCCCAACATCTACCCCGACGACGAGCTGGTGGCCTACCCCGACAAGATCGACGGCATCGGGCCGTACCGGATGGTCTCCTACGTGCCCGGCGAGCAGATGGTGCTCGAGGCGAACCCCTACTACTTCGGTGATGACAAGCCCCAGATCGAGAAGGTCATCATCCGCTACTTCGCCGACCCGACGACGATGGGCAACGCCGTCGAGAAGGGCGAGATCGACATCGCCTGGCGCGTCCTCGGCCCGGTGGAGGCCATCCGCCTCCAGAGCGTGGACGGCCTGACGGTGGAGAAGATCAACGCCCCGGCGCTGCGCTACATCGTCTTCAACTGCGCCTACATGGTCGGGGAGTAAGCCTCACGGCTGAGTTGACCCCGTAGTAAGCACACCGGCGGGGGCGGGCTTCGAAACCCCGCTCCCGCCGCAAACTATCGGGGAGCCGAAGCTCCCCTCCTCCGCAGGAGGTTCTATGTCGGCATCATTCCGTCGTTTCGTCATCACACGGTTGCTCCTGACCATCCCGATGGTGCTCATCCTCGTAACGATGGTCTTCTTCGTGATGCGCATCCTGCCCGGCGACCCCATCCGCTCCCAGCTTGGGCCGAAGGTTACCGACGAGCAGGCCGCCGAGCTGCGTGCCCGCCTGGGGCTGGATCGTCCGCTCTACATCCAGTACGTGGACTTCCTCTGGGACATGGTGCGGCTCGACTTCGGCAATGCGCTGACACAGGGCGAACGTCCGATCCGCGATGAGCTGGGCGAACGGCTCCCGGCCACCATCGAGCTGACCATCCCCTCGATGCTCTTCGTGGCGCTGGTGGGCATCTTCGGCGGGGCCTTCGCCGCCAAGCACCGCAAGGAGTGGCCGGATTACGTCATCCGGCTGCTCAGCGTCGCCATCTACGCGATCCCGGTCTTCTTCCTCGGCCTTATCTTCCAGATTCTCTTTGCCGTGCGCTTTCCCATCCTCCCCCTGGCGGGGCGGATGGACAGCCTGGTGCTGACCCACTTCCAGCCGCGCACCAACTTCTACGTCCTCGATTCACTGCTGGCCCGCGACTGGGTGGCGCTGAAGTCGGCGCTGCTCCACCTCGTCCTCCCCTCGCTGACGCTGGGCCTGGTGCTCACCGGCCCCTTCGTCCGCCTGACGCGCGTCAATATGATCGAAATCCTGCAATCGGACTTCATCATCGCCGGACGGGCGCGGGGGCTGCCGGAGGGGAAGCTGGTCTATCGCCACGCGCTGCGCAACACCTTCATCCCCATCCTGACGCTGCTCGGCTTGCAGTTCGCGCTCCTGCTGGCGGGCGCGGTGCTGACGGAGACGACCTTCTCCTGGCCCGGCGTCGGGCGCTACCTCGTCGAGCGCATCCAGCTGCGGGACTACACCGCCGTCCAGGCGACGATCGCCGTCTTCGCCCTCTTCGTGGGGCTGATCAGCGTGGCGATCGACATCCTCTACGCCTTCATCGATCCGCGCATCCGCTACTAAGGGGGCACCGATGGACGAACAGGAACGCACAACACCCGAAGTTACGCAGGTTCCCGACTGGCAGCAGGAGCTGGAGCGCGTCGGCTGGGTCCGCCGCGCCATCCAGGCCCGCAAGTGGTACGGCGGCGACTGGTGGTTCGTCGTCATCAGCGGAGTACTGCTCCTCTTCATCATCATCGTCGGCATCTTCCCGCAGTGGTTCGCGCCCTACGATCCCCGCGCCGAGGTCGGCCCCTCGCTGCTGCCGCCCGGCGTCCCGCCGGCGGAGTACGTCCTCGTCGCCCGCGCGGGGGAGGGGATCACCACGTTGAAGGACGTGGCCCAGCGGAGCAACAGCCTCGGCTTCGTCGTCGGCAGCCCGGCCAGCCAGGCGCTGCGCGAGGCGCTGGGCGAGCTTCAGGAGGCGGCGGATGCGGCGGGCGAGGATGTGCGCTATCAGCCGCGCTATCGCCGCTACGAGACGCTGGAGGAGGGATTGCAGGCGCTGGCCGAGGGTGAGATCGACGGCTTCGTCTGCGAACCGGCGGAGATCGAGCCGCTGCTGGGCCAGTTCCCCGGCATCGAGGTCGTCGGGCCGATGCGCGAGGCCTCCTCCAGGGGCTTCGTGATGGGGACGAACCAGATCGGCCAGGATGTCTTCAGCCGCATCATCTGGGGGACGCGGATCGCGCTCATCGTCGGCCTCAGCTCGGCGCTGGTCGCCATCCTCCTCGGCGTGCCGCTGGGGCTGCTGAGCGGCTTCGTCGGCGGCTGGGTGGATCGCCTCCTCACGCTGCTGATGGACAGCCTCTACTCCTTCCCCGGCCTCATCCTGGCGATGGCCATCGCCGCCGTGCTCGGCGCGGGGATCGGCAACATCATCGTCGCCATCTCCGTCCTCTACATCCCGACCTACTTCCGCATCGTGCGCGGGCAGACGCTGGCGGTGAAGCAGGAACTCTACGTGGACGCGGCCCGCAGCCTGGGCGCGAAGCCGTGGCAAATCCTGCGCGACTACATCTTCCCCAACGTCATCCCCTCGGTGGTGATCATCTTCTCCGTCAACGTCGCCGATGCCATCCTCACCGAGGCGGGGCTGAGCTTCCTCGGCCTGGGGCTGCCCCCCGATACGCCCGACTGGGGGATCGACCTGGCACGCGGGCAGGACTACCTGCGCCGCGCCTGGTGGCTCATCACCTTCCCCGGCCTGATGGTTACGCTCGTTACGCTCTCCTTCAGCATGCTGGGTGAGAGCCTCTCCGAAATCCTCAACCCGCGCCTGGCGGAACTGTGAGGTGCGCGATGGGCGAACAGGAACTTCTGGTACAGATTCGGGATTTGACGGTAACCTACAAGACGCGCCTCGGCCCGCTGAGCGCGGTGGACGGCGTCTCCTACGACATCTACCGGCGCGAAATCCTGGGCGTGGTGGGGGAAAGCGGCTGCGGCAAGAGCACGATGGGCAAGGCGCTGCTGCGCATCCTCCCGCCGACGGCGCAGATCACGGGGCAGATCATCTTCGACGGCGAGGACATCCTCACCTACGACTACAAGCGGTTGCGAGATTTCCGTGGCCGCCGTGCAAGCATGATCTTCCAGGACCCGATGACCTCGCTCAATCCGGTGCAGCGCGTGGTGGATCATCTGGTGGAGGCCATCCAGGTGCACGAGCCGCAGACGCCGGAGGAGGCGGCGATAGAGCGCTCGCGGACGCTCATCCAGCGGCTGGGCATCCAGGCGCGGCGGCTGTGGGATTACCCCCATCAGCTTTCCGGCGGGATGCGCCAGCGGGTGATGATCGCGCTGGGGCTGGTGCTCAACGCCGAGCTGATCATCGCCGACGAGGCCACCACCTCGCTCGACGTCATCGTTGAGGCGCAACTGGTGGAGCAGTTCCGCCGCCTGCGCGACGAGTTCGGCCTCACCATCCTGATGATCACCCACAACATCGCGCTGGTGGCCGAGGTGGCCGACCGCATCGCGGTGATGTACGCGGGGCGGATGGCGGAGATCGGCTCGGTTTACGAGGTCTTCGACGCGCCGAAGCACCCCTACACGCAGGGCTTGCTCCGCTCCGTGCCCAACATCCGCCTGGACGAGGCGGAGGAACTCTACAAGATGCCCGGCGAGCCGCCCAACCTCACCCATCCGCCGAGCGGCTGCCGCTTCCACCCGCGCTGTCCCTTCGCCACGGAGCGCTGCAAGCAGGAGGCCCCGCCCTTCGTCGAGGTCTCCGAGGGGCACTGGGTCAACTGCTGGCTCTACGTCGAAGAGGAAAAGGCCCAGGCAGAGGCCGGAAAGGCGGTGGCGTGATGAGCGATTACCTTGTCGAAGTCAGCGACCTGAAGAAGTGGTTCCCGCTCCAGCAGGACTTCATCAGCCGCCTGCTGGGGAGGCAGCAGCTCTTCGTCCGCGCGGTGGACGGGGTCTCCTTCGCGCTGAAGCGCGGCGAGGTGCTGGGGCTGGCCGGGGAAAGCGGCAGCGGCAAGACGACGACGGGGCGCGTCGTCCTCCGCCTGGAGGAGGCGACGGCGGGCACCGTCCGCTTCGACGGCGTGGACATGGCCTCGCTGGGGCGCGAGGAGCTGCGGCGGATGCGCAAGCGGATGCAGGTCATCTACCAGGACCCGATGGCCTCGCTCAACCCCCGGATGTCGCTGGGCGAGTCGATCGGCTACGGGCTGCGCGTCCACTTCCCGGAGATGAGCGATCACGACCGCCACAGCAAGGTCATCGAGATGATGGAGATGGTCGGTCTCTCCCCGGCGCAGTTCTTCTACAGCAAGTTCCCGCATCAGGTCTCCGGCGGGCAGCGGCAGCGAGCGGTCATCGCCCGTGCCCTCATCACCCATCCCGACCTGGTGCTGGCCGATGAGCCGATCGCCATGGCCGATGTCAGCGTGCGGGCGCTCCTCCTCGACCTGATGAACCGGCTGAAGGAGGAACTGAACCTGACCTACCTCTTCATCACCCACGACCTGGCGACGGCCAAGTACATCTGCGACCGCATCGCCATCCTCTACCTGGGGCGCATCGTGGAGATGGGCGACCTGCGCGAGGTCTATGCCCACCCGCTCCATCCCTACACCCGCGCCCTGCTGGATGCGGTGCCGGTGCCCGATCCCCATCAGCGGCGGCAGAAGCCGCTGCCCAAGGGCGAGATTCCCAACCCCATCAACCCGCCCACCGGCTGCCGCTTCCATCCGCGCTGCCCCTTCGCCACCCCTCGCTGCGCGGAAGAGGAGCCGCAACTGCGCGAGGTCGCGCCGGGGCACACCGTCGCCTGCCATCTGGTGGAATGAGAGACGCAAAAGGAAAAGGGCGGCCCCGTGTGGAGCCGCCCTTTTTTCATCCCCGCTGCGCTACGGATTGGTGCCGTAAACCCCGCCGCACTCGTTGAAGTGCTCCAGGTGCTCCGCCTCCGTGCGGGCGAAGAGGTGGCTGCCGTCGTTCTTGTGGCAATCCACCATGAAGAAGTAGTAGTCGGTCTGCGCCGGGAAGGCGGTCGCGCGGATGGAGGCCAGCCCCGGACTGGCAATCGGCGAGGGCGGCAGCCCCAGGTGGCGGTAGGTGTTGTAGGGCGAATCCACCTCCAGGTCGTCGAAGTAGAGCTGGTGCTTCCACCACGTCCCCTCATCGGGACGGTAGCCCAGCGCGTACTGCACCGTCGGGCAGGCGGAAAGCGGCCAGCCATCGCGCAGGCGGTTGTAGTAAACCCCGGCGATGAGCGGACGCTCCTCGTCCAGCACCGCCTCCCGCTCGACGATGGAGGCCAGCGTGATCCCCTCGTAGAGCGTCAGCCCCTGCGCCTCGAAGCCCTGGCGGATCTCCGGCGTAACCTTGGCGTCGAAGTTGGCCAGCATCCGCTCCACCAGGTCGTAGGGCGTCGCCTCGGCGGGGAGCCGGTAGGTATCGGGGAAGAGGAACCCTTCCAGCGTCTGGCTCACCGGGATCGTGGCGAGGAAGCCGAAGCGGGCCGGGAGGTCGCTCTCCCGCCATCCCTCACGGGCGAAGCTGAGGAAGGCATCGGCCTGGATGTCGGTCTGCTGGCCGACGAGCACCGCCACCTCCTCCATCCGCTTCCCTTCGGGGATGGTAACCTGCTGCTCCGGCGCGTTGGCGTGCTGTAGCGCCTGGGCGATCTCCGGGATGGTCATCGTCTTCCGCAGCGTGTAGGTGCCCGCCTGGATGCCCGCATCCAGCCCCTTGGCCTGGACGTAGCGGCGGAAAAGCTCCGCATCGGAGACGAGGCCCTGCGCCGCCAACTGATTGGCGATGGCCGTTACGCTCTCCCCCGGCTCGACGACGAAGGTAACGGGGGTATCGTCCTCGCCCGCCGGTTGCTCCAGCGCCTCGGCGTGGCTTTCCAGGTAGGTATCCAGGTAGAGGCTCTCCAGCGAGCAGCCCATCAGCGCCAGCATCACCAGCATCAACCCGATCCATCCAATCGTTCGCTTCATCTCTCCTTGTGCTCCCTGAAGTTTGCTTGATTCGCGCCCGAAAGCCGCCTCGCATCGAGGAAATCCTGCAGGATGACGGCGGCAGCCACGTCATCGAGCGGCTCACCGCGTCGCCTCCGCCCTGAGGCCGCGAGGATAGTCTCCGCCTCCTCCGAGGTCAGCCGCTCGTCCCAAAGGTAGAGCGGCAGGCCGAGGTGCTCGGCCAGCGCCTGCGCGTACTGCTCCGCCCAGAGCGCCTGCGGGCCACGGCTGCCGTCCA
>Ga0256835_1001356_pt1 | contig 14920 bp, 12 predicted proteins | sample PIR30metaG_FD_185972 | JGI IMG/M metagenome (GOLD analysis project Ga0256835, IMG submission 185972) | Hydrothermal vent microbial communities from East Pacific Rise, Pacific Ocean - PIR-30 | ecosystem: Environmental > Aquatic > Marine > Hydrothermal vents | place: Pacific Ocean: East Pacific...
ACCGCGTGTGCCAGACCCTGCGGCTGTTCCTGGAGGATGTAGTCGATGCCAACCCCGATCGACTCTTCAAGGCCGTTACAGGCAACGCGAACGTCGGTTAGGGTGGCCGGCGAAACTACTATTCCCACCCGGGAAACGCCGGCGTCAACCAGGTTCTTGATCGCATAGTGGATTATCGGCCTGCCGGCCACGCGGATGACTGGCTTGGGGCGCGTATGGGTAAGCGGGCGCAGCCTGGTGCCTCTACCAGCCGCAAGAATCAGGCCTTTCATGTAAACACCATACCCGAATACCGAAGTTACGGGTGTTCCCTAAACCACTCGACGGTAGTCCCGATGCCCTCGGCAAATCCGGTTCTGGCCCGCCAGCCTTCGGCCTCGATCCGGCCCGGGTCCAGCACGCTGCGCTGCAGGTCACCGGGTCTGACTCCCTCCCACTCGACCTCGGGTTCAACCCCTAGTGCGTCAGCAATTGCCCTTAAAACTTTAGTGGTGCTGCGCCCCTGCCCGCTACCAACGTTGAAAACACCATCCAGGCCATTCTCCAGGGCCATCATGTTGGCGGCTACCACGTCTCCAACGTAAATGTAGTCACGGATGCCGCCTTCATCGCCCTTCTTCTCCCTGGCAAAAACCTTAACGGGCTTGCCTTCCAGCATACGCCTGCTAAATATCGCCACCACCCCAGCCTCGCCGTGCGGGTCCTGCCTGGGGCCGTAAACGTTGCCGTAGCGCAAAACCGTATACCGCAACCCGTACTGCTGGCGGTAAACGTCCAAAAAGTACTCGAATGACGCCTTGGAGGCAGCATAGGGGCTAGCGGGTTGGGGCAGCCAGCTCTCGTCAGCCCTTTCCCCCTCAGGCACCTCGCCGTAAATCGCGCCGCCGGTCGAAGCAAATACCACCCGCTCCACGCCGTACTCTCTGGCAGCGTCCAACACGTTCAAGCCGCCAAGTACGTTGACGCTGGCGTCGAAAGCTGGTTCGGCCACCGAATGCGAAACGGATATCTGCGCTGCTTGGTGGCTGACGTGCGTGGGCTCGAACTCCGCGAACGCCGCGAACACCGCGTCGCGGTCGCGAACGTCAACGCGAAAAACCTTCGTTCCGGCCGGAAGGTTCTCCACCTTGCCGGAAGAAAAATCGTCGAGAACCGCTACCTCATGTCCTCTCCGCAAGGCATCCACGATATGGCTGCCAATAAAACCTGCACCACCTGTAACTAGTACTTTCACATAGCAAATTGTACTTCGGACCACATGAATTCAGTGTTCATATCATGCTTATATATTGTTTAAGATTTACACCATCAAGAACGGTTCATCCGCACTGGACTTTATCACACAAACTAATAAACTATGGCCATGGCAATGATTGTGCCCGTCATTCTTGCAGGCGGAAAGGGAGAACGCTTCTGGCCACTTTCGCGCCAGGATCGACCCAAGCAGTTTTTAAAAATCCTGCCGGAGGGAAAGAGCCTTATTCGCGCCACGGCAGAACGACTGGTACCACTAGCCGAAGGTTGGGATGGCCTGTTCGTAGCCACTTCGCGCGCGCTAGCCAGCAAAATCCTGGAAGAACTGCCTGAGCTGCCGCCTGAAAACCTGATCCTCGAACCTGAGCCGAAAGATACCGCTGCCGCGGTAGCGTGGACGACGCTGCAGGTGCGGGCGCGCTACGGCGAGGACGCGGTGCTGGGCCTATTTCCCGCCGACCACTACATCGCCCCTGCCGAAGCCTTCAGGTCCGCCGTCGCGGACGGCGCCGGCTACGCCCACGAACAAGGCGCCATCCTTACCTTCGGCATCTACCCCACCCATCCCGCCACCGGTTACGGCTACATCGAACGCGGAGAAAGCGCGGGCCTAGTCGGAGAACTCTCGGTCTACAAGGTCAGCCGCTTCACCGAGAAGCCGGACCGGGCCAAGGCCGAGGCCTACTTGGAAACAGAGCGGTTTTACTGGAACAGCGGCATCTTCGTATTTCCCGTACGAACTATGCTAGAGGAGCTGAAACACCACGCCCCCGACGTGATCGGGCCCCTGGAAACCCTGGGAGCCGAGGGGTTCAGCAAGGTGCCGCGAACCAGCATCGACTATGCGGTCATGGAGCGCACCGAGCGAGCCTACGTGATCCCTGCACCCTTCACCTGGGACGACCTGGGCGACTGGACCGCGCTCGAGCGCCTATTGGGCTCCGAGGGCCGAAATGTCGAGCTGGCCAAGCATATTGGCATCGACACCAATGGCGCTATCATCTACGCCACTGCCAAGGACGAGGTGGTGGTGACCTTGGGCCTTGAGGACGTGGTTATCGTACGTGACGGAAACGTTACCCTGGTAGCCAAGAAGAGCCGCATCCAAGAAATCAAATCCCTACTTAAGCGCTTCAAGCAAGAGCAAGGATTTGAAAACCTTGCGTAGCGACTATGTCTCGTGGTCGCTCGCAGTGCGAACCAGGGACCGCTCAGTATGCGCCGCGGCCGAAAAGAACGACCCATGCAGTGCGCGCCAAGATGTACAGGTCGAGCCATACCGACCAATTTCGCACATAATAAATATCAATTTCCAAGCGTTCCTTGAATGAAATTTCGTTACGGCCACTCACCTGCCAAAGGCCAGTCACGCCAGGCAGGACGCGCAAAATGATGCGCTCAGCTCCACCCATTTCGGGTAGCTCACGTGGCAGATAGGCGCGAGGTCCTACCAGGCTCATCTCTCCTTTTAGTACGTTCCACAGCTGGGGCAACTCGTCAAGGCTCAGCTTGCGTAGCAAGCGACCGGCACGCGTCACGCGCGGGTCGTTCTTTAGCTTGTGAAAAAGCTCGTACTCCTCACGGAGCGCCGGATCTTGCTTCAGGAGCTGGTGTAGCCGCTCCTCAGCATTTTGGTACATCGTTCGAAACTTGATAGCCCTGAATCGCCGCCCCCCCTGACCCAACCTTTCTTGTAAGTAAAAAACGGGGCCGCGCGAATCAAGTTTGATCCACACGGCAATTGCCAAAAATAGAGGCAGCGCAAGCATTCCAACGATCGAGGCCAGAGACAAATCAACTGCTCGTTTGACAATTTGCGGTCCCCGCAACAACAGCCGTTGGCGGATCTCGAGCCCCAACACACCGCCAAGGTCCGTTGCCGAGACCCATAAACTGGAGAAGCCAAACAGGTCAGGTATTAACACAACATGGGGGAAAATCCCCCCGTAGCCCTCGAGAATGCCCAATAGCTTTTCTCGGGGCACACCGGGCATGGCCACGATTGCATGACGCACGCGCAGCTCCTTAACTAGGGTAGGCGCAAGCTCTACGCCGCCCACCACCGGAACCCCCTCGAGCGTACCGTGCTTTTCGGGGTTGTCATCAAGCACGACCACGGGCTTGAACCCCAGACCGGGGTTGCGTTTCAGCGCCTGTATGACCATGCGCCCGGTCTTGCCCGCTCCTAGCACAACCACGGGATACCCCCACCACGACCACCGGGCCATCAGGTGGCGCGCCAAAGCACGATTGAGCGGAACCAGAACCACCGAGAGCATCCAGGCTCCCAGAAAAACGGCGCGGGAGTAAGTGTTGCCTTCCTTGAAGAGAAACGTCCCTGCGGCCAGCACCAGGTAGACCAGCGAGGTGGCTAGCGAAAGGCGCCGCAATTCTTCGGCTGGTGGTAACCCCACTCCTGGATATAAACCAACAACAAAAAAAACTGCAAGAAATAAGACAACGGCGGGCCATAACGCGAAGTACAGGCTGGAGTCGAAGGCGGGATCGAATAAGCCCCGCATAATCACGGCCAGTACTCCCGATATGAAGAGGGCTACCAAATCTGCGGCTGCGAGGACCATCGTTGTCGCTCCAGGCCGCGTACCCGTTGCGACCACCTGGATCATCGGCCTTTGGTCCGGTTTCGCCCGCATACGGCTCCCATAGTACTACTCCACCGATCCACCGGCCTTGAATCTCGACCAGGCACCCTCGACCAACTCAGAGAACTCGGCAAGGAAGCGCTTTTTCGAGAACTGCTCGGCGTTCTCCCGGATGGCCTGTGCGTCAAATGCGCGCCCCTCTTTTTCAAAACGACGCACCGCTTCGGCCAGACTTTCTTCCGTTTGCTCCCCGAAGAACAAGCCGGTTTTGCCCTCGATCACGGTCTCGGTAACCCCTCCCCTTCCAAAGGCGATAACCGGTGCGCCCGCCGCCTGCGCCTCCACAGGCGTAATGCCGAAGTCCTCGTCGGCGGCAAACACGAACGCCTTACAGCGCTCCATATAATCGCGCGCGACTTCGTCGGGTTGGCGCCCTAACAACTTGACGTTAGACCCTGCGAGGCGCTCGATCTTGGCAAAATCAGGCCCGTCGCCGATTACCACGAGCGGCAATCCTAATTGCGAAAACGTGCGCACGATAAGGTCCATCTTCTTATAGGGTACGAAGCGTGACAGCGCCAGGTAAAAATCGTCGCGGTCAGACCTAGGTGTAAAACGCTCCACGTCCACGGGCGGGTAGACGACCTTGGCCTTGCGGCGGTAAATCTTATGGATGCGCCGGGCCACGTACCGGGAATTGGCCACAAAAAAGTCCACACGATTCGCGCTGGCAACGTCCCAGTCGCGGATGTAGTGAAGGATCCATCGTGCGAGAGCCCCCCTGAGACCACGCTCCAGGCCGGATTCGCGAAGGTACTGGTGTTGCAGGTCCCAGGCGTAACGAATGGGGGTGTGCACGTAGCTAATGTGTAACTGATCGGCACGCGTAAGGGCTCCTTTGGCCACCGCATGTGAGCTAGAGATGACCACTTCGTGATCCCCCAGGTCGAATTGCTCGATGGCAAGGGGCATGAAGGGTAGATAGGACCGGTAGCTTCTTCGTCCCCTTGGCAAGCGCTCAATAAAGGAGGTGATAACACGTCGCGTCGAGATGGGAGAATGAACGAAGCCCTCCTTACGGTAAACGAGTGTATAGATAGGAGCGTTTTGGTCAAGGTCAAGCGCAGCTTCAAGCACTTTTTCTGCACCCGCGCGGACCGTCAACCAATCGTGCACGAAGCCAATATTCATCTCTTGTTTTCCTCCAAGGTTTCTTGGATGACGTCCCAGGTCATGCGCGCCGTTTTTTCCCAAGAAAAATGTCTGGCCCGCTCTAGGCCCTTCTTTTGGAGCTCGCGCCTCAAGGCTTCGTCGTCGATAAGCAATTTTAGGCCGGTCGCCAATTCATCTACATTGTACGGGTCAACCAAGAACCCCGCGTCGCCCACAACCTCAGGCAGTGCCGTGCGATCGCCTGTGAGCACCGGCACACCCACCGCCATCGCTTCCAGGGGGGGCAACCCGAACCCTTCGTATATGGAAGGGAAGGCAAACACCAAAGCGCCGCCGTAGAGAGCGGGGAGTTCTTCATCGCGGATGCGTCCCGCAAAGTGCACTCTATCTGGGTATTTTCCGAATGATGTTTCCCGGAACACCGATGCGTCTCCTTTTTCCCCAGCTAAAATTAGCCAGACATCCTCCGGAATGTATGGGAGGATGCGTTCCCACGCTCGGAGTAGCCTATGCAGGTTCTTTCGCGGCGCCAGGGAGCCCAAGCTAAGAACGTAGCGGCCTCCGGGAATACCCAGGATTTTTCTTACCCTAGCAATATCTTCGGGGGACTGTGGAATGAAACGATCTTCTACGCCGTTGGGTATTGTGACGACCCGATTCTCATCTACGCCCGTGTGTTCGATCAGCCGCCAACGCGTAAAAGTAGACACAGCAATGACGCGCGCAACACGCCGCACCAACCGAGGTATTAAAAAGCGGTACCACGCAGCGAATTGGGGGCTGAAGGTTTCGGGAAGGTCTAGAAAGGCTACGTCATGAACCGTAAGCACCTGCCTGCGAACTGCGATTGGGCCCGTATTGCTGGGGCTGAAAAGCAACCTTCTCCCTACGAGCCGCGGCAATACGGCCTGCTCCCATAAATGTCCTTTAGCACCGTGCATTCGAGACTTTGGCGCAACGAGGCCGACATCATCGGGCCAGTGCTCAAGGAGCTGCCTAGTGTAACGCTGCACCCCAGTCGTTGGGGCCCCTAGGACACGTGCATTTACGGCTATTTTGCTCATGCGCGTACCGCCTCCTTGCCGCTGCTTCCTGCGGCAACCGCAACGAGAGCAGCAAGCCAAATCCACATCGTGGGCTGGGACAGGTCGGGTTGAGATAGCTGCTTGGCCAGTAAATGGCCCACCAAGCCCCATAAGACGGAAACGGCAACGGGGCGCAGCTTGCTGTTATCACGGGTTTGCCTGAGAGCGGCCGCAGCTACTAGAATGACGAATGAGACAAACAAGCCAAGCCCCACGACGCCGGTGGTGCTAATCAGGGAAGCCGCAAAAGAGGATGGCCGGTTTCCGCCCAGCCCTACGCCCACCCCCCCCGTTTCCAGTAGAATTTCTAGAGCCCGCAGATCGGCCGCTGTGCGATGGATAAATGAAGAGGTCGTGGCCTTTGACACCAGAGACGAGTCCAGCACCTTGCGCACGGTTTCATGGGCGAGCACGGCGGGTAGCGACGCAGTGATGAGGATTCCTATGGCCAAAAGCGCAGCCACGGTTCGCCGTCGCAAGCGCGTCTGGTATCCTAACGCAAAAAAAAGCCATATGGGGAGCAGCCCCATGAGCCCCAAGTAGGCTGTGGTCGAAGTGGAAATGAGCAGGGCTAATAACGCCATAATCGTCAACCAAGCAGCTTTCCAATCGCGACTATGCCACCATAGGGTTAATGCAAACGCAAAAAAGCCCACCATGAAGGCGGCCATGCTGGACGGCTCTGTAAACGAGCCGTTGATACGTTTGATGCCGGCCAGGAATTGCATGTAGCCCTGGCTCCAACCCGCGGCGTTGTTGAGCTGGGCATAGGGATAGGGTATATGCAGCTTCCACGAGGCGGCCTGCCAAAGCGCCAAGAATGCTGCTGCAACCCCGGCCCACGTAAGCGAGCGAACGAAGCGGAGTGGCAAGCCGGTTCGTGCGATTTCCGTTGCGGTATACCACAAAACCAATAAGTTTAGCCAAAGGAAACCCAGTTGTCCTAGCATAGAAATCTTGAATTCGAGTGTTCCCAGGTTCTGGTATTGTGCGTCGATGCTTCTTTGTGGGTCATATACGGCCAGCCCATGAAACACAAGAGGTGCGACGGCTGTGACCGCAGTTGTCACCACGGCGAATGCGGCGAGGACAACCAAGCTGACCCCTACGGCAGGAGGTAGTGCCATGAGTCGTCTGGTCGCGAGGTTCCAAAACAAGCGAAGGGCAATAAGAATAGTTATCCAATAATAGGGCAGTATTGGCTCTATACTATCGCCAATGCTGAGGCTCAAGACCATGCTCGCTTGGAATATGGCCGCGAAGGCTAGTAATGATAGAAGCACCCCTCCGTCTCGCCAAAAAAGAGACACGAGCCCGAGAATGATCCAGAAGATGCCAAAGGGGGTAGTCTCCATACCGTTGCTCTGACAATGACCGTTTGGGGCTTAAGTTGCATGAAAGATTCCGGGCGAGGAGTTCTCACCGGCATGCGTCAGCCCCTCTGCAGTTTATTCGCTTTTTTTCTATACGGCTAGTGCTGCGGCAACGGTGATGCTTCGGCGTTGAGTGCGCGACCGCAAGGCTGAAAACGGAACCAATATATTTTATGGAATAAAAGGCACTTGAAGAAAAGCAATTGTAATAAAAATACAGGTCATGCAATCATGTCCCTGAATGTTTTATCGGATAACCGAATGATAAACATCTATATATTCTTGTACGGACGTATCGGCGTCAAAAGCAGCGACGTGTTTCAGGGCGCGCCTTGAATATTCCTCAACGATCCCAGGATTTCTTGCAAGGTGTTCCATTAATTCGCGCAGCTCATCAGGATGATCGGGGTCGAATACCCAGCCCGCATCACCAACCAATTCGGGGATTCCTCCTCGATTAGACCCGATCACGGGAACTCCGTAACTCATAGCCTCCAAAACAACTCTGGGTGCAGGATCGTGCCATAAGGAAGGCACTACTAGAACGTTAATTCTGGAAAAGAAATCTGCAGGTTGAACAAAACCTAAAAACTCGAAAGAGGTGTCGGGATATTGGATTGTAAGATGCTGCATGTATTCCTCGGTGCCTTTTCCTGCCACGAGGAGCGCGCCTGGGGCGTTACGAACCTTTGCATAAGCTGCAAGCAAACGCTCGATGCCTTTCGCTTGGTTGATGGCGCCTATAAATCCAAACCGAATACCCGCACTTGTGGGAAGACCCCTTCGCTCAATGGGGTGCTGCCCGTATGGATTATAAATAACTTTAATTTTTGAATATGGAAAGTAGTTAAGTTTAAGATGGCGACGCAGAACGAAGGCGCTTACGCCGGTGACGATATCAACATGTTTAGACGCCTGACGTTTATACGCAGAAAACATTTGGCATTGTAGACAGGGTTTTGCGCAGTTTTTCCCATTGGCAAACATAGTGGTTTTAGGGCACGCCAAATAATAGTCGCGCAGGGTATGAATAAGAGGCAGACCAAGACGCTTGGCGGCTGCCCAAATAGCGACAGAAAAACCTGCAATATTGTGCGTGTGCACAATATTGGGTAGAGTATCTTGCATAATCTTATATATATAATTATACATATTATAGTTATATATATCTTTAATATGCCATAAAAACTTGTATGCCGATCGCGCAGTCCCTGCTTGAGTAGGGTGATAAATATTGGCAATTGGAAGTCGGTAGACTGTTACATTATTAAATATATTTTTTGTAAGTACTTGCTCTGTACCCAAGGTTGCTACGGACACAGCATGGCCCCGAGCTGCCAGACTTTCTGCTAAGAACTGAACGGATTTCTCTGCTCCTCCAACCCTTAATGGGTAATATAAAGTGTTAATAATTAATATATTATATTTTTTGTTTTTCATTTTAGTATCTCCAACCTGCCCATATATTTAATATTTCTGTGTACACACTCTCCAACTGTGCAACACTGTCTGATAATTTGAAATTCTTTTCTACATGCTTTCTAGCATAGATACGCATTTTATTATATAATGTGATATTCGATAATAATATTGAAATATATTTAGATAGCTCTAAATAATTTTTTTCTTCTGCAAGGAAACCGCTCCGTTCATGGTCAACAACTTCTGGAACCCCCCCCGTGCGAAATGCCACAACTGGCACGCCCATCGCTTGGGCTTCAATATAAACCATGCCAAAGGTCTCGGTTTGCCCGCTGTCAACTGTGTATGAGGGCATACTAAAAATATAAGCTGTCTGGAGCAGCTTTCTTATCTCCGCTGGCGACCGTGCGCCAAGAAATGTTGCCTTGTCACCTAGCATTTTTCGAGCCAAGGACTCCCAATCAGCCCTAGCAGGGCCGTCTCCTACGACAGTAAGCCTTATTTGAGGGAAAGTTTTTATTAAAGGTGCGAGAGCGCGGATAAGGTAGTCTAAACCTTTGAGGTCTATTAATCGCCCCACAAAAAGGATATGCCCATATTCTGGTGTAGATTTTGATGAATTGTATAGCGATAAATCTATACCGTGCCGAATTAAATACAGTTTTTTTTCGGGAAATCCTTGCTGGATAGCAAGTTTTTGTAAAAAGCGCGATGGGACAATAAAGGCGGTGCCATGCTTTGCTAATACATGCCGCCTGAAGGAATAGAGCCGCCCAAGATTCCCAGATGTTTTTCCTCGCCACGCGTCTTTTAGTGTTAAGTCGGAACCGTGAAAACTTGTTAGCAAAGGCAGGCCAAGCTTCCTTGCAAGAGAAAGAGCTACGAAGCCATCTTCGGCGAAGTGCGCATGGACGAGCACTGGATTTTGTCGTCGACACCATTGAAGTACACCTGAAGGAATCCAATTTGTAAATTTATAAAAAATAGTTTGTATTTTGTTTTTAACTGCGAAGTACGTGCGGTTCCGTGGTGTATTTATACAGACTCCTTCGCAAGGACGCAACCCTATGTAAAGTGCTTGATATTTTTGCAAATAATCCATTTGATTAAATATATATGTTTGAGAATACGGTAATAATTCTTCACGGTAAACGATTATATTTTGTTGCTTTTGTTTAGAATTCATGAGTATTGTTCCTTGTCCCATCACGTTCCCCATGGCCGCAGTTGATAACGGTCGCTCTTGATATAAAAAATAACAGTGCCCATAATACAACGACCAATGCAAAGTCACTAGCTACGCTTGCCAGCCACGCCCCGCGCCATCCGTACATTGGAATTAATAAAATATTCAAAAATAAATTAATAATAGCAATGCTTACTTGGACTAAGCTTCTTAGTCCTTGATATCCTGCCCCCGTCAAAGCGTCAGCGGCCAAGTAATGTGTGCTACGCAAAAAAAGAATTGGAAGTAAGTACAACAATATTTGGGCAGAAAGCCTGTATTCTAAACCAATAATGTGGGGGATGAAGGGTGTCATCAGCGCTAGCGCAAGACTCACTAGGAAAGCTATGCCGAGCGTCCAAGGCAAAAGTCGGACCGCGAAACGCCTGGCGCAGGAAATATTTTGAGCACCCTCCTGAAAGAACCGGGGGTAGCTGGCATACAATAGGGCTCGTATGGGCGCAAAACCCGCATCGAGCATTCGATAAGCTGCCGCGTAGGCTCCCGCGACCTGATTTCCGGATAGTAATGCTAGCAGTGTTTTATCGAGATCGTTGTAAGCACCTTGTGCCGCTATCCCTATTGAAAAATAAAAACCTTCTAGCCATTCCCCACGCAGGGGCGAAAGACTCCAGGGCCCGCTTCCTAGCTCTTTAACAACCAAGGCATAGGCGAGCAGCCCGGTGGCGATGCCTGAGCCTGCATATAGAAGCGCCCAGAGGCTCGCCGTTTTGTCGAACGGAATGAGCAGGAACAGAACCGCCATGCCTAGGCGGAGGACGCTTAAAATGACCCAGATCAGGGATGTGCGTGACAGCCGTTGGTGGGCCTGAAAAGCTTGGCTGGCTACATCCGCGAGCCGCACACCCAGGAGATCGCCTAGAGCGATGGGCAGGGCAATGGTGTAGGCAACGGTGGGGCCGAAGAGAACCACAGTAACAAAAACGGCTAGCATCGCGAGCAAGGTCCCGCTGAGAACCGTAACAGCCACAGCGGCCCCCCAGAATTCTTTAAATCGCGACTGATCCCGCGATACATGCTTGATCAGAATGTTCCCGCTCCCCCAGGAGGCGAACGGTCCCAGTATTGCTACGATGGCCAGCACGCTGGCAAAGGCCCCGTATTGCTCGGGGCCGAGCGATCTTGCGATCAAGATGAAGTACAGGAGTTGAATGCTTAGGCGCACGCCATATCCACCCAGCATCCAAAGTGTATTTTTAAAAAGCTTCGTCTGAAACACGGTTATCTCAAGCCGCGGCGGGTACTAAGTCCGTTGCGCCCCGCGCAGCCATTCGACGAATCGGACAATTCCCTGTTCAAATGGAGTTTCGGGCTTGTAGCCTATTAGCTTTTGTGCTTTAGTTATGTCCGCCCAGGTCTGCGGAACATCACCCGGTTGGGCGGGAAGCCTTTCCAGTTTGGCCTTAATGCCAAGGGCGCGTTCGAGGGCGTGGACCATCTCGTCCAGGCGTACGGTGCGGTCGTTGCCTAGATTGAGAACCTCGTAAGAGCTGGCCGTGTAGCTCATGGCGCGAACGACACCGGAGACTACATCGTCAACATAGGTATAATCGCGCCGTGTCGATCCGTCTCCGAAAAACGGTATGGGTAGGCCCTCGAGCATGAGCCGCGCGAACTTGTGAATGGCCAGATCAGGGCGTTGGCGAGGGCCGTATACCGTAAAAAAACGTAGGGCCAGGAACCTGATGCCGAAAAGGTGGCTGTATACGTGCCCGAGCAGTTCCCCCGACACCTTGGTGCTTGCGTAAGGGCTTATGGGCTCTAGGACGCAGTCATCCTCTTTCCACGGTGCGCGAGGGTTTGCCCCGTAAACACTCGATGAGGAGGCGAAGATGAATTGTTCAACTTCAAGCACTCGAGCCAGTTCCAGCAGGTTTTGCGTACCCACCACGTTGACCGTTTGGTATCCCGTGGGGTCTTCGATTGACGGACGGACACCGGCCTTGGCGGCCAGGTGAACAATAACGTTGTAGCGACCCCTTAGCTTATGGCGCAGAACAATGAGATCCCGGATGTCGGCCTCAACCAGGCGGAACCGCTCATTCTCAAGGTGGGGGGCAAGGTTGCGCCGCTTCAATTCCGGGTCGTAGAAGGGGTCGAAGTTATCTACTGCCGTGACCCGCCATCCGGATTCGAGTAGCCGATCCACCAAGTGACTGCCGATGAAGCCGGCTCCCCCGGTCACGATCGCATGCTTCATCGTCCTACCCCCATGTAGCGCAGACCCGCGACCTTGGCTTCTTCAGGATCGAAGACATTACGCCCATCAACGAGGAGTCCGCCGTTCAAAGCATCCGCGAGCTGCCTCAAGGAAAGCTTCTTATACATCGGCCATTCTGTGGCCAGAACCAGGGCGTCTGCCCCATCTGCCATTTCGTAGGGGTCTTCAAAGTATTCAACGTCGAGATTGTCGCCAAGCGCTTTACGCGCATTGTCCAGGGCTATAGGATCGTGCACGCGAACGTGGGCACCGAGTTCGAGCAGCCGCCGCACGATGTCTAGCGCGGGCGCCTCTCTGACATCGTCGGTACCCGGTTTGAACGCTAGTCCCAGTATGCCCACGGTCCTCCCGCGCAAGGCCTTCAGCCCGTGCTGCAGCTTTTCGATGATTCGCGCCCGTTGCCTAAAATTCACTTCTCGAGCAGCCTCAACGATAGGCATCTCATATCCGAACTCCCCACCCATGGCGATTAACGCAAGCGTATCCTTGGGGAAGCAGCTCCCGCCCCAACCCAGACCTGCGTTGAGAAATCCCGGGCCGATCCTAGGGTCAAGACCGATACCACGGCTAACTTCGACTACGTCCGCCCCGACCTTTTCGCAAAGGCCCGCAATTTCATTGATATAGCTAATTTTTAAAGCCAGAAAGGCATTCGCGGCGTACTTGATCATTTCCGCGCTAGTTGGATCAGTCGTTATCAGCGGTGGAAGCGAGAACCCTTCGGGCCGCGGAATTGCGGGTGGGGCGTCGAAAGTTTGCTCAAGGAATGGGCGATACAACCTACGCAGCGCATCAATCCCAGCTGGATCGTCAGCACCCACGACGATGCGGTCTGGATAAAATGCATCCCGAAGAGCGCTACCTTCCCTGAGAAATTCGGGATTGGAGGCGACGTGAACGCTGGCACTCACCTTCCGGCTTTGCAATGTGCGGCGCACCAACTCTGCCACCCTGCGGTTCGTGCCTATAGGTACAGTGGACTTGACGACGAAGGTGTAAGTTGCCCCTGCCCGTAGCTGCTCAGCAACCTCGGTTACCGCCTCCTCGACGAAGCGCGTTTCGGCTTCCCCGTTCGCTTTTGGTGGGGTTCCCACCGCGATCATGACAAGGTCAGCCTCAGCTACGAACTCTCCGACCTCTTCGAAAAAGTCCAGTTGGTCGGCGTTTTGCACAAGGAGCTCCTCTACGCCCGGTTCGTGTATCGGAGAGCGGCCACCACGCAGGAGCTCAATCTTAGTGGGATCGCGATCAATGAACTGAACCCTATGCCCCACGTAGGCCAGAGCCATGCCGGTGGTAAGCCCTACGTAGCCGGCGCCAACGACAACTATTCGCATCGGTTCCACCCGTTAACTATACGTCAGGTAATGCTTGTTTTGGGGATTCATGTGGAGGCATGCGCTCACAGCCTTTAGCTGGGGTGCGCTGTCTAGCAACGTCCACAAATATGGCATAGTTCAAGTGCGCTGTACCAATGTACTAAAGTCTAGGTTGTGCTCGCCAGAAACCAATCGCCCGGATCGAGTACGGCCGAGCTTCCTGCACGCAACAACCACGCCGGATCCGGCCCGTCGGTTCGCACCGCAGTCTGGACGGATAGTGAGGGGGAAGCTAGCCGGGTTTGCAGTGAAAGGTAAAAGTAGAGCGAATTCAGGAACGCCCCTTCGTGCAAGTGGAGCGGATTGGGAGGGTCAGGCTCCATCCGCGCCACGTCCAGCGCCTTCTCCAAATGCAGCTCCCGCCCCCGGCCGTAGTCGTAGAGCCGGTAGGTCAGGTCGGAACGCTGGGAGACCTCGTAGACCAGCAGGCCCGGGCCCAGGGCGTGGATCGTGCCCGGGGGCACGTAGATCACGTCGCCCTTTTGGACCGGCACGAAGTTGAGCAGCTCCTGGATCGAGCCGTCCAGCGCCGCGGCCCGCAGCTCCGCGCGGGTCACCGGGTGCTTGACGCCGTAGATCACCTGGGCATCAGGCGCGGCCTCAAGTACCACCCAAGCCTCGGCTTTACCCAACCAACCACTCTCCGCTTCGTGGATCTGAGCGTAAGCGTCGTCTGGATGTACCTGTACTGATAGCCACTGAGCAGTGTCTAAAAATTTGATCATTAGCGGCAATCTATAACCGTACCGCTCCACCACAGCCTTTCCAAGAAAAGCTTCACCTAGTTCAGGCAGTACTTCTACCAGCTTACGTCCAGCGTAGGGACCAGAAGCAACGATGTTTTCGTCGTAAACCATCCACGCTTCTCCAATTGGCTCGGTAGAATTTACACCAAAACGCTCGGCCAGGCGCCGACCTCCCCAAACACGTGGCTTGAATTGAGGTTCAAGTTCAATTACATCAGGGGGATTTGCTTGCACGTTTCGATATTACTAGAAGACTGGTGAAAATCGTGATCGTTTTCGTATTGCACGCCCATACAACACGGGATTGAATTCAAAAAGTCCAGGCTATACCATGGTAAACAGACAAAACTACAGGCCCATAGGCCAGAAGGAGGACATATGCTCAAAGGGTACGCACACCGCATCGCCAACGTGAACC
>Ga0256835_1001357_pt1 | contig 14918 bp, 14 predicted proteins | sample PIR30metaG_FD_185972 | JGI IMG/M metagenome (GOLD analysis project Ga0256835, IMG submission 185972) | Hydrothermal vent microbial communities from East Pacific Rise, Pacific Ocean - PIR-30 | ecosystem: Environmental > Aquatic > Marine > Hydrothermal vents | place: Pacific Ocean: East Pacific...
CGCCACCGAAAAAGCGCTCAAAACCGGATCGGCCAAGGACCTGGAAGCCGCCATCGGTCTGCGCATCTCCCACCCCGACCTGGAAGGCTAGGGCATGACAAGGAGGCCCCCATGGCCCTTTTGACCACCTACGACGTGTCCACCAACAAGGAGGACCTGTCCGATATCATCTCCAACATCTCGCCGGTGGACACCCCGCTGCTCACCATGCTCAGCAGCGCCAAGGCCATCAACACCGCCCACCAGACCCAGAAGGACTCCCTGGCCAACGCGGCCGACAACGCCCAGCTCGAAGGCGCCGCCTTTGCCAGCGAGGCCCAGGGCATGCCCGGCAAGGTGCTCTCCTACACCCAAATCTTCACCAAGTGGCCTTACGTCTCCGACACCCAGCGGGCCGTGCAGACCCACGGCATCAAGGACGCCTACAACTACCAGGTGACCAAGAAGCTCAAGGAACTGGCCCGCGACATCGAACGCGCCCTCATCCGCGAAACCGGCGCCGCCGGTGACGCCGCCACCGCCCGCCGGCTCAACGGCGTGATGGCCGCCATAACCACCCACAGCACCGACAACACCGGCACCACCGCGCTCACCGAAGACGGCTACAACGACGCCCTGGAAGAGGTCTGGAACGGCGGCGGCAACCCCGACGTGACCCTGGTCAACGGCACCCTCAAACGCACCATCAGCGGGTTCACCGCCGGCTCCACCAAGAACATCGACGCCACCGCCAAAAAGCTTATCGCCAGCGTGGACGTCTACGAGTCCGACTTCGGCCTGCAGCGCATCGTGCTGGAACGCTACATCAACAGCGACGATGCGGCCATCCTGCAAAAGGACCTGTGGGGCGTGGCCTGGCTGCGTAAAACCAAGCACGTGCCCCTGGCCAAGGACGGCGACCGCACCCGCGGCATGATCCGGGCCGAACTAACCCTGGAAGCCCGCAACGAGGCCGGCAACGGCAAGATCATCAACTGCAAGACAACCTAGAAGAATTGGGGAGGCCCTTTCTCTCGGCAAAGAAAGGGCCTCCCAAACAAAAGCGGCATGCTGCTACACCCATGCGGACGTCTCGGAGCTTGAAGGCAAAGAATGCTTTACGACCACAAAGGCAATGTCATCGGGTCCACGGTTCACCAGGAACTGGAGGTGGGGCCGGAAAACGTCCGGCTCACCCGGGTGCTGGACCTGGAGCCGGCGCTGAAGGCCAACCACCGCGAGCGGATGTTCGGGGAGCAAAAAGGCTTTACCCGGGGGCGCACCATGCGCAAGATCGCCTCCATCCCCATCGAGCTCTTTTTTCAACGGCCCGAGCTGGCCGACGACGCCTGCCTGCGCGACTACCTGCGCCGCCACCCCGGGCTCTGCACGGTTGACCGGTTTGGAGTGTGACCGATGACCGGCACCGAACTGGCCGCCGCCGTGGGCCTGGACCTGCGCGATGTGGGGGCCACCAACTACCGCCTGCACGAACGCCTGGCCTATCTCAAGCGCGGGCTGCGCGCCCTGGCCCTCGACCTGGCCCGGCGTCGAAGCCACCTGGTGCGCCGCGATGTGCTGAGCGGCTCGGCCGACTGGCCCGCCGCCGTAACCCCCGGCCAGGCCTACCTGGCCCTGCCGGCCGACTTCATGGGCGCGGTGATGGTATGCCCGGAAGGCCGGGAGAACACCACCGGCCCGCTCAAGCTGGCCGGCGGCGCCGACCGCTACGCCGCTGGATCGGCCGTGGCCGCCTACTACCTCCAGGCCGGCCGGCTCTACCTGGCGCCCGCACCGGCTGAGACCTTCACCCTGCGCCTGGTCTACAACGCCTGGCCCGCCCTGGTGCTGGCCGCTCCGGTGATGGTCTCCGGTGGTGATTATGCCACCGCCGATACCGCCGCCGCCGCCCAGCTGGCCGATGACCTGCCCTGGCAGGGGCTCTTTGACGAGGCCCTGCGCGCCTTTGTCACCCAGGCCTGCGCCAACCGCAACGAGTACGACACCACCGTGGAATTGGGGCTGGTGCGCATGATGCTCACCCTGGCCCATGAGGCCGCCGGTCTCGACGATCCGCCCGAACTCATCGGCGACGCGCCCGGCGGCGACGCCTACGACTTCACCGGGAGGCCGTAGTGAAAGCATCCCGCAAACAGGCGGCAAGCTGCCGCAGCCATATGGCCGTACCACCCCGCCCTGGCAAGCGCCGTGAGGCAGATTCCGGGAGGCTGTAGTGAGAGCGTCCCGCAAACAGGCGGCAAGCTGCCGCAGCCATATGGGCCGGACGGGGGAGGCGTGATGCGCGCTAGACGTAAACAAGCCAGGGTGAAAACGGTGAACGCGCTGCCGGCCGGGGGGATTTGCACCACCCACAAGCCGGACAGCCTGCCGCCGGGCAGGCTGGAGACGGCCGAGAACGTGCGCCTGTTGGTGGCGCCGGATGGGCGGGGCGGCTTCATCCTGCAGGCCCTCACCCGGCCGGGCACCACCCGCCTGACCAACACCCCCCTGCCCGGAGCCGAGACGGTGCGCCAGGTGCTGCCCCTGGCCGGCCATACCTACCTGGCCTCCGATGAACACCTCTACCGCCTGGATGCCAATGCCGACCCGGTGATCATCGGCGCGGTGGACCGGGCCCCGCAACTGGTGGCCTACCGCGGCCTGGCCGTGGTGCTCGACGGCGGGTACGCCAAGTACATCGACCCGGCGGCCGGCCACGCCTACGGGGTGCTCTACGACGTGGCCGGCTACTGCCTAAGCTGGATCGCCGGAGATGACGACGGGGCCTGGGCCCTGCACGCCGGAGGCAACACCCGCGCCGGGTGCCAGACCCAGCTCGCCGACTGGGGCCCCGGGACCATCCCCCTGATGAAAGTCAAGGCCCGCCTGTCCAAGACCGGCTCACCCACCGGCAATGCACAGGCCAAGGTCTTTGACACCGCCGGTAACCAACTGGCCGCCTCGGCCGCCCTGGACGTGAGCACCCTGGGGTCATCGGCCACCACCGTGGAACTGGAGATAGCCTCCCCCCACCAGGCCGCGGCGGGTGAGACGGTGCGGGTGGTGATCGAATACACCGGCGGCGACGCGGCCAACCGCGTCAACCTGCACCACCACAACGTGAGCGCCGGCGGGGTGGGCGTGACCTACAACGGGGCCTGGTCAGGCGTGGATACGGCCAAGGAGCCGCTCTTGGCCTGCGGCGCCGGACTGCCGCCCATGGCCGCCTGGGGGGTGGTCCAGCACTCCCGCCTGCACCTGGGCGGGGGCGAGTGGGCCGATGCCGAGGATGCGGCCAAGTACCACTACTGCGCGGCCATGGACCCCTTCAACTGGGGCAGCCGCGAGTACCAGGGGGGCGATGCCGGCTGGATCGGGGTGCAGCGGGCCGACGGCGCGCCCATCAACGGCATGGTCAGGTTCTTTGACGCTGTGGTCGTCTCCAAGGGCGGGGAAGAACAGGACCGCTCCATCCATCTGATCACCGGCTCCACCCCGGGCAAGGACGGCGACCTGGCCTGCCGGCCGGTGTTCAACCAAGAAGGGGCCGTCAGCGGACGCGCCTTGGCCCCGGCCGGTAACAACGTGTTCTACCTCGATGAGCACGGCCTGTGGGGCGTCGAGGGGGTGGAGGGCTTCGGCGACGCCCGCAAGTTCAACCGCGGCCGCGACGTGGTCAACTTGATCCAAGACCACGCCGGCGATGGCGCCGTGGCCTGCTTCGACCGCACCCTGGATTTGTACCTGCTACAGCTCGTCGGCATGGATGACACCCTGGTCTATCACCCCTCGGCCGGGCAATGGGTGACCTGGTCTTTCACCTTCGGCGCTCCCGCCTGCCTGGCCCACTTTGACACCGTGACCTACCTCGGCGCCGGGGGGCACCTCTACCGCCTGGATGACGCGGTGGTGGGCTACGACGGGGCCTACGGGTCCATCCAAGGCACCGAGTTCTACAGCCTGCTGTGGGGGCCGGCCATGGACTTTGGCGCCCAGGAGCTGGACAAGCACGTCAAGGGGCTCACCTGGAACATCGGGGCGCGCTTCGGGGCGGCCGGGTCCATCATGTTCCGCCGGGACAAGGCCAAGGTGAAAGACCCCGCGCTCACCCTGGATATCAACGTGCCCATGGATGACGACGTCACCTGGCGTGAACTGGACAGCCTGACTTGGCAGGACTGGACTTACCCCTTTGCCGGCGACGGCCACCGCCTCAACGTGCATCCCATCAACTTCAACGCCCAGCTGGTACAGGTGGGCCTGCGCCTGGACCCCGGCGGCGCGCCCGCCTACCTGGGACCCATCAAACTGAAATACGCCATCCTGGGGGAATCGTAAAATGAGTTCACCGCCCCACGTGCTCAGCGCCGACGGCCTGGTCTACCCCGACGGCCTGAACCAAATAAACGCCAACTTCGCCGACATCTACTCCCGGATCGACAACGCCACCACCATCTCGGCCGTGCAGTGGCTGGTCAACAGCTTCACCCCGGTGTTTGTAGACGCCTCCAACTACACCCTGGCCGGGGACCAGAGAAGCCTGCACGCCGTGGGCCGCATGGTCCGGGCCCACCTGAGCGGGGGATATGTCTACGCGGCGGTGAGCTCAAGCACCTACAGCGCGGTGACCGAGTTGACCACCGTAACCCTGACCGCCGCTGTGCTGGATAGCACCCTCGACGGGGTGGAACTGGGCATCCTCACCCCTGGGGCCAACAGCGCGCTGCCCGCCGACGTGGTGCGAACCTTCGGCGAACAGACCGTGGCCGGCCACAAGGACCTGACCGGCGCCACCCTCAGCGTGGCCGAACCCATCCAAGCCGCCCACGCGGCCCGTAAGGCAGATGTGGATGCGGTGAACACCAAGGCCGACACCCTCAATGCCCTGGTGCTGGCCGAGCACAACGCCGACGGCACCCACAAAATACTGCCCACCGGGTTTAAAAGCGGGCTGGCCCCCGCCTACCAGGCCACCGATGAGCTGACCTTCTCCGGCGGGGCCCTGGAGATCGGCGGGAAGCTCTACTTCCTTTCGGCGGCCACCAACGTGACCTTCGCCTCCCTGGCCGCCGACACCTCCTACTGGGTCTACGTCACCCCGCCGGCGACCGGCAACACCCTGGCCGCCGGCGACTTCAGCGCCAGCACCACCGCGCCTACCCGCAACCACGCCAAGGCCGGCTTGTACAACGCCGCCGGCGACGCCCGCTGCATATTCGGCTTCATCACCGACGGCTCGGGCAACATCCCCAAGTTCCGCTACAGCCGCGGCCGGGTGTTCTACGACACCAACATCAGCGTGGCCTCGATAACCCCCTCGACCTCCTGGACCGATGTAACCTTGCCGGTTCCCACGGGCATTGCGATTCTCGCCCTGGTCGGGGTTTTCAACGTTTATGTCGATGCCACCGCCTACCCGCGCATACGGCCCAACGGGTCCAGCGGTTGGCAATGGGGCGCCTCCTATGTCGAGGCCGCCGCGCAGCGGACCGACACCATCCAGGAGGTGTTCACAGACACGGCGGGGAAGATCGAGGTGGGTTTCAACACGTCGACCTCCAACCGGGTTGACATCTACGGCTACGGCTACCAGCTTCCGGAGGACATGTGATGGCCCAGATGTACATCTATCGCCGTAAAAGCGACGGCCGCCTGGAGGCCCTGGCGGGGATCAGCCAGGCCCGGCCCGAGGCGGACTACGACCGGTTTCCCGTCGACCGCGACCAACTGGCCGGTCGCGATCCCAACGACGTATTCCAGGTGATCGACGGCGAGCTGGTCGCCCGCACCCCCAGCCTGGATGACATCAAGGCCGAGGCCGTGGCCCAGGCCATCGCCGCCCTGGAGGCGGCCTTTGAGCGCAAGTGGCCGGCCTACCAATTTGCCAAGTTTGAGCGCGATACCTGGAACATCCAGCTTGCCGAGGCCCAGGCCTTTCAGGCCGACCCGGAGCACGCCGAAACGCCTTGGCTGGCTGCCACGCTCAAGCCCGGCGAGACCATCGCCGAGCTGGCCGCCAAGGTGCTGGCCAACCACCAGGCCTTTAAGGACGCCATCACCGGCATGATCCTGGCCCGGCGCACTGCCGAGGCGCGCATCGAGGCCGCGGCCACCGCCGAGGAAGTGCAGCAGTACCTAACGGCCTTCATGCAGGGGCTGGAAGGGCAGGGGGACGCGTGAATTCTGAAATCACATTGATGCTGGGGGGCCTGGGCGGCGCTGTGCTGGGGTTTGCGGCCAAGGAAATCTGGAGCCTGTTTATACATCGCGAAACGGTGACCCAAGCCGAATGCCGCGAACGCCGCGACCGCTGCGCCGGCAACATCCAAAGCGACCTCGATAGGGGCGACGGCTATTTCAAGGACATTGAGGCCGAGCTGGGCAACATCCGTGAGGTGATGAGCGTAACCGGCTTGGCCGTGCTGGAGCTGTGCAAGGACAAGGGCCGGGTGTGCGATGAGCTAAAGCAGCGCATAACCCAGTTGGCCCGAGGACACTGACACCGATTGGAGGCGAAAGTGGGCTGGATAAAAGACCCCACCCTGGCCGGCATGAACGCCAAAGGACAAGCCGGGTACTACTGGAGCAAGACCCGCCGCGGCGCCGGCGGCAGCGACGGCATGCCCGTGATCCCAGGCATGAGGTTGATCAGCGACCAGGGGGTCTTTGGCAAGGACTACTGGACCGCGCCGGAAGAGGCCATGGCCCGCTACTACGCCGGGTGGCCCGGCGGCGCTTTTGACGCCAAGGGCGAGCCCTCCGGCGCGGGAAGCGCCGGCGGCCACGGCCGCGGCGAAGGGCTGGGTGGGCTGAACATCCCCGATGACGCCTACCCCTGGAGCCGCTCCGGCCTGCCCCAGTGGGGCATGGACCTGGTAAAAGGACTCACCACCAGCCGCCTGCCCGGGCTCATGGACTCCTACCAGGCCAGCCTCAACCAACTGGCCGCCGCCCCGGGGCTCATAGACCAGTGGGTGGACCACTCCGGCGATACCTTTCTGCAGGGGCTGGGCAAATTCCAAGACTTCATCCGCAAACCCCTGGCCGGGCTGGCCGGCCGCGGCGTGTTGGACTCCACCATCACCCGCGACGCGCTAACCGATATCGGCAGCAGCCTGGGCAAAACCTTCCAGGACTTCATGAACAAGACCACCGGACAGGGCCTGGCCCTCAAGGCGGCCAACCTCATGGACCAGGCCCAGGCGCGCGGCAGGGCCGTGGCCCTGGGCGGCGACCTACTGGGGCTGGCCCACGAAAGCCGCAGCGAGGACAAGCTGGCCCGCTGGGCCACTCTGCTGCAGGCGGTCCTGGGGTAAGGAGGGAACCATGTCATTCATCGGAGCCATGTTGGGCACCCTGGGGGCCGGGGTGGGCCTGGGCCTGGCCAACAAAATCTTCGGCGGCGGCGGACGCTCCGGCGGGACCGATCCGCGCTACTGGGAACGCTACTCCGAATTGAGCAAAAAGGCCGAGGCCCTGCTGGACGGTAACCGGCCCATCATGATCAACGGCTTTCCGGTTTACCCCCGGGGACCCCAGCGCCAGGCCGCCGCCTACATGGGACTGGCCCCCGCGCCGGCGGGTGGGGGCTATTCCCGGCCGGGACTCACCGACTACCTGATGCGGACCTTTGGAACCCAGTTTGGATCGCTGGCCGGCAAAGGCCTGGCCGGGGGCATCGCCAATACCATCTTCCCCCAAAGCTCACCGGCCGACCTGAGCGGCACCCAGGTGGTCGACGACCTGCTGGTCATGCCCGAAGTGGAGATGGCCGGCAGCGCACCCTTGATCATCGGGAGTTTGTGATGAACCCACTGCCCAGACTAACGCCCGCGGCCCCCGCGCCGGGACCCGCCCCCACCATCAACCCCTTCGGCCGGGGCGTGGCCATGGCCATGTACGGCCCGGACGCCGCCGACCGCATGCTCGAGCGCGAACAAGCGCCCTGGCGGGGACAGGTGGCCGCCTACCTGGTGGACCAGCTCTTTGGCGGTGGCCGCAACCATCCCATCAGTACACGCGAAATCTACTCCGGGGTGGCCGCCATGGCCCCCCAACTGCTGGGGCATAAGGGGTTTATGAAACAGCTTTTGGCCGTCGGCGCAGAACACAACTCCAGCCTGGCCGTCCGCGATAAAAACCTGCTGGCCTCGCTGTTGGAGTTCGGGGGGGATGTGCCGCAGGAGGTGGCCCAGGGCCTCTACGCCCGCACCGGCTACAGGCTGCCGGGGCTGGCGCCGGCTCAGGCGGCCGCTGGCTTGGGTCTGGCGCCGACGCCGGCGGTGACCCGCCCGGGCACAATGCTTGTGCCGCCAAAGGGCCGGGTGCAACCGCAGGCAGCCGCCGGGTTGGGTTTGGCACCAACGTCGCCGGTGACCCGTCCGGTGTCCGACGCCCGCCAGCAACTATTCGGCGGCTTGGCGCCCTCGGCCGGCGCAACCCTGCGCCTGCCCAGCAAGACCGAAAGGGAAACGGCCAGGGCCAGGGCCATAGCCAGGGCCCAGCAACAGGAGCAGACCGTCGGGTTTAGACGCCGCCGCGGAATCGGCCAGAAGATGCCTCCGGGCAAGTACGTCACCACCACCGATCCCCGCACCGGCCGCAAGAAAGAGGTGTGGACCGGCGGCCGCTCCAGCATCGACCTGGGCCGGGCGCCCTATAGCGTGGGGGACCTGCGGGCCCAGGTGCTGCGAAAGGCACGCGAGGCGGTCGCTGCCGGTAAGAGGCCTGATGAGGTGCTCAACTCGGTGGAGATGGAAATCTACCGCAACACCACCCAGGCCATGACCGGCTGGGACCTGCTGAAAATACTGGGGAGGCGGCTCGCGCCGACCGCACCGGGCAAGCAACTAAGCGAGGCCCAGGCCAGGGAGTACCTGAAGCGCGCCGGGGGCGATAAGGCCAAGGCTCGTGAGCTGGCCCGCGCCGATGGGTACAGCTTCTAATGGCGGACATCTTTGATAAAGTGGGCGGTCCAAGCCGAGGCGGGGATGTCTTCGACCTGGTGAGCGGTGAGCCGCTGCAGCCGCATGGCCCGGGGCCAAGCCTGCCGGCACCACTCGCCGGCCTGCTGGAACCCCGCCCAGGGACCAGGCCGCCGGTTGCCGGCTCCACCCCCACCGGCATGATCCCCCTGAACTGGATGAAGGCGGGACGGCCTATCGGCTCGGAAACCCCGACACCGGGCCGCACAACCGCCTGGCCCGTTATGACCGCCAAGGCCAAGGAGATGCTGGCTGATGCGGCCGGTACCGCCTGGCTGGATGTGCAGGAAAATATCCTGCAACCGGCCTGGGGGACGCTCAAGGACATGGGCAACGCCCTGGGGGCCTGGACCCTTGATGTGCCCTATGAAATGTTCACCGGCCGCAAAGGCCCCTTCACCCGCCGGCTGGAAACCGACCCCGGCCCCACCGTGGGCCTGCTGCGGTTGCTCACCGACTGGAACACCGCCGCCGCGGCCGGCAAGCAGATATGGCATGAGCTGACCCACCCCCTGGAGACCCTGGCCCGGCGGCCCGTCACCGCCCCCCTGGACCTGCTGGGCCTGGTGCTCGGCGGGGCCTCCTTGGCGCGCCGCGCCGGCCGGCTGGGGACGCGGGCGGTGGGCTCCCGGGTGGCCCGACGGCTCGACACCCACGCCTGGCTCAAGGAAAAACTGGGCACCCAAAGCGAGGCCCTGGGGGCCGACGTCTACGGCTTGCTGGATCGCAACAAGGCCGAGACCGGGCTGATGGCCAAACGCATGGCCGCCGAAACCGGAGCGCGCAGCCTCAGCCCCGGTATGCAGAAAATCATGCGCGCCGCCGGGTTCCTCTCGCCTAACCGGGGGCTCATCGCCGGCCAGACCATCCGCGACGCCGCCTGGCTCATGGGACCGCCGGGACGCGCCCTGGCCCGCAAAATGGGCATAACCCCTGACGAGATGGTGGCCGCCGCCCGCATCGCCGAGACCATCCCCACCCAGGCCGTGACCCCCGAAGGCATTTTGCGCTTTGGCGTAAAAACCGCCGACGCCGAGGGCAACCCCGCCTGGCGCCATGGGCTGGACCCCCGGCAGGCCCAGGAACTCTTTGCCGCCCAGAGGCCCGAGGTGCAGCGCTTCATCCTGGAGTATGTCGAGCCGGCCAAGGGATACCAAGGACCGGTGAGGCTTAAGGAGTTGCCGCCGCCGGACGGCAGCTTGATGAAAGGACGTGTGCCGCTACGGCGGGTGTTCTTTGGAGACGATGCGCCGGTGTCCAACTTGCGTGAGTTCATGCGGCTCTCGATGAAAGAGGGGCGAAACTATTTCGGGGATGACCGCTACGTCTGGGTGGCAAAAAGTGACGCTTGGACTTCCAGGCAAATGGGTCTCGACGCTCCGCTGGATTTTGTGTTCGGACGGCGCGGCATGAAACATGTGGAAGAGGCGCTGCGGGTTGACCGCAAAGGCCGGCTTTCGCAAGAGACGCCCGGTTCGCTGGCCGAGGCTATAACGGCCGCCACGCATCCTAATTGGATGCTCTACGATCCCCGAGGGGAAAAATGGGTACTGGCCAGGCGAAACGGTAAGGACAAAATCTTGGTCTTGGAAATCGAGGCCCATGGGAATTACCTGGAGATCATTTCGGCTAAGAACGCCGACCCCAGGTATCTTGATGATATCGCCAAGAGAATAAAAAAACGAAGCCAACCTGGTGGGACCGCGACCCCCCACTATACGGGTGCTGCTCAAAGAGTGCTGTCCCCGCCGCACGCGGTTTTTCCGGCGTCACAGGCTGGCAACATAAGTATAGCAACCGCCGAAGCCGGGGGCAACACCGTAGGCGCGGTTTTGCCAATGCCCATGCGACCTAAAGCGCAACCACCCACCACCTTCAGCCGCAACAAGGCCTTTGAAGAAGCGGTGGCCGCCGGCATCCTGGAGCCCGGCCAACACGTGGAAGGCTACGTCCACTACCTGCGGCCCGATCCCCCCGAGCCGGCCCGGCTCAACCGCCAGGTGCCCGAGATGGAACTCAAGCCCCTGGACGCCGGCTTTGCCGAAAGACGCCTGGCCAAACTGCCGCCCGCCAACCTGCGCCTGGATGAGGCCGTCACCGCTTACCGCCAGGCCCTGGGTGCGGCCCGGCTGAACCGCCGCATGCTGCGCGAGTTGGGGCCCATGATCCTCACCGAAGCACCCAAGCGGGTGGGCCCCCGGGGCGAGATGATCGACGTCAACCCGGCCCCCGAGGACCTGGTGCGCACCCGCGAGGCCTACAACCCCGTGACCCGGCAGATGGAGACCCGGCGCGAACGCCTCACCCTGGTGGAACTGGCTAACCCCGAAGAAGCCGCCGCCCTGGGTGTGGCTCCGGGGCGCTACCTCATACCGCAAAGCTTTGCCGAGACCTTTGACCTGCTCTTGGGCCGCATTAAAGCCGGCAAGCTCGACACCTGGCTGGAAGGGGCGCCGCAGGTGGGCAAGGACCTGGCCCGCTACTGGGTGCGCAACGTACTCAGCGCACCGGGCACCGTGGTCACCAACCTACTGGGCGGGCTCACCCAGTATTCCGGCAAGTTCTTTGAAGACCTGTGGCGCGGTGACCTGCGCCTGGTGGGCCAGGACCTAGCCGCGCCGGCGGCCGCGCTGCGGCCCAAGCGCATCCGCCAAACACCGGCCGTTATCCTGGGCGACAACGTGGCCACCCAATTTGGCGAGGACCTGGGGCTTTTCTTCCACAATGTTAATTCGCGCATCAAGGCCGGGGAAAGTCTGCCCCTTACCACCCGCGCCCTGGCCCGCCTGGACCAGGCCCTGGCCGGACTCTACCGCATCACCATGGCCCCCTTTGGCGCGGTGGACAACTATTGGAAGCGGGCCATCTACCTGAGCGAGATGAAGACCTGGGCCCAGCGCGAGGCCCGGTCCCTGGCCGAGGCGGGGCTCATCAGGCCCGGCCAGGTGAGGGCAACCACCGAGCGCCTGACCGCCGGGGCCTTTGAGCACCACCCCGAGCTCTACAGCCGGGTGATGCAGGGGCCGGTGGACCGCTTCGGCTACGACTACGCCAACATCCCCCGCTGGCTGGACAAGTGGCGCCGGCACCCCGTGGGCACCGCCTTGGCGCCCTTCATGGTCTACCCCTACAAGTACGCCCGCATGCTGGGAAGCCAGGCGCGGGCCTTCAACCCCCTGCTGGATATGCCGCTGAAAGAACGCCTGGCCCGGGCCGGGGGGCTGGCCACCGCGGTGGGGCTGCCCTACGCCATCCGTGAGCTGCTGGCCGGCGACAGCCAGATAGCCGCCGACCGGGAGCGCTTTACCCGGGAGCACCCCGGTGCGCCCCAACCCGGCATCAACCTCGGCGGCCGGGAGTTCATCGGGTCTTTTTCGCCCGGCAGAGAGACCTGGCTGCGCACCGCCAAGTACGGCTACGCCAACCTGCCGGCCGCGGTGATGCGGCGCTGGGAAGGCTTGTTCGACTTCCTCGATGAGTTCAAGTCCGAGGGGCCGCTCTTGCCCACCCTGGGCATGGCCCTGGGCATGGAACCCCGGCGGGGTCGGCGCGACTTCCCCTCCATCGCCGGCAAGCTGGCCGCCAGCCTAATCCCCCTGAACCGCGTGCTGGAATACTACGCCAAGGCCAACGACATCGACCCGGCCACCGGACGCATCCCCCTGCGCCGGCCGGTGGGCTTCATGGAACAGATCCAAAAGATAATCCCCGGCCTGCGCCAAAACCTGCACCAGCCCATCGACCCCTACACCGGCCAACCCGTCACCCTGGACCCCACCGAGGAACTGCTCAAGTTTTGGACCGGCATCAACCTGCGCACCCTGGACGTTGCCCGCGAGAAGCGGGCCATTGCCGAGGCGGTGCTGCGCTGGTCCGACCGCTTCATGAACGATGCGGCCCTGGTGGAGTTTTACGCCCGCCGGCACCCCGATGTGCCGGTGGAGAAGCTACAAGCCGCCCTGCCCAAGATTCGGCGGGCCGGGCACGATTACCTGCGCTCCCAGTTCAAAACCATCGGCCACGAGGTCTTCAGGCGGTGGCTGGTCGCCGGGGGCGATATCCACAATCCGGCCGAGGTGGAGCAGATGGCCGAGCTTGCGCGCCGGGTGGGTAACGCCCGGGTGCGCTCCCTGGTCCGCCTGCGCAACCTCATGACCGCCGGGCAGCTGCTGCGGCTGGCCGCCGGCGATGCGTGGGTCCGCCAGCACCTGGAGAACAAACCGGCCGGAGACGTCTTTGACCGGCTGCAGGAAAGAAGGCCATGAACCCCAAGACCTACCAGCGGGTGCGGCGGCATTGGCAACAAATCGAGGCGGCCGCTGTGCGCTTTGGCATCAACCCGGCCGTGCTGGCCGGCCTGGTAGCCACCGAATCCGGCGGCAACTACCTGGCCTACCGCGCCGAACCGCGCTACCGCTGGCTGCTGAAAGCCGCCCGTCGGCCGCGCATCATCACCGCCGACACCAGCATCTACATGCAGCGCATCTCCTACGGCCTGTGCCAGGTCATGGGCGCCGTGGCCCGTGAGCACGGCTTCACCGGATGGCTAAGCGCCCTGTTCATGCCCGAGGTGGGGCTGCACTACGGCGCCAAGCACCTGGCCGCATGTATCAGGCGCGCCGGCGGCGGGCTCTACGGCGGCCTGCGGCGATACAACGGCCACCCCCGCCGTCCGGCCACCGCACGCTACGCCGATAAGGTGCTGGCCGCGGCAAAGCGCTTCAAACCCAAAACCTGATTACCCCCAGGTCCGGGCGGCGCGGCCGGTACCGACCCCGCCGGCTGCGCCACCCGGACCGCCTCAACAAAGGAGCAGAACATGATACGATTTGTGAGATGGCTGGCGGTGTCGCTGCTGGCCCTGGCCGTCGGCGCGGCCGGCGCGCTGATCCTAAACGGCTGCGACGGCCTCACCCCGGGTACCGGTGGAACCGTGAACAAGCCCCAGTACTACGTCTATGAAGGAGGTACCCTCATCATCAACGGCGGCGACAACAACGCCAATAAGATCGATAATTCCATCACCAACCCGCCACAGGAGGAAGGTTAACCATGAGCTCGTTTACAACGCCCCTGGTGGTGGAGTTCAACGAGGGCGACCGCCCCTTCCGGGTGGTGGAGCCCTTTGAATATCACGTGGGCGAAAAAGACTCCGGCGTGGCGGTCGTGGTGCCGGTGGGATTCACCACCGACTTTGCCTCCATCCCGCGCCTGGTATGGCCCATCCTCTCCCCCACCGGGCGCTACGGCAAGGCCGCCGTGATCCACGACTACCTTTACGTCCACCAGAAAGTCGCCGGCCAGCCCATCACCCGCAAACGCGCCGACCAAATCTTCCTGGAAGCCATGGGCGTGCTCGGCGTCTCCTGGCTAACCCGACACGTCATCTACTGGGCCGTGAGAATCGGAGGCGCCGCAGCCTGGAAAAGGAATCAGGAGTAGGGGGCAGGACCCGGCGAGGGGGGGAGGGGGGAGGGATAGCTAAGCATCCTCGTGAAGCTCTGCGCTTTGATCTTCTAGTATTGCTTCACGGGAGTAGTGAGTAGCGATTCTTCGGAGCATAGCAGCGGTTCGCGGATATTGATCCTGCACCTGCTCGGCGTAGGAATTGTATTTGGCGGCAAGCTCCCGTTCTTGCGCGCCGCCCTCACCGAGGCCCCTGGTGGTTACACCGCGGCTGTTATAAACGCCAAGGTTGAATCCTCGCTCCAGTTCAACGCTGGCCACGTCCTCAATTATTTCCCGCACTGCTCGGTGGGGCCAAGAGCCGTCTAGGTCCGTAGGTGATCCACTAAGGACTTGGCCGATCATTTGATCCCCGATTTCCGCACGACCAGCAGCAGTGAGTTTTTCCCTGGCCTGCTCAATCCAGGTGCTAAGGTGGTGGAGGTCAATGGACCCGTCTTCCAACTGGCCGGGAACCGTGCGCCAAGATGTTAAAAGATGGAAGGCACT
>Ga0256835_1001358_pt1 | contig 14912 bp, 10 predicted proteins | sample PIR30metaG_FD_185972 | JGI IMG/M metagenome (GOLD analysis project Ga0256835, IMG submission 185972) | Hydrothermal vent microbial communities from East Pacific Rise, Pacific Ocean - PIR-30 | ecosystem: Environmental > Aquatic > Marine > Hydrothermal vents | place: Pacific Ocean: East Pacific...
CCGGGTGCGTCGCCACGGGGTGCAGCCCGAGCCGGAGGAGCCGGGGCGCACACGCCCCCACGGCCCCGGGGAGCAAAGCGACCCGGGGTGCGCCGCGCACGCGGCGCCCGGCCTGCGACCGCGCCCCCGTTCATTCAAAGTCGATGACCCGAACGCCCTCCAACGAAGCCCAGGCGGCCGGCAGCGACGCCGCAGGCGGCGCCAGCGCGTCGCACGGGCGGTCCGGGGGGAGCTCGCTCCCACCGGGGCGCACGGGCGAGGCGCGTCGCCCGCGCGAAGCGCGGGGGCCGGCCGCCGGTTGGCCCAACGGTGTGGCGGTCCGGCGCGGCCGGTTCCTGGTCCGTGACGCCAGCAGCCTGCGGTATCCTGGAAGGGTGGCAAGGGGTTCGGGTCCGGAACGGTTGCTGGTGGTCCGGTGCGGGGAGCGCCGTGTTGCGCTTCCCGCGGCGGCGCTGGTTCGGGTGATCGGGGCGACGACGGTGACCCCGGTCCCGGGGTCGGCGCCGGAGGTGCTCGGGGTGGCCCAGGTGGGCGGCGAGCCGGTGCTGGCGCTCGACCTCGCGCGGCTGGTGGGCGAGATCCCGGCGGCCAGCGCGTCGATCCCGGCGGGCGTCCAGGTGCGGGTCGGGGAGGCGGCGGACGGCGAGACGGTCGTCCTGGCGGTGGACGAGGCCGTGGGGTTCATGAAGGCCGCGGTTGAGGCGACGGGTCGGGGTGAAAGTCGCGGTCCGTTCACGGCGACGGCGGCGCTGGAAGGAGAGAGCGTCCCGGTGCTCGACCCCTCGCACCTCGGGGGTGAAGGCCGATGAGCGGGAAGGTGGGCATCCGCGCCGGGGAGGGTGTGTGGAGTGGCCCCGGCGATGGCCTCCGCTCGCTCGGGCGGTCGGACGGTGGGGTGCGGCTCGGGGTCGGTGGGGCCGGGCCGCTGGCGGTGGTTGGTCCCTCACGACCGCCGAGGGTGAGGGAGCGGATGGGTGGGAGTGCGCGGAGGAAAGGAGGCAGGGGATGACCCGGACCACTGAGGGAACGACGGGGCTCCGGCCGCTGGCCGGGCTGGTGCTGATGATTCTCGGGATCTCGATCGGGCTGGTGGCCACGCTGCTGGCCGAGTCGGGCCGCGCGGAGTGGGTCGTTCCGGCATACCTCTGGCTGTCGCTGATCGCGCTGGGGTTCTACGTGGTGGCGGTGTACCTGCCGGCGGAGCGGACGCGGCGGAAACTGCGGGAAGTCGAGGCCGAGCTGGCGGAGGAGGAACGGCGGATCGCGTTGGTCCTCCGGGAGCTCGAGCGCGGTGACTTCGTCCGTGCGCTGGAGCCGTCGGTAAACCTTCCGGAGGAGTTGGCCGCGGCGCTCAACGGCGCCGTTGAGGCGCTGGCCGGGATGGTCCGGCAGATCCTGGCGAGCTCGGTCCAGGTGGCCGGCCAGGGGTCGGCGGTCCGGGAGACGGCGTCGGAGCTGGCGTCCGGGTCGACCGAGCAGGCGGCGGCGGTGGTGGAGATCACGGCGACGATGGAGGAGCTGGCGCGCACGGCGGCGCAGATCGCCTCGAACGCTGCGGGCCAGGCCGAGCGGGCGGACGCCGCCCGGACGAGCTCGGAGGAGGGGACGTCCGCCGTGGAGGCGGCGGTGGTCGGCGTGGAGTCGGTCCGGGAGAAGATCCAGGAGATCGCCGCGCACACCGAGAGCATCGACGTGCAGTCCGGGGAGATCTACCGGATCCTGGACCTGATCAGCGAGATCGCCCACGAGACCCACATCCTGGCGCTCAACGCGGCGATCGAGGCCAGCTCCGCGGGTGAGCACGGGAAGCGGTTCTCCGTGGTCGCCGACGAGGTGGGGCGGCTCGCCCAGCGCTCGCGGGAGTCGGTGGAGTCGGTCCGGTCGATCCTGAAGAACTTCCGCAGCGCCATCCGGGCCACGGTGGTGGCCACGGAGGAGGGGACGAAGGAGGCGGAACGGGCGGCGCGGGACGCCCGCGCGGCGGCGTCGGTGATCGAGGGGCTCCGGGAGGCGATCGAGGAGACGGCGCGGGCGGCACGGGAGATTTCGGCGGCAACCCGGGAGCAGCAGAGTGCCTCGGACCAGGTGGTCCAGACGATCCGCGAGGTGGGGAACGTCATCCAGCGGGAGGCCGAGGGGCTGCGGCGGTTCACGCAGGCGGCGGAGGAGCTGAACGCCGTGGCGCTGGAGATCCAGCTCCTGGCCCAGGCGTTCCGTGTCCGCTCGTCGCGGTCGCTGAAGAACCGGATCCTGGAGTGGGCCGGTGCGGTGGGGAACCCGGCCACGCAGCTCCAGACGGCCAAGAGCGCCCTGGACGCCATCGTCGAGGAGAACCCGTTCATCGAGCTGGCGTACGTGGTGGACCCGGACGGGATCCTGACGGCATGGGCCGTCTCGAAGACCGTCCCGGAGGACCGGCTGGAGGCGATCGGGATCGGCCGATCCTACGCGGACCGGCCGTGGTTCCAGGCGATCCGGCGCGGGGAGAGCTGCCTGGTGACGCCGCTGTACGAGTCGCTGCTGACGGACCAGCAGTGTTTCACGGTGGCGGCAGTGATTCCGGGACCGCGCGGGGAGGTGCTCGGAGCGATCGGGATCGACATCGACGCGAAGGACTGGACGCGGATCTAGGGGACCGGATGGACGGGGATCTCGGCGATCTGCTGGGCCTGTTCCTCGACGAGGCGAGGGAACGCCTCGTCCGGCTCGGCCGGGTGGCACCGGAGGCCGGGAGGGACCCAGAGGCGGCCCGGACGGCGCGGCGGGAGCTCCATGCGCTGAAGGGGGCGGCCCGGATGATCGGGCTCGCCGATCTCGCCGCGCTCTGCCACCGGGCGGAGGAGCTGGCCGGGCGGGACGGGGAGCCGGTGGATGCCGCCGGGCTCGTGGAGGCCGTGGACGGGCTGGCCCGGGAAGTCGAGGCGCTTGGCGGACGTGTGGAGGGTGAGGAGGCGGAGGCTGGTTCATCGTCCTCGTCTCCGGGTGTATCGGACTCTGGCGAACCGATCCGCGCCCCGGCCCCCGTGGTGGATCGGGTGACGGAGCTGGGCACTCAGTTGAAGATCCTGGCCGCGGGGATGGAGAAGCCCGTAGCCGACGTCCGGGCGCTGGCCGCGCTGGCGGAGCGGGGCGTCCGGGAGGAGGATCCGGCCCAGGCGCTGGCGGCGCTTGCGGCCTCTCTGCGGCACGTCAGGGACCGCCTGGAGAGCGTCCAGGTCCACATGGTCCAGGCGGCCCGGGAGCAGGTGGAGCGCCTGCTCGACCTCCAGATGCAGCCGCTGGAGCCCACGCTGCTGGAGCTCGCCCGGCACGCGCGGGAGCTGGCGCACGGCCTCGGGAAGACGGTCCGGGTGGAGACGTCGGGCGGGACGGTCCGGCTGGACCGGCGGATCACGGAGACGCTGGTCGAGTCGTTGCGCCACCTCGTCCGTAACGCGGTGGACCACGGCATCGAGGACCCGGCCGAACGGGAGGCGGCCGCGAAGCCCCGGGAGGGGACGGTGACGATCCGGGCGGAACAGGCGGGGCGGCGGGTCCGGGTCGTGGTCAGGGACGACGGGAGGGGGCTCGACCTCGACGGGATCCGGAAGGCCGCCGAGGAGCGGGGGATCGGGGGGCCGGAAGGGGAGGACGCCCTCGCCGACCTCGTCTTCCTGCCGGGGTTCACGACGCGCCGGGAGGCGTCGGAGCTCTCCGGCCGCGGGATCGGCCTGGACGCCGTGGCCTCGGCGGTCCGCGCCGTCGGGGGGACGGTGCGGCTCGAATCGGAGCCGGGCTTCGGCCTGACCGTCACCCTCGACCTTCCGGCGGCCCGCCGCGGGCGGCGGATCCTCGTCGCCACGGTGCACGACCTCGTCGTCGGGATCCCGCTCTCGATGATCCGGGCGTACCACCTTCCGTCGGACGTGGCGGTCTCCGACCCCGCGGGGGACGGTGTCCTGCGGGGTGTCGTGGGCGCCAGGACGCTCAACGTGCTGCCGCTGGGCGGCAGCCTCGGCGGGGGGCACGGGATGCCAGGGCTCTACCTGGAGCTGGAGGCCGGTGGGCGCGCCACCCTCCTTCCGGTGACCTCGGTCCGTGGCGTGGAGGAGGTGCTGTCCCGCTCCATCCCGCTTCACGAGCGCCTTGGGCCGTTCTTCCGGGAGGCGGCGGTGCTCGGTTCGGGCGCGGCCGTGCCCGTGCTGACGATGGGGGAGCCGGGCGCGGCGGGGGCGGTGCGGTCGCAGGCACCGGCCGTGGGGACGGGGATCCGCCGGCTTCGGGTGCTCCTCGTGGACGACTCGCCGGTGACGCGGGAGATGGAGCGGCGGCTGCTGGAGGACGCGGGTCTCTTCGTGGAGGCGGTGGCCGACGGGACGGCGGCCCTCGCGCGGCTCGTGGCGTCGGAGTTCGACTGTCTCGTCACCGACATCGAGATGCCTGGGATGGACGGCCTGGAGCTGACACGGTCGGTGCGCGCCTCCGGCCGGTTCGGCAACCTCCCCATCGTGCTCGTCTCCACCCGGAACCGGCCCGAGGACCGCATGGCGGGGCTCGAGGCCGGTGCGGACGCGTACATGGCGAAGCAGGAGCTGGCGCCCGGTGAGCTGCCGGGTCTGATCCGCCGGCTGACGGGGGTCGGGGCATGAACGGGGACGTCGGCACGCCCTCGATCCGCGTGGTGCTCGCCGACGACTCGCAGACCGTCCGGGCCGTTCTCCGCCGTCTGCTGGAGGGGGCGGGGTTCGAGGTCGTGGGGATGGCGGCCGACGGGGAGGAGGCGGTCCGCGTCGTCCTCGAGACCGCCCCGGACGTCGTGGTGCTCGACCTGGACATGCCGGTGCTCGATGGTGCGGAGGCGACGCGGATCCTGATGGAGCGGGATCCCAGGCCGATCGTCATCCTGACCTCACGGGCCGATCCCGAGGAGTTCCGGCAGGCGGCCGGCGCGCTGGCGGCGGGGGCGCTGGAGATCGTACCCAAGCCGGCGACCCCCGACGCCTGGGTCGGGCTCCAGGGCCGGCTGGCGGAGCTCCTCCGGGCAGCGGCAGGCCGGGCAGCGGAACCGGTGTCCGTGGCCGGACGCCCCGGGGCGCTCTCGGTCGGTGGTGGTCCGCCTCCGAGGGTGGTGGCGGTCGGAGCTTCCACGGGGGGGCCGACGGCGGTCCGGGACCTGTTGCACGCGATGGGGCCGGCTCCACCGGTGACGGTGCTCCTGGTCCAGCACATGGCGGCGGGGTTCGAGGCGGGGCTGGCCGAATGGCTGGCCGTCGAGACGGGGATGACCGTCCGGATCGCGGCGGATGGGGAACCCGTGGGGGCACGGGAGGTCCGGGTCGCTCCGGCCGGAGTGCACCTGACGGTCGATGAGGGCTGGCGTGTCGTGCTCGACAGCGCCGGGGAACCCCACGGCGGGCACCGCCCCTCGGTGGACGCGCTCTTTTTCGGCTGTGCTCGGGCCGGGGCCCGGTCCGTGGTCGGCATCCTGCTGACGGGGATGGGCCAGGACGGTGTGGAGGGGCTCGCGGCCCTTCGGGAAGGCGGGGCGCTGACCATTGCCCAGGATCCCGCGACGTGCGCCGTCCCCGGGATGCCGGAGGCGGCGATCCGGGCCGGTGCGGCCGAGCTCGTCCTCGGCCCGGCGGAGGCCGGTGAGGTGGTACGGCGGCTGTTCAGGGAGGGGGCCAGGGGATGAGGCGGAAGACGGTCCTGATCGTGGACGCCTCTCCGCTGATCCGGACGATCCTCACCCGGCGGGCCGAGTCGGAGGGGTGGCGATCCCGGCAGGCACCGTCCAACGAGGCGAAGGAGGGTTTCAGGAACCGTGTCAGGCCGTGAGGGTGATGCCGTCCGGGAGCTGACCCGCCTCGTCGAGGCACGGATCGGTCACGTGGTCCCCGACCGGAACCTGCCGTTCCTCGAGGAGGCGGTGCGGCGCCGGGTGGCGAAACTGGGACTGTCGTGCGTCGAGGCGTACGTCGCCAGGCTGTCGGAACGGGAGGACGTGGCCGAATGGGAGGAGCTGCTCCGGCTCGTGCTCGTCCACGAGTCGTACCTGTTCCGGGGGAGGCGGCAGCTCGAGGTGCTCGTCGAGGCGTTCCTTCCGGACCTTGTCGAGGCGCGCCGGGAGGCACGGTCCCTGGCGTTCTGGTCGGCGGGGTGCTCCCGGGGGGAGGAGGCGGTGACCCTTGCTGTGCTCCTCGCAGACCGTCCGGAGCTCGACGGGTGGGACTGGCGGATCCTGGCGACGGACGTCGATTCCAGAATCCTGGAGGAGGCCCGGAGCGGCCTGTACGAGGGGCGGGCCGTCCGCGAGGTACCGGCGGCGGTTCTCGCCCGGTTCTTCGTGCGTCTCGGCGAGGAGCGGTACCGGGTCCGGCCGGAGATCCTGGCGCGGATCGAGTACCGTGAGCTCAACCTCGTCAAGGAGCCGCTGGATCCGCCCGGTGCGCCGTTCGACGCCATCCTGATCCGCAACGTCCTGATCTACTTTCGGCCCGAGTCCCAGCGGAGGGTCGTGGAGGCCATGGCCGGTCTCGTGGCGCCCCACGGGATCGTGGTGCCGGGTCCTTCCGAGTCGCTCTGGCAGATCGTGGACAGCCTTCGCCCCGTGGAGAGCCACGGGATCTACTTCTACCGGCCCCGCAGCGCTTCGCCGGTCCCGGACCGCACGGACGGGAAGGGGAACGGGGGACGAAACCCCGGGCAGGAACGGAGCGTGGTCAGCGGGCGGCGTCTGACCTCGCCCGGCGTGGACCGGAAGCGGGGCACGACAGCTCCGCTCCGGAACCCTGGGAGGGCCCGTTCCAAGCCGCAGGAGCCACCGTGTTGTCCGGATGGCGTGGGCGTCCGGGATGCCGTGGAGGCCCTCGTCTCGGGGCGGTTCGAGGAGGCGAGGACGGTGCTCGCAGAGCTGGCCTCCGGTGGAGATGCTCCGGCGATGGTCCATGCGCTGGATGGACTGCTCGCCGAGCTTCTGGGAGAGCCTCCGGGAACGTCGGTGAGAGCGTACCGGCGGGTGCTGTTCCTGGAACCCGGCTGGTTCCAGGTCCGGCTGCTCCTGGCCGACCTGCTCTGGGCGACGGGAGACCGGCGGCGGGCGGCCGTGGAGTACCGGAGGGTCCTCCGGGAAGCGGGAATGGCAGGGACCGTTCCCTTCTGGAACGTCCTGGGTCTGCCGGATCGCGCTGCGGCCAGGGAACATGCCCGCGCCAGGCTCCGGCCAGACCAGGAGCGGCCCTGACCGTTCTCTCGGCGAACCGCACACCGGGAGCTGTGGAGCCAGCAGCATCTCGTGAACCTGCCTGCTGACAAGTTGGGCCAGGGGGAGTACAATCCCGGCCCGGATCGGGACGATCCAAATCCATGCGTGAGGACGGGCCATGACCACATCGACCATCACCTGGACCAAGACCGACGAGGCGCCGCTCCTGGCGACGTACTCCTTTCTGCCAATCGTTCGCGCCTTCACCCGGGGCACGGGCATCGATGTCGAGCTGGCGGACATCTCGCTGGCCGGGCGGATCATCGCCAACTTCCCGGAGAGACTGAGACCGGAGCAGCGGATCCCCGACGATCTGGCCCGTCTTGGCGAGTTGACCCAGAAGCCCGAGGCCAACATCATCAAGCTGCCCAACATCTCAGCGTCGATCCCGCAGCTGATGGCGGCGATCGAGGAGCTGCAGGCCAAGGGGTACGACATCCCGGACTTTCCCGAGGAACCGAAGACCGAGGAGGAGAAGGCGCTCCGCGAACGGTTCTCCGTCTGCCTTGGCTCGGCGGTCAACCCAGTTTTGCGTCAGGGCAACTCGGACCGGCGTCCCGCGGCGGCGGTCAAGCGGTACGCGAAGAAGCATCCCCACAAGATGATGAAGCCGTGGCCGAAGTCGGGCTCCAAGACCCGTGTGGCGTACATGAGCGGGGGGGACTTCTACGGCAGCGAGACCTCCATGACCCTCGACGCGCCGACCGAGGTCAGGATCGAGTTCATGGGCGCCGACGGCACCGTCAAGACGCTCAAGGAGCCGTTTCCGCTCATCGAGGGCGAGGTCATCGACACGGCGGTCATGAACGTCAAGGCGCTCCGGAAGTTTTACGAGGAGCAGATCGAGGCTGCCAGGGCCGACGACGTGCTGCTGTCGCTCCACCTCAAGGCCACGATGATGAAGGTTTCCGACCCGATCATGTTCGGCCACTGCGTTTCCGTCTACTTCAAGGACGCCTTGGAAAAGCACGCCGACGCGCTGGCCGAGATCGGCGCCAACGTCAACAACGGTTTGGCCGACGTGCTGGCCAAGCTCGACCGGCTTTCCCCGGAGAAGAAGGCCGAGATCGAGGCCGACATCCAGGCGATGTACGAGAAACGGCCCGCCCTGGCCATGGTGGACTCGCGCCGCGGCATCACCAACCTCCACCGGCCCAACGACGTTATCATCGACGCCTCCATGCCCGTGGTGGTCCGTGACGGCGGCAAGATGTGGAACGCCAACGATGAGCTCCAGGACACCATCGCCATGGTGCCAGACCGCTGCTACGCCACCATGTACGCGACGATCATCGAGGACGCCAAGGCCAGGGGCCAGTTCGATCCGGCCACCATGGGGAACGTCTCCAACGTCGGCCTGATGGCGATGAAGGCCGAGGAGTACGGCTCCCACGACAAGACGTTCGAGGCCGAGACCGACGGCATCATCCGCGTGGTGGACGCCTCCGGCACGGTCCTGCTGGAACAGAAGGTCGAGAAGGGCGACATCTTCCGGATGTGCCAGGCCAAGGACGAGGCGATCCGTGACTGGGTCAAGCTCGCCGTCAACCGGGCCAGGGCCTCCAATACGCCGGCGGTGTTCTGGCTCGACGAGAACCGCGCCCACGACGCCGAGATCATCAAGAAGGTCGAGCAGTACCTGCCCGAGCACGACACGAGCGGCCTCGACATCCGGATCATGAAGCCGGTGGACGCCATGAAGTTCTCGCTCGACCGGGTGCGCCGCGGCGAGGACACCATCTCGGTCACCGGCAACGTGCTCCGTGACTACCTGACCGACCTGTTCCCGATCCTCGAGCTGGGGACCAGCGCCCGCGTGCTGTCCATCGTCCCGCTGCTCAAGGGTGGCGGCCTGTTCGAGACCGGCGCCGGCGGGTCCGCACCCAAGCACGTGCAGCAGTTCCTCGAGGAGGGCCACCTGCGGTGGGACTCCCTCGGCGAGTACTGCGCGCTGGTGCCGTCGTTCGAGATGATCGCAGAGAAGACCGGCAACACCAAGGCGAAGGTGCTGGCCAAGACCCTCGATCAGGCCGTCTCGGACTACCTGGAGAACGGCCGGCTTCCCTCCCGGAAGGTCCACGAGATCGACAACCGGGGCTCCACGTTCTACCTGACGCTCTACTGGGCCCAGGCGCTGGCGGCACAGAACGACGACGCCGAGCTCAAGGCTCGCTTCGAGCCCGTGGCGAAACAGCTTGCGGAGAACGAGAAGACGATTGCCGGAGAGCTCCTGGCCGCCCAGGGGAGCCCGCAGGACGTCGGCGGCTACTACCTTCCCGATGACGAGAAGGCCGAGAAGGCCATGCGCCCCAGTCCGGTATTCAACGCCATCATCGACGGGATGAGCTGAGGACAGAATAGCGTGCTGACCTGAAATCCCAACGAGCCGGGCATCCGACGCCCGGCTCGTTTGTATGCCGGGCCGAAGGATAGCCTCATCCGCTCGATTCCCAGGCAACCTGATTTCGGGTGATTGGCGTGTGTCATGCCTCGTCCGTGAGCACGGGGTGGATGCGGCATGAGAGTTCCGGAGATTGTGGATGGGAGGTGTCCAATCCCGGGGGCGATCGTCTTGGGGGAGGAACGCGGGCTGCGGTACGATGTGGGCGTGACCCGGATCTACCTCACGGGCTTCATGGGGAGTGGGAAGACGACGGTGGGCAGGACTCTTGCGTCTGCGCTCGGGATCCGGTTCGTCGATCTCGACGAGTGGATCGTCCGTTCGCTGGGCGCCTCGATCGCGGAGGTCTTTGCCCGGAGGGGCGAGGTGGTGTTCAGGGATGAGGAGCAGCGGCAGCTCGAGCTGACAACCCGGCTCGACCGGGCCGTCGTCGCCACGGGCGGGGGAACCTACTGCTTCGAGGCGAACCGGGAGCTGATTCGCAGGAGCGGAGGCGTCTCGGTGTTCCTGGAGCTTCCCTGGGGCGTTCTCCTCGCGCGACTGCCGGGCAAGAACGCCGACCGGCCGAAGTTCGGCGATCCGGAGACGGCGCGGCGGCTGTATGAGGAGCGGCTCCCCGCCTACCGGCAGGCGGACGTCGTGCTGCGGCTCGCGGGGGACGAGCGGCCCGCGGACGTGGCCAGAAAGGTGCTCGAGAGGGTTGGGGAGGCCGCGTGCGTTTCCTGATCGTCTCCGATATCCACGGCAACATCGACGCGCTGGAGGCGGTGCTGCACCACGTGCGGCGGAAGCGGTGGGACAGGGTCCTTTTTCTCGGTGACGCCGTGGGGTACGGCGGGGGGCCGAACCAGGTCGTGGAGTGGCTGCGGTCGCTCGGGTCGGCGCTCGTCGCCGTGCGCGGGAATCACGACAGGGTCTGCACCGGCCTCGACGAGGCGACCTACTTCAACCGGTACGCCCGGCAGGCGGCGGAGTGGACACTGCAGAACCTCGGCCGGAAGAACCTCGAGTGGTTGCGGGCGTTGCCGAAGGGGCCGCTGGCGGCGGGCGACGGCCTGGCCATCTGCCACGGCTCCCCGGTGGACGAGGACGCCTACATTTTCTCCGGGTACGACGCGGCCCAGGGGTTCCGGGCGGTCCCGCACCGTGTGGTCTTCTTCGGGCACACCCACGTTCCTTCCGCGTTCGTGCTTCGCTCGACGAACGGGAAGGCGCTGATCCAGGTGCGGTTGCTGAGCGGAAAGCGGCTCGTGCTCGATCTGGAGCCCGAATGCCGCTACCTGATCAATCCCGGCTCCGTTGGGCAGCCCCGGGATCGGGACCCGCGGGCGGCGTACGCGATCTACGACGACAGGGTCTCCAGGCTCTACCTCTACCGCGTGCCGTACCGGGTCCAGACGGCCAGACGGCGGATCGTGCAGGCTGGTCTCCCGCCCGTGCTCGCGGACCGGCTGGCGTTCGGCGCCTGAACCGTTTCGGAGGGTTCATGACGAGACGAGAGGTGTTCCTCGCGGCGGCCGTGCTGCTCCTGGCAGCCTTCCCCTCGATCCTCCCGGCGGCCCGTGCGCCGCTCGGGGCGCGCCTGCTCTCGGCGATCGACCGCCTCGACCCCGACACGGCGCTTCTGGCGGAGGCGGAGGCAGCTCGCGACCCCGGGGTCCGGGTGCTGGCGGCGCGCCTTCTGGCCGCCGTCGCGGACCCCGCACTCGTGGGCGTCATCGAGCGGTTCTCGCGGGATCGCGCTCCCGTCGTCCGGCGGGAGGCGCAGCTCGCTGCGGGCCGCTCGGGCCCTGTCGCTCGCCGGATCGTCGAGCGCGGGCTCGCGGACCGGGACGCCACCGTCCGGGCGGCCGCCGTCCGCGCGGCAGGGTTCCTCGGTGGGGCGGCGCCGGAGCGCGTCCTCCGGCTCCTCCGGAGGGAGCGCGATCCACGGGTCCTCGCCGCGATGGGTGAGGCGTTGCCGTCGTTCCCCGTGGCGTGGCGCGAGCCCGTCGTCCGGCGGCTCGAGGGGGCCGGCGGACCCCGGGTCCGGCTGGCCCTGGCGGCGGGGCTCGCGCGCTCCGGGACCGGCCACGGCTGGCTCCGCCGGCTCGCTGGAGATCCCGACCCCCGGGTGCGCGCCCACGCCGTGGCGGGCCTCGGGCGTGGCAACGGCGAACCGGCGGACCGGGCGGTGGTGCTGGGGGCGCTGGGCGATCCGGACCCGGCGGTGCGGGCGGCCGCCGCGGCTGTGCTCGTTCGCAGGCGCCACTGGCGGCTCGGCCCGTCCGGTGCGAAGGCGCTGCTCCGGGCGGCGCGCGATCCGGCGCTCCACGTCCGTGTCCTGGCGATCCGGGCCCTCGGGCGGCACGGGGAGACTGGTGGGAACGGGGTCCTGGAACGGGCCGTGGACGGCCCGCGGCGGTGGCCGGCGGCGGAGGCGCTGGAGGCGCTGGTCCGGCGGGGGAGGAGCGGTGGAAGGGGGGACATGTGGCTCGGCAGTGCGGAACGGTGGCGGCGGGAGACGGCGGCGCGTTGCGTAGCGCTGGCCGGAGGCCCGATGGCCGCGGCCGACCGCCGTGCCCTCTCGGATCCTGAGCCCGCCGTCCGCCTCGCCTGGGTCTCCGGCCTGGAACCGGGCCGCCAGGAACGCGTGGGGCCCGCGCTCCGCCGGCTCCTCGACGCAGACCCCGACCCCATGGTGCGGGCTGCGGTGGTGGAGATGCTCGCGGGGGCCGGGGTGCTGGACCGGGCGGCGCTCCTGAAGCTCGCGGGCCGGTGGGCCGGCGAGGAGCCCGCGGACGCCCGTGCGGCGGCGCTCGTCGGTGCGCTCGAGGCGTCGGGGGACCGGACTGCTCGCCGGGAGGTGCTGACGCTGGCCCGGCGCGACCCCTCGCCCCTCGTCGCGGCGCTGGTGGTCGACGCGGCGCGGCGGCACGGGATGGCCGCCGCGTACCCCGTCAGACCCGGCGAGACGACGGACTGGTACCTCCGGACGCTGGCGTGGGCCCGCCGTCCCTGCTGGATCGATCTCGTGACCGTTCGCGGCACCGTGCGCCTCCGGCTGGAGGCGCGGGACGCGCCGCTGACCGCCCGCCGGATCCACGATCTGGCCGCGGCGGGGTTCTACGACGGCCTGACGTTCCACAGGGTTGTGCCCGACTTTGTCGTCCAGGGAGGTGACCCCCGGGGCGACGGGTGGGGCTCCGGCGGCCTGCTGCTCCCCGACGAGCCCGGACTCGCCCCGTTCGAGCAGGGCGCCGTCGGGATCGCAACCTCCGGGCCGAACACGGGCGGATGCCAGCTGTTCGCCATGCTGCTCGGCGCGCCGCACCTCGACGGCCGGTACACCCGCTTCGCCCGGGTGGTGGCCGGGCAGGACGTTCTGGAGCGGATCGGCCGGTGGGACGGAATCCTGCGCGCCGTGGTCCACGAGGGGGAGGAACCGCCGGCGCCGGTCCCCGTCCTCGTCGGGCCGCTGGAGCCGGGGGCGGTGCTGGCGGTCCGCGGATGGCGGGAGGTGTACGACGCGTACCGGCCGGAACCAGGGGAGATCGCTCGGCTCCGTGGAGCGCTGGAGGCCGGGGCCTTCCTCCGGATCGAAGTCGTGCTCGGCACCTGGTGCTCCGACTCGCGGCGGGAGGTACCGCGGCTCCTCAAGGTGCTGGAGGCACTCGGGCCGGATGCGCCGGTCACGGTCCGGCTCGAGGGTGTCGACCGGACGAAGACCGTGGAGGATCCGGCGTGGGATCCGGCCGTGCTCCCGGGGGAGGTCGCCGGGCGTGTGCCGGAGATCGTGGTGCTCGGCCCGGACGGCGAGGAGCTGGCGCGGGTGGTCGAGACGGCCGTGGACCCGCTGGAGACGGTCCTCGCCCGGGCCGCGGAACGGACCCTCGGGGAGGTGGAACGATGAACGGGACGATGGAGATCGCGGTGACGGCGGGCTGGCCGGGCGACGCGCTCGACCGCCTGCGTGAACGGTACACCGTCAGGGTCCGGGAGAAGGAGACGCTCCTCGACGAGGAGGCGCTGGCCGCCTTCATCGGTGGCGCCCACGCGGCCATGACGATCCTTGCAGATCCGGTGACGGACGGCGTGATGGCGGCCTGCCCGAACCTGCGGATCGTGGCGAACGTCGCGGTCGGGTACAACAACGTCGACCTGGAGGCGGCGGCCCGCCGCGGGATCTGGGTGACCAACACCCCGGACGTGCTGACCGAGGCCACGGCGGATCTTGCGTGGGCGCTGATCCTGGCGGTGACGCGGCGGGTCGTGGAGGGGGACCGGATGGTCCGGGAGGGCCGGTTCCACGGGTGGCGCCCCGACCTGCTCCTGGGCCGGGGGCTCCAGGGCCGCACGCTGGGCCTCCTCGGCTACGGCCGGATCGGGCGCGCCGTGGCGCGACGCGGCCGGGCGTTCGGGATGACCGTACTGTTCCACGACCCCGGCGTGCTGGCCGGGGAGGCCGGGGACCGTCAGGTCGGCCTGGACGCGCTCCTCGCCGGGAGCGACGTCCTGTCCATCCACTGCCCGCTGACGCCGTCCACGCGGGGGTTGCTCGGCCGCGAACGGCTCCGGGCCATGCGTCCCGGCGCGTTCCTCGTCAACACCGCGCGCGGCCCGGTCGTGGATGAGGGGGCGCTCGTGGAGGCGCTAGAGTCCGGGCATCTCGCCGGGGCGGGCCTCGACGTCTACGAGCGGGAGCCCGAGGTCCATCCGGGCCTGCTGGACCGCCAGGACGTCGTGCTGCTGCCCCATGCGGGGTCGGCCACAGTGGAGACGCGCAGCCGGATGGTGGAGCTCGCTGCGGAGAACGTGGTCGCCGTCCTGGAGGGCCGGCCGCCGCGCACCCCGGTCGGAGGTCGTTCCACCGCCTGAGATGCGCCGGGAGGAGCGCACTCGGGCGAAGCGCCGCGAACATCCGGCTGACCGCCGTGGTGGTCCCTCATGGCGCAGTTCACGCCCCGGCCGCGGGGAGCCAGTTCGCCGGGAGGTGAACCGGCGGCCGGCCCCCGCGCTTCGCGCGGGCTGCGCGCCTCGCCCGTGCGTCCCGGTGGGAGCGAGCTCCCCCCGGGCCGCCCGTGCGACGCGCTGGCGCCGCCTGCGGCGTCGCTGCCGGCCGCCTGGGCTTCGTTGGAGGGCTTCGGGTCATCGTCTTTGTTTGAACGGGGCCGCGAGTCTCGCACCCCGGGACCGCCCCCGCCGCGGTCGCTTCGTCGTCACGACCGCCAGGTCAGTTCCTCCTCGCGCCCTTGCGGGAACGGCCCCGGGGCACGATCCGCGCGGCCC
>Ga0256835_1001359_pt1 | contig 14912 bp, 15 predicted proteins | sample PIR30metaG_FD_185972 | JGI IMG/M metagenome (GOLD analysis project Ga0256835, IMG submission 185972) | Hydrothermal vent microbial communities from East Pacific Rise, Pacific Ocean - PIR-30 | ecosystem: Environmental > Aquatic > Marine > Hydrothermal vents | place: Pacific Ocean: East Pacific...
AGATCGACGCCTGGGAGCCGGGGCAGGTCTGGAAGAACGGCGTCATGCTGAGCGTCATCCCCTTCTTTCACGTCTACGGCATGACGGTCAGCATGAACTACTCGGTCATGCGCGGCATGAAGATGGTCCTGCTGCCCCGCTTCGACATTGCCGAGGTGGTAACGGCCATCGAGAAACACCAGGTGACCCACTTTCCCGGCGTACCGACGATGTACGTTGCCTTCAACACCTTCCCCGGCATCGAAAAGCGCAATATCCACTCGGTCAAGGTCTGTCTTTCGGGAGCCGCCCCGCTGCCGGTGGAAGTGGCCAACAAGTTCGAAGAGCTAACCGGGGCCAAGTTAGTCGAAGGCTACGGCCTGACCGAAGCCGCACCGGTAACCCACTGCAACCCCCTATACGGCAAGCGCAAGGTAGGCTCCATCGGCCTCCCCTTCCCCTCGGTCGACGCCTACGCCGCCGACCCCGAGGGCAAAGAGCTTCCTCCCGGCGAGGTAGGCGAGCTGGTACTCAAAGGCCCCAACGTCATGCTCGGCTACTGGAACCGGCCCGAGGAGACGGCGCAGACGCTGAAAGACGGCTGGCTGTTTACCGGTGACGTGGCCAGGATGGATGAAGAGGGGTACTTCTACATCGTTGACCGCAAGAAAGACATGATCATTGCCGGCGGTTACAACATCTACCCCCGCGAGGTAGAAGAAGTGCTTTATCAGCATCCGGCGGTCAAAGAAGCGGCGGTCGTGGGGGTGCCCGACGCCTACCGGGGCGAGACGGTCAAGGCCTTTTTGGTGCTCAAAGAGGGGTATGAGGGCGAGGTGGGCGAGGAAGAGTTAAAGGCCTTTGCCAAGGAGCGGCTGGCCGCTTACAAGGTGCCCAAGCTGTGGGAGTTCCGTAAGGAGCTGCCGAAGACGGCGGTGGGGAAGATACTGCGGCGCATGCTGCGCAAGGAGGAAGAAGAAAAACCAAGATAAAAATTAGCCATTTAAACTTATTTATTAAATTAAATTAATAAATAAAAGTATTCGCTTTTATTACTAAGTATTTATTGATAGCACTGTATATTTAAAGATAATCTATAGGACAATTGTCCCTGTTGAGCCTTGTTTCGTCCCTGATATCACAAGGTGACTACAAAAACGATAGGATAGGGGGAAAGCATGGGAAAAAGTAGTAGAGGTAAAAATGGCGCCTTGACAGTTGACCGTCGCAGTCTGATCAAGGCCGCCGCCGCAAGCGCCGCAGCCGCCGCTGCGGGCATTTCTTTTGCCCAAGGCGCCGCCAAAGAGGGGGAAGGCGGCTGGCGTTGGGACAAAGCCGTCTGCCGCTTCTGCGGTACCGGCTGTGGCGTCATGGTAGCCACCAAAGACGACCGCATCGTAGCGGTAAAAGGCGACCCGCTAGCTCCTGTCAACCGCGGCCTCAACTGCATCAAGGGCTACTTCCTAGCCAAGATCATGTATGGCAAAGACCGGTTGACCCAGCCATTGTTGCGCGTTAACAGCAAGGGAGAATTCGATAAGAAGGGCGAGTTCAAGCCGGTCAGCTGGAAGAAGGCGTTTGAGGTAATGACCGACCAGTTCAAAAAGTCATACAACGAACTGGGCCCCACCGGTATCGCCTTCTTTGGCTCCGGTCAGTACACCATTCAAGAAGGCTATGCCGCAAGCAAGCTAATCCGTGCTTTTCGCTCCAACAATATCGATCCCAACGCCCGCCACTGCATGGCTAGCGCCGTAGCTGGCTTCATACAAACTTTTGGTATCGACGAGCCGGCCGGGTGTTATGACGACATCGAGCTGACCGACAGTTTCGTTCTTTGGGGATCCAACATGACCGAGAACCACCCGGTTCTCTGGGCTCGCGTAGTCGACCGCAAGCTCTCGGATCCCGACAAAGTAAAGGTGGTCGTTCTCAGCACCCACCAGCACATGAACGCCGACATGGCCGACGTGGCCATCATCATGAAACCGCAAAGCGACCTGGCCATTCAAAACTACATTTTGCGTGAAATTGTCTACAACCATCCCGAGGCTATAGACGAGGAATTTGTCAAGAAATATACCGCTTACACTACCGGCTACGTTGATACCGGCTACGGCATGCGCTCTAATCCGGATCATCCCAAATATTCGGACAAAGAGCGTGAAACGATGCGCAAAGAGCTGGCCAAAACCATCTCCGAAGCTGAAGAAAAGGCTTTTGGCTACCTGTTCGGCCTCAAAGCCGGCGACACCATGGAGATGAAACACCGAAAGAGCGCTGGCGGCCACTGGACGATCGAGTTTGAGGAGTTCAAAAAGGCGCTAGCGCCATACACCCTCGACTTCGTCGCCAACCTGGCCAAAGGCGATCCTGACGAGTCGCTGGAAGACTTCAAACAGAAGCTGCAGACGCTAGCTCAGATATTCATCGAAAAAGGCCGCAAAGTGGTCAGCTTCTGGACGATGGGCTTCAACCAGCACAACCGCGGTACCTGGGTCAACGAGCAGGTATATGCAATTCACCTGCTCGTAGGCAAACACGCCAAGCCCGGCTCCGGCGGCTTTAGCTTGACCGGCCAGCCTTCGGCCTGCGGTACCGCTCGCGAAGTCGGCACCTTTGCCCACCGGCTGCCCTCTGATATGGTCGTCGCCAATCCCAAACATCGGGAAATCGCCGAAAAAATATGGAAATTCCCCAAGGGAACCATCAACCCCAAAGTTGGCTCCAACTTCGTCCAGATCATGCGCGACATGGAGGACGGAAAGATCAAGTGGGCCTGGGTTCACGTCAACAATCCCTGGCAAAACACCGCCAACGCCAACCACTGGCTCAAGACGGCCCGGGAGATGGACAACTTCATCGTCGTTTCCGAAGTCTATCCCGGTATTTCAACCAAGGTAGCCGACCTAATCCTGCCCACGGCGATGATCTACGAAAAGTGGGGCGCCTACGGCAACTCCGAGCGGCGTACCCAGCATTGGCGGCAACAGGTAACCCCGCCCGGGCAGGCAATGCCCGACATCTGGCAGTACCTGGAGTTTTCCAAGTTCTTCAAGCTTAAGGAAGTCTGGAAGGAGCACAAGCTGCCCGACGGCACCGTTTTGCCGAACGTCCTCGACGAAGCCAAGAAGATGGGCTATGACCCCGAGCAGACGCTCTTTGAGGTGCTCTTCAACAACGACTACTACCGTTCCTTCAAGTGGCCCGACCCAATCGGTGAAGGCTTCCAGAATACCGAAGCCGAAGGTGACAAGCGCAACATTACCGACTCCAGCGGCAAACCCTTCAAGGGCTATGGCTTCTTCGTGCAAAAAGCCCTCTGGGAGGAGTACCGCAAGTTCACCATCGGCACCGGCCACGACCTGGCCGACTTCGATACCTACCACCGTGTCCGCGGCCTGCGCTGGCCGGTAGTTGATGGTAAGGAAACCCCCTGGCGCTTCAACGCCAAATACGACCCCTTTGCCCGCAAAGCCAACCCTGGAGGCGATTTTGCTTTCTATGGTAAGGCCATGAAGAAGATTCCCAAGGGCAACCTCACTGGCCCCGAAGCCGGTACCAGCGTCGATCTGACCAACCGGGCCAAGATCTTCTTCCGGCCCTACATGGAGCCGCCGGAGATGCCGGACAAAGAATACCCCTTCTGGCTGGTTACCGGCCGCGTGCTCGAGCACTGGCACTCCGGCACGATGACGATGCGCGTTCCCGAACTTTACCGCGCCGTTCCCGAAGCCCTGGTCTTCATGCACCCGGACGACGCCAAAAAGGTCGGCGTCAAGGACGGCCAGTTCGTCTGGGTCGAAAGCCGCCGCGGCAAGGTCAAGGCCCGCATCGAAACCCGCGGTCGCAACCGCCCGCCCAAGGGCCTGATCTTCGTTCCCTGGTTCGATGAACGGGTATTGATCAACAAGGTCACCCTCGACCAGCGTGACCCAATTTCCAAGCAGACCGACTACAAGAAGTCGGCCGTCAAGATCTACCCGGCCTAAGGGGTAAACAGTGGGAAAGATTGACAAAACCCGCCGCAGAATGATCTTCCGCACCCTCCAGGGCGCAACCCTGGTAGCGGTTGGAGGAACGTTCTGGGCGGGTTTTGTTAAAGAGAACGCCCAGGCGGATCTGGTTTTGCGGCCCCCGGGGGCACTGCCGGAAAAAGACTTCTTGGCGACCTGCATCCACTGCGGTCTCTGTGTAGAAGCCTGCCCTTACGACACTCTACGTCTAGGCGCTTACGGTGAAAACGTACCGGTTGGCACACCCTATTTCATACCGCGTGACGTACCCTGTTATCTCTGCGAAGACATCCCCTGCACCGCCGCCTGCCCAACGGGTGCGCTCGACCTGCTTTCACTGACGGACGAAGAGGGAGAACTGGACGTTTCCAAATCGCGTATGGGTGTTGCGGTGATCGACTACAACAATTGCATAGCCAACCGCGGTCTGCGCTGCGACGCTTGCGTTCGCGCCTGCCCCTATATCGAGAAAGCCATCTTCGTCGATACCCGCCGCAATCCCCGTACCGGCAAGCACGCCATGCTGGTGCCGGTAGTCGACGCTGACTACTGTACCGGCTGCGGCCTCTGCGAGAAGGCCTGCGTAACCGACAAACCGACCATCTTCGTGCTGCCGCGCGACGTAGCGCTTGGAAGCACCGGTCTGCACTACGAACTGCCACCGCCACCAAACTTCAATGAGGAGGCACCTTCAGATGAAATCTAAGATTGCCTACCTCTATAAACATTACCGCTTTTTGGCAGCGCGGCGGATCGTGCAACTAGGGCTGCTCTTCCTATTTATGGCTGGCAATGCTTGGGGCTGGCATATCCTGACCGGCGACCTTAGCTCATCGCGAGTCTTCGACACCATCACCTTGACCGATCCGCTGGCAACGCTACAGCTCTTGCTAGCCGGCGGTAAAGTGGCTAGCGAAGCCCTGCTGGGAGCGCTAATCATATTCGTCGTTTACGCCGTACTAGGCCGCGCCTTCTGCTCCTGGATCTGTCCGGTCAACCTGATAACCGACCTGGCAGACTGGACACGCCGGGTACTGGGCTTTCAGGAACCGCCACTGATGTACCTCAACCGCAACCTGCGCTACTGGGTGCTAGGCCTGGTTTTTGTGCTCAGCCTGCTGTTATCGCTGCCGGTCTTCGAATTTATCAGCCCTATTGCCGCCCTCTCACGGGGAGCGGTTTTTGGCATGGGAATGGGCTGGGCCTACCTGACGGCCATCTTCTTCTTCGACCTGTTCATCGTCAAACACGGCTACTGCGGACATATCTGTCCACTAGGTGCTTTTTACAGCCTCATTTCCCGCTTCCGATTAGTTCGGGTCAGGCACGTAAAAGATAATTGCACCAACTGCGGCCTTTGCTTCAACGTCTGTCCAGAACCGCACGTGCTCTCGCTAGTTGGCAAACACGATGGAACGGTAAACATACCGGAATGTACCAACTGTTTTAGGTGCGTCGAAGTTTGTGACGACGACGCACTCTTCTTTAGCTTGGGGAAAGGATGGTCAGAATGAGGAAAACTAATTACAAGAGCCTGCTTGCCGGCATAGTGTTCCTGGCCATGGCCGGCCTGATCACTTATGCTGCAACTGGCGGGCAGGGAAAGAGCTCACAGGGAACCCCGGCGCCCGCGATTGCACAAACCACACAATCACAACAAGCGACGGGTGAAGAAGGGATCAGGACGACCGATCCAATGGAGTCTGGCAGCGAAGAGTTGCCGCCTATTTCTACCGTTGCCCCACCCCCTGGCGCAGCAGAAAGGCTACCCCGCTCCTTCGAAAACGCGCCGCCACAGATTCCCCACTCAATTGAAGGACTGGTTCCTATAACCCTCACTAACAATGCCTGCTTGAGCTGTCACTCACCCAACATCGCCCCCAGCGTTGGCGCTACCCCCATTCCGCCCACGCACTTGCAAATAGACCTCTTCAGCAAGAGCGAAAATAAAAAAGTAGTAGTTGATCCATCTCGCTATAACTGCACTCTCTGCCATGTGCCTCAAGCAAACGTTAAGCCTCCAGTTACGAACGTTTTCAAGCCAGATTTCCGCAACCCCGACTCGCAAGAGAAATCAACTCTTTTCGACCAGTGGCAGGAGGGGGTTAAGTAAATTTGCAAAGACGCGCCTTCTTGAGCCAGTTCTTGAGGGGCGCCGGTAGCAACCTAGCCGCCCCCTATGCCGCCGCGCAGGCCGACTACTCGGCCTGCGCGGACTGCCCAGGGTATTGCATGGACGCCTGCGAGGAAGAAACCGGCGTTCTCAAGCGAAACAACGACGGTCGGCCGTACCTGGATCTGGAAGTTGCCGGCTGCACCTTTTGTGCCAAGTGCCGTGACGCATGCCCTGAAGGGGTCTTATTCGGCGAACCCAGGATGCCGCTGGCAACCGTCTGGATCTCGGCCGCATCCTGCCTGGCGCACAATGGCACCGTCTGTGTAAGCTGCGTTCAGGTATGCCCGGAACAAGCGATCGACATGGACAACCTGTTCAATCCGCGCGTCAACGACAACTGTACCGGTTGCGGGCTCTGCATATCGGCCTGCCCGGTAGGAGCCGTCAAATGGTCGGGGTGAGCCGAAGGCTGTTGCTTGTCGCCCTCGTCGCCATGGCCTCGCTGGCGTCGGCGGTCAAGCTGGATAGTGCCGTTACCGCCTGGAAGCTGGTGGGTAACGCGCTCTACCTGGGCACGGAAAGCGGTGGCGTATTCAAATACCTGATTGATGACGATCGCCTCGAGCCCATCTGGCAGCTACCCCAAATCTCTCTAGTCACTGGTAAGGTTCAGCCAAAAATCTACAGCCTCGACTATAAAAACGGCTCGTTACTCTGGGTCCGCGACGGTCCCGGTGGATACCGGGTCGTTGAGGAAATGACCCCCGGCGGCCGGCCGCGGGTTGTCGTTCCCGCCGAGCTCGAGCTCCCCATCGTTGCCGCCTGGTACACAGGCGACGGCGGACTCCTGCTGGTTCTGCTCGACGGCCAGGTTCTCTGGACCGACGAAAACGGCAATGCCGCCAAGAAGCTGGCGGTTACCCGCAGCGCCATTGGCGCCACCGCCTACAACGGCAAGGTGCTGGCCGTCGGCGACGAGGGCGGGGTCGTAACCCTGGTCGACGTGGCCGGCAAGCAAGTGGTCGGCAGCCACTCCTTGCAGCAAGACAAGGTGTTGAGTCTGGCGCTGGGCAAACAGCTGCTGGTTAGCGGCGGTCGCGACCGCCGCGCCGCCGCCCTGGACCTGGAAACCGGCAACGTCACCAAGCTCAAGGCCCAGTTCTTCGTCATGACCGTCGCCATCGACCCAACGGAAACACTGGTTGCCTACAACTATGACGAGGGTGGCACCATCCGGATCGTCGACCTGAAGGCGCGGCGCGAGGTTTTGAAAAAAGAAGGCTTTGCCGGCCTCAACAAGATAGCCTTCTACGGTGAAGACACGCTAATCGTCACCGACGACATGGGCAACCTGCAAACCTGGAGGTGGAAGTGAATATTTCTGGCCTGGTAGTCCGCGTACAGCCCGAGCTATTCGAGCAAGCCAAAAACGAAATTCTCGAACGTGGCCTGGGCGAAATACCCACCCACGACGGCGAAAGCAAGCTGGTGGTGGTGGTCGAAGCCGAAGATACCGCCGCCGAGATGGTCATCTACAAAACCATCGAAGACATCGAGGGCGTTCTCTCGGTCGAGCTGGCCTACACTTATAGCGAAGAATTCGACGACGCCCGCGAATATCTGGAAAAAAGCGACCCGGTGCCCGAGGTGCTCTCGGACGAAGTGCCCATCGAGGGCGTCCGCTACGGCGGAGACGTGCGCAACTGGATGCGGCGCTATTCCGGAGAAAAGGAAGACTGAACGGGCGGTCAAACCCAACTCAAATATAGGCAGCACGTGCCGTACGAAGAGAATCCGCTTGGGTCAAATTGTATCGGCATCACTCATGATGCGGCGCCAATGCTGTCACATGAACTAACGGTTAGCTCCACAACGGTAAACCTGCCGCCCACTCAGGTCGACGACTTCATCTTGTTCTTGGCCTCGATTAAGAGCCGCTCGTCTATTAAGTCGCGCAGGTTGGTGCCTCCCAAAACTTCACGTATGGCCATATCAACGCGCCGCCAGAGGGCCTCGGTGGAGCAGTTCCCCTGGTGCTCGCAGCTAGTCGGGTCTTCTATACAGCCAACTGGCGAAAGCGAACCTTCCATGGTTTCGACAACGTCAAGGGCGTTTATTTCTTCGGGAGGGCGGGCCAGGCGGTATCCGCCCCGGGCGCCGCGAATGCTACGAATGAAACCGGCCCGCCTGAGGGCGGCCGCAATCTGCTCTAAGTAGTGCTGGCTGATACCCTGCGCCTCGGCCACTTCTTTGAGGGGCACCGGGTCGGGCCCGCGCATGCCGATCTCGACCAGCGCGCGCAGACCGTATTGAGCCTTGGTAGATACCCACATAGGGTTATTTTAAACCCGTATATTCCTACTGTAAATACTGGTTTTAACCGCGTCGCAAACTTGCCGATACAACAAAAATCAAGGCCTGCAGCAACACTATTGTCGCGCCACTGGGGATATCGAACCGGAGTGATATTTGCAAGCCGGCCACAACACTAATAATTCCTACGGCTATAGCGCCAATGACCATACCGGCGAAGGTTCGCGACCACTGGCGCGCCGAGGCCGCCGGAATCACCAAAAAGGCCGCCACCAACAGTAAACCCACCAGCTTCATGGCCACCACCACTACCAGCGATACTAAAAAGGCCAGCAGATAATCGTCGAAGAGCACCGGCACCCGGTCGGCCTGGGCCAGCTCGCGGTCGAAGGTGGCGTAGGCCCAACGGCCCCAGAGCGGCAGAGTAAAGAGAGTGATAACTAGAAGGGCGGCGCTGACCCACAAATCGGCCGGCGACACCGCCAGGATGGAACCAAATAGGTAGGTGAAGGCCTCGGAGGTGTATTCGCGCCTGAGCGACAAAAAGACGATACCCAAAGCCATGGAGAAGGCGAAGAAGATACCTACCGCGGTATCTCCGCTAATGCTGGTCCGCTCCCGCACCCAGGTAATGCCCAGAGCAACCGCGGCGGTAAAGGGAACCGCAACCCACAAGGGCTCAACTCCAATTAGGAGCCCCAAGGCAACACCGCCGAAAGCGGCATGGGCGAGGCCGGAACCCAAAAAACTCAAGCCACGCTGAACCACAAAGGGCCCGTAATAACCAGCCAGCAAAGCCAGTATTATGCCAGCCAGCAAGGCCCTCTGCATGAAAGGCAGGCTCCAGGTCTCAAGCATGGGTATCCCTCCCAAAGCTAAGCGAGATGCCGTGGGCATGGCCGACGTGGCCAAACGCCTCCCGTAAACAGCGCTCCGACAACGCCCTCTCCGGCGGGCCAAAGCCTATCAGGCGGCGGTTGAGCACGATAACGTGGGTCGCGTGGTGGTAGGCGGCCTCCCAGTCATGGGTAATCATTAGTAAGGTTGCACCGGTTTCTTTCTGGTAGTCCTCGAGCAACCGGTACATATCGGCTTCGCCCAGCACGTCGATGCCGGTCGCCGGTTCGTCGAGCACCACTAGCTCGGGCCGGCGAACGAAGGCGCGGGCCAGATAGACGCGCTGCAACTCACCGCCGCTAAAACGGCTAACCGACCTGCCCGCCAGGTGTTCCGCTCCTACCCTTTCCAGGGCCTCGTGGGCGCGCACGCGCTCGCCGGCGGTTATTCGAGCCGGCCAGGCGCGCCGTAACCCGCTGACCACCAGCTCTTCGGCCAGGGCCGGGAAGCTGCGGTCGAGGGTCTTGAACTGGGGAACATAGCCAATCCGCCGCGGGTCGAGGCGGTCGAGCGGCTGACCCAGCACTTTGACCGTCCCCGACTGCGGCTTGACCAGGCCCAGCAAGGTCTTTATCAGGGTGGATTTACCGGCGCCATTGGGCCCTACTATGGCCACAAAAGCACCAACGGGAATTTTTAGATTTATATTCTCGAGCGCCAAGTGGTCGCCAAAACGAACCGTCAGGTTTTCCAGCTCAACCGCGTATTCAACGCTTGTCTGCGTCATCTCTCCCCTCCTGGCAGCGCGGGCAAACGCCGTAGATAACCAGGGTGTGTCCGCTAATCTGGTAGCCGGTTTCGCGCCGGACCTCCGTTTCGTAACCTCCCAGACGGCACTCGTCAAACCGGGTAACCTCACCGCAGTTTTCGCAAACGAGCAGGTGGGCGTGGCCCAGCACCGCCGCGTAGCGAAGCTCACCGCTGGGAGCCGGGAAGCCCAGCAGCAGGCCGGCGGCCTCGAGCGCCTTTACCGCCCGGTAAACGGTCGCCTGGCCTATGCCGGCGCGTTTGAGGCGCAAGGCCGCCTCGCGGATGGTGGAACCCGGCCGCTCCGAAAACTCCTGCCAAACCGCCACCCGCTGGGGTGTGCGCCGGATTCCCTTCTCGTGCATCAAATCGCCCAAACGCCGCGACTCCATATCTGATAAATCTTATCATCTGCGGGGTCTTACGTAAAGTGAGGCGGGTCGGAAAACAGATCGAGCACTAACCGGCACCCAACATTCAGGTCTTCTTGCACCAGCGACCACACCCATATGGGAAAGAAAGCTCGTGGGGCGGCAAGCTTAAACCAGTTATGGTTCGGTGACCCGGTCTGGACCCCAGCTTTTGCTGGGGTGACGAAATCTTTTTTTTCAAAGGAGCGATTAGCCGTTTTTTGGAAGAGGTGACGAAGTTTTGTCGGGAGTATTTTTTGCCGTAAATGTTTTTGTCTGGAGCTGATGGATTGATTATCGTGAGCTCCGCGAATCAACTTCATTACCCCAATCAACCCCGTCATTCCAGCCAAACAGGCTTCAAGCCTGCACGAGCTGGAAGGGTGAGCTTAAAGTATAGTGACCGCTTCGTTTTTGTTTAGTGATGTCTTAAATAAACCCCTCCCCCCGGGGAGGTGGTTGCGAAGCAGCCGGAGGGGGATTATTCAGGATGTGGGAAGTTGGATGTGGGATGTAGGGTGACCACGCATTGACTACTGACCTTTTGGCTCTTGCATCGCCAACAACCCCCACCCCGGCCCTCCCCCAGGGGAGGGGGCATTACTTTGCGGCGACTCAACCGTGGCGTCATGGCGCGGCATGGGCCCCGGCTCGCGGTCGCTGCGCTCCCTTGGCCGGGGATACGGAATGCTGGATGTGGGACAAATCAGGGTGTGGGGTGTAGGGGGTAGGGAGTAGGAAAATCAGTTTCGTGTTTTTGGCAAACTGGCCAAACCCGTTTGTATGTTTTCAAAAACAAATCCCACCTCCCACATCCCACCTCCTACATCCTGTTTCTGTACAAGCCGGGCGGGCACACGGGCCTGTCCCTACGACGTACTACGCACCACGCACTACGTACCGACTACCGGGGTCCATGCTGGGCGCGAAGCCGAGACCAAGTTGCTTTTTATGTGCCCACCACAGGCTACGGGCTACAGGCCACAGGCCAGTCCCGTTACTACGAACTATGCACTACGCACGACGTACTGATTGGGCGGGCACACGGGCCCGCCCCTACGACGTTCTGCACACTTCGTTTAACGACCGCGAAAAGCTAGTCTTCCCCAGCGCCCAACGGCAAACGGGCTATTTCCACCAGCTCACCTTCGTCGTTATCGGTAACCAGGGCCACCTCACGTACTATGAACGACTTGCGCGGCGGCGGCGGCAGCTTGGCCGCCAGCTCGGCCGCTTCTTCGTCGCTCAGGCCCAGGGCCAGGGTCAGGTGGGGAATATAGCTGGGTCCTTCTATTTCTTTTTCCGGTTCGGCTAACGGCTCGAGCGCATGGTACAGCCGCTTGAAAGGGCCGCCACCGTACGCCCGCAAGTAAACCACGCCCCCGCCGAATGTGCGCCAGTCGCCTAGCCTGACGCGAAACGGCTCGTGCCCGCGCAAAATCCCTTCGACGCCGCGCTTGAGCGCCTCTTTGCTCCAGCGCCACTTGAAGGGCTGTCGCAGGTTGAGGTGGGGCGGCCCGTAGCCCGATACCCCATGCTCCTCAGCCAGTTCTTGCATCCACTCGCTCAGGTCTTCAGGGGGCCAGGCTAATATGCCGTACACGTGAGCCAGTATACCCCTCTAGCTATGCCACTCTTCGGCCCGCTCCGGATCCCAGGGATAAACGATCCAGGCGTCGGTTTCTTCGCCGTAGAAGTCGGGGGCATCGTCGGGAAAGCGGCTATGACGGGGCTTGTAATGGAGTACCGCCACCGTCGGCGCGCCACCGGCCTGCGCCACTCGCTCCCGCACCGCGACCGCGGTCTTGCCCGAGTCCCAAACGTCGTCGACGATCAAGACCCGCTTGCCCAGAAGCAGCGCATCGCCGGGAAATTGTAAAAAATGCGGCTCTTCCAGGGCCTGCTGCTCACCCTGGTAAAACATGACCGCCGCCGTCATGACGTTGCGCAAGTTCAGCGCTTCGCTTAGTAAGGCTCCGGGAATCATCCCGCCGCGGGTAACGGCCAGCACCACGTCGTAGTCACTGGGATCCAGCTGTTTGATCAACTTGCCCGCCAGCCTGGTAATGTCGTTCCACTCGAGTATGTCCTTGTTCATGCTCCCTCCCGGTCGAGCCCGAAGGCTGTATGAATGGCTTTTGCCGCAGCCTCAGCATACTCGGCCGGAATGATAACGGAAATGCGCACCTCACTGGTGGCGATCATCAAGATGTTGGCGCCGACGCTGGCGACCGCGTCGAACATCTTGGAGGGAACACCGGGCGTCGAGGCCAGGGCCACACCAACGATCGAAACCTTGGCGATCTCGGGGTTGTAGGTTACCTCGCCGCCGATCTCGCTGGTTATCTCCTTGAGGGCGTCGAGAGCGTCGTCGGCGAAGTCTTTGGGAACGGTAAAGGCCATCTGGGTCCGGCTGGCGTCATGACCGGGAACGCCCTGGATGATCATGTCGACGGCAATCCCCTTTTCGGCCAGTTTGTCGAAAACCTTGCCGGCGATACCGGGCTTATCGGGAATGCCCACCAGGCCAATCTGGGCGTACCCCTCGTCGATGGCCACTCCAGTGACGGGTTTGTCTATCTTCATCGCTTCCTCCGAAACAATCGTGCCCGGGTTGTAGTTGAAGGCGCTGCGAACGTGCAGGCGCACGCCGTAGCGCTTGGCGTACCAGACGGCGCGCGGGTGGAGCACCTTGGCTCCCAGGGCCGCCATCTCAATCATCGGGTCGTAGGCGATCTGGTCGAGCTTGCTGGCGCTGGGAATCCGGTGCGGGTCGGTTGTGTAGATGCCGTCAGTATCGGTAAAGATCTCGGCCTCCCTGGCGCCGACTGCGGCCGCCAGAGCAACGGCGGTGGTGTCGGATCCGCCGCGGCCCAATGTGTTCAACTCCCCTTCGGGGGTGGTACCCATGAAGCCGCCGACTACGGCAATGTACCCCTCCTCGACCGCCTTCATGATCCGTGTCGGCTTGACCTCGACGATGCGAGCGTTACCATAGCGACCGTCGGTGGTAATGCCGATCTGGTGCTGGGTAAAGGCTCGCGCCGGCAAACCCATGGCTTGCAGCTGCATGGCTAGCAGGGCGGCCGATTTTTGCTCGCCGGTCGTCGTTAGCAAGTCTAATTCACGGGCATCTGGCCGTGGATTGACCCGTTTTGCCAAAGCGATCAATTCATCGGTACTGCGCCCCATGGCGGAAACGACGACGATAAGGTCATGCCCGCGCTCGCGATAGTGCTGAATGCGTTGGGCGACCTTGTGAATCCTGTCCAGGTCGCCGACCGATGTACCTCCGTATTTCTGAACGATGAGCGCCATACTTGAGTGTGTATATTATCACAAACGATTGTCAAACCGTATAATCTCCCTTATGGAGAAGCTGCGTATCGCCCTTCTTGGCGCTGGAACCGTGGGTAGCGGGTTCGTCAAACTACTCGACGACAACCGCGCCCGCTTTCATGCCCTGGGGCTCGAGCCGGCCTTAACCGGCATCCTCGTCCGCGACCCGAGCAAGCCACGGCCCAACTGGGTCCCCCGCAGCCTGCTAACCAACGACGCCGAGCAAATACTCGACGGGGCCGACGTGATGGTCGAACTGATGGGCGGCACCCAGCGCGCCGGCCATCTGGTGCTCGACGCCCTCGACCAGGGCCTGCCGGTCATCACCGCCAACAAGGCCCTGCTGGCCGAGCGCTGGAGCGAGCTAAAACCGCACGCGCTCGAGGGGTTGCTCTTCTACGAGGCCAGCGTCATGGCCGGCACCCCGGTCATCGAACCGCTCTCCGGCTCGCTGCGCGGCAACCGCACCCTGGAGCTGCACGGCATCCTCAACGGCAGCACCAACTACATCATCGGCCGCATGGAAGACGGCCACTGCTTCGCCGAGGCCCTGGAAGAAGCCCAGGCCAAGGGCTTCGTCGAAGAAGACCCCTTTCTCGACATCGGCGGCATCGACGCCGCCCACAAACTAGCGGTTTTGGCGCGGCTGGTGGTCGACCCCGACTTTTCCTGGGAAGCCGTCCGCGCTGGTACCAGGGGAATTCAGAACCTGAAGCGCGACCACGTCTTCGCCGCCGAAGCCGCCGGCAAGAAGATAAGGCTGGTGGCCAGCCTCTACCCCGAAAACGGCGAGTGGAAGGCGGCCGTCCGCCCGGTCATGCTGCCCGCTGGTCATCCGCTGACCCAGGCGGCCCTCTCGCGCAACGCCCTCCTCTACCGCGGCGACGCCGTGGGCGAGGTCTTCATCAGCGGCGGCGGCGCCGGTAGCGCCGTAACCGCCAGCGCCGTCATTGGCGACCTGCTGCGGATGCTCGAGGGCTACCCCGGCCACCCGCCCCTGCCCACCGCCGCTCCCACCCCCAACTACCAACCCGAACAGCTCGAAGAGGTGCAATCATGATGCAGCCACTCCTGGAACGCTACCGCTCCCGCCTG
>Ga0256835_1001360_pt1 | contig 14905 bp, 14 predicted proteins | sample PIR30metaG_FD_185972 | JGI IMG/M metagenome (GOLD analysis project Ga0256835, IMG submission 185972) | Hydrothermal vent microbial communities from East Pacific Rise, Pacific Ocean - PIR-30 | ecosystem: Environmental > Aquatic > Marine > Hydrothermal vents | place: Pacific Ocean: East Pacific...
AGGCGCAGGTGTTCTCCGAGGTGGCGTTGACCGCAGTGCCCGCCTCGTCGAGCAGCAGGATGGCGCCCGCGTCGTCCACCGCTTCGCTCCAGTCCAGCTCGATCCGCCGGCCGCGCAGCAATAGGCAGCCGGTGTCGGTGACCACGCCGGCGTAAGGGCCGGGGTAGATCACGCTGCGGCGCACCGTTGGCGCCGGACGCACGGCGGCGTATGTCAATGAGTAGAAGGTGTGCCCCCGCACCCGCCGGTAGAAAAAACGCTTGATGAGGCGGATGTTCGCAAAGCCCACGGCCTCCAGCAGCGACAGCAGGCGGTCCTGCACCATGGCACCGGCGATGCACTCTCCGCGCAGGGCCGGGTCGTTGGCGATGGCCGGCGAAAAGGGCCGGTCGGTGACCACATCGGAGATCACCAGGCGGCCGCCGGGTTTGAGGATGCGGTGGATTTCGGAAAGGGTCTGGCGCTTGTCCTCGCTGAGGTTGATGACGCAGTTGGACAGCACCGCGTCGGCAAAGGCATCCTCCAGCGGCAGGTCCTCCAGGTACCCCTTGCGGAAAGACACGTTGTCGTAGCCCAGCTGCCGGGAGACGCTTTCGGCCGCCGCCCGCGCACGCGCCAGCATGTCGTCGAGCATGTCGATGCCGACCACCCGCCCGGCGGGCCCCACCTGGCGCGCGGCGATGAAGCACTCCACGCCGGTGCCGCTTCCCAGGTCCACCACGGTTTCGCCGGGCGCAAGGCCCGCGTCCATGACCGGGCTGCCGCATCCGTAAGAGCGCACCCGGGCCTCGGCCGGAATATGGGCCACATCGTCTTCGGGGTAGCAGACCGGGTTGCGGATGTCGGCCTTGGGTTCGCGGGCCGCCTGGGTGTAGAAATCCCCCACCACGCGGTGCGTGGCGGACAGGGTCAGCACGCAGTTGGCGTGTGTCAGGGCCACGCCGTCGGCGGCGCTGTGACACTGCAGCAGGCGGTCGCCCATCTTCAGCCGCACCTGGGGCCAGGGCATCTGCCGGGCACGGCGGGCGGCCTCGGCGATGCGCCACAGGGCCACGCGGTTGTACAGCGGCACGTAGGGGTCGTGGCCGGTGAAGTCTCCGCCGGCGTAAAAGCTGTGGTCGATGTCGCCGCCGCCCACCAGGAACCGCAGCGGGTTGCGTGCGTAGCGGGGCACATCCACCAGCGAACGGCGGCGCAGGTCCTCGAGCAGGGGACTTGCGCGCCACACGCGCTCGAGCCCGCGATCGATGTGGCCGGCGCAGGCCGCGTCTTGTCCCACCAGGGCCGGCGTGGGGTAGACACGCCCGTCCGGGCCCACGGCAAGGGACTCCCAGGCCGCGTTGCCAAGGTCGTGGCGCGTGCCCGGCGCCGAGAACACCTGGGACTCCAGCGTGCCGATGTTGTCGATGATCACACCGTGCTGTGCGGCACGCTGCTGGGCGTCGGCCAGACGGGCAAAAAGGATCTCCGGCGTTACGAAGTCCGCCGGGCGCGCCTTGCCGGTCACCAGCAGCCACAGGTAGTGCACCGACACGGCCCCCCAGCGGGCGGCCAGATCCACCACGTCGGTCATCTGATGCACGTTGCCGGCGTGCACGGCCATGGCCAGCGACGCGCGAACGCCCTGCTGGGGCAGGCGTGCCATGATCCCTGTGAGCCGGTCGAAGCAGCCCAGGCCCCGCAGCCGGTCGTGGACGGCCTCGAGGCCGTCCACGCTGACCTGCAGGTGCAGGCGATCGGCGGGCAGGGACGACAGCAGTTTGCGCCGCGAAGGGATCAGCAACCCGTTGGTGAGCATCACCAGCAGGGTGTCGTCGTGCGCCAGCAGGATCTGCCGGCAGATCTCATCGATTTCCGGGTGCATCAGCGGTTCGCCGCCGGTGAGATAGAAAACGCGCGTGCCCAGCGCATAGGCCTCGGACACGACGCGCGCAACGTGCGCCGCCGTTAGGCTGGTGAGGGTGTCCGCAGAGCAGGCGAACAGGCAGTGCCGGCAGGCCAGGTTACAGCGGTCGGTAATGTGCAACCAGCACTCCCGTAGCCGCTCCAGGCAAAGCAGCGCGCCCCGCCCCGGGTAAGGGCGGCCGTCGGCCTCGGGAATCAGTGACAGGAACTGCTCGGTGCGCAGCAGGGCCATGGCGCTGTCCCCGTTTCGCGACAGCGCCAGCTGCGCCGCCAGCTCCCGGGGCCGGGCACCGGCGGCCAGGTGCCGCAGCAGACGGTCGCCGCTGGGGCTGGGCACCAGCCATTCGGGGCCTTCGGGGTACACATATATCGGTGTCTCGCCCCACGAAAGGCGCTTCCATCGATTTATATTTTCCGTTATCTGCATCGTGATTTCCTGGGATAATGGGCCGGCATGCGCCGACCGTTTCCAATGTTTCCGGTTTGGCAGAATCTGTCGTCCGCCGGAGGCGAACCTTACAGTCTGCGACACCGCCATCACAGGACAATGGCAGTCACACCACTTCTTATCCGGAAGCCATACCGGCAGGCTGTTTTTCGGTGCGGGGAGGCTTCGCCGGCTCTGCGGGAGCCCGGGCGAAGGCATTCCGGTCGCCATTACTTCGCACTTTGCAGGCAACGGGCTTTGTGATAGAGGGGCCGAACACTTCGGCTCCCGCCGCCGACCGCTGCAACGGCCCCCAGGCCACCGGAAGGATCCATGCAGGCCAACAAACCACCGCGTCACAGGAGAACACGCTTCACCCTCTCCACCTACATCCTGTTGGGGGTGGTGATGGGCATCCTGAGTGGCATCTTTTTCGGTAAATACTGCGCGCCCCTGGGAAGCACCGGCAACGCCTTCATCGGTCTGCTGCAGATGACCATCCTGCCTTGCATCATCATTTCGCTGATCCTGGCCATCGGCAGCCTGCGCTATGGCCAGACCGGGCGGCTGGCTGTCAGGGCCGCCGTTTTGCAACAGATGTTCTGGGGGATTGTCTTTGCCATCACCCTGCTCATGCCGCTGTCGTTTCCCAAGTGGGAGTCGGCCTCCTGAGGATGTACCTGGTGAGCTACAACGTGCCGCCATGCGGCTGTGCTTCGCCAGCCTGCCCTTGCTGCTCAAACCCTGCACGCCCCTTAAGTGCGGCGATATCATGCGGCTGTCGCGCGACGCGCTGATCATGGCCTTCACCACCGGAAACCAGTGGTGCTGCCGGTGCTCACCGAGACCTGCAAAACCCTGTTCAGACAGTACAACCTGGCGCGGGAGGACACCGACGTCTCCATCGACGTCATGATCCCGGTGTCGTTCAATTTTCCCAACACCGGCAAGCTCATCATGCTGCTGTTCATCCCCTTTGCCGGGTGGTTCACCGGCAGCAGCCTGGCGCTCAACCAGTACCCTACTTTGGTGATCTCCGGTCTGCTGTCCCTCTTCGGCAGTGTGGACGCGGCCCTGCCCTTCATGCCCAACCTGCTGCACCCGCCGGCCTGCTGCACCCGCCGGCGGACATGTACCAGCTCTACGTGGTGACAGGCGTCATCAACGGGCGCACCTCGTGGGAGTGGCCTGCGTCATCGCCAGCCTGGCGGCCGTCCTCCTGCGCCGTAACTACTTCGACTTCGCCGTCGAGGAGAAGTACGACCGCACCAAAGTACTCGAACGCATGCACGTGCTGGATGTTCCCCTCAAGGCCAAGGTCTACAGGCGTGCCGAAAAACTCCCGCCGTCTCCCGGAAAACCCAGCACCTTGGCGCAGATCCAAAAACGCGGGTTTCTGTACGTGGGCTATAGTGAAGACGGGCTGCCGTTCACCTTCTTCAAGCAGGCCGGTGAACTGGTGGGCTACGACGTGGACATGGCCTGCGAACTGCGGCAGGACATGGGCATCGACATTATTTTCATCCCCTATCGCTATGATCGGCTCGTGGAAATAATCCGGAAAGGACAGATCGATGTGGTCCAAACGGCTGGCCATGCCCCCCAGCCGTTTCGGCCATAACTGCTTCAGCGATCCCAGCCTGGAACGGACCTACTCCTTCGCGGTGCCCGACTACCGCAAGCAGGAATTTGCCGACACCGATGAGATCCGCAGGCGCGACGATCTGTCCATCGCGGTGTTCGACGACGAGTACCGGGTCAGGTGCATTAAAGAGAACTTTTCCAAAGCCACCATCGAACCCACCCGTTCGTACCTGCAGTCCTTCGAGGGCTACATCGGCACCTGAGACGCGCTGGCCATCAGCGCCGAGGCCGGCGCACCCGGGGCAACGCCCGCCTGGCCTCCGCCCGCACGGGGCGGCGGTTCTACTTGAACAGCTTGCCGCCGAAGTTGTCCATGACCGCTTCGATCTCCTTGGCAAAGTGCTCCAGGAACTTCTCCAGTTTTTCGCCCTCGGCCGTCATGACTTTCTCGGAGATACACGACGCCTTTTCATAGGCTTTCTCGAATTCGTGGTCTTTGAGCCCGCTGAGCTCTTTGGCGTCTTCCTTGGAAATGTGCCCGGTATGGGCAAAAAACGAAGCCAGTATGCCACTGAGATGTTTTACCTTTTCCTTGGCCATGCTTACCTCCCTCGTAGGTTTTTCCCCTTCTGATGGCTTGCCGGCGGCATTCGCCCCCAGTGAAAACTGCCGCTATATATAGCTTCAATAGTCCGGGAATGCAAGCAAAGCCCCGTCGTGTATAGAGCAATCGCATGTAACGCTCGGCACGGTTGGTGCCAGGGCCTTTCACGGGTTGGGTGCCCCGGCTTCGAGGGGGGAGGCAGGTACCGGTATCGCGCAGTTGGAGAACGGGCGAGGACAAGATGCGCAGGCCAACTGTGCGCAAAAAAGGCCGCACTGCATAGGCGAAGCGAGGTTTCGCCCTTCCGCGCCCGGGGCCTTTGCATCCCCGTAAGGGCCCACGCAGCGCTGCCGATACCCATCCACGAAAAAACCGGTAGACAAATATAGCGGCGGGAAAACCTGAATTATGAAACGGGCTCCGCGGGGCGCGGCCGCCTCTCAGGGGTGAAGCCGGGGCCGCGCCCCGCGGTCCGGAAAGATGGCGGCCCTGCTGCTGCCCCCGGCGGTGGGACTGGCCGCATCTGGTCGGCCGTCAAGGCAATCAAGGTGGTGGACGACCATCGTGCAGTTCATCCTCAAAAAGCCGGCCCCATCGACCTGACCGCCTTCTCCCAGTACGGCGCCTTCCCTTTTTTCCTTTAAGTCGGCCGAAAAGGGCACCGACTGGTTCATGCAGGGCTATAACGCCGGGACCGGCCCCTACCGGGTGGCCTCCTGGCGACGGGCAACTGGCCGGCTTTTGCCGGCGCCCTGCGCCACATGATCCTGCCGGCCATGCCCCTGTCCTTCGCCTCGCTGGCCGTGGTCACGCGCGGGTCGCGTTCTTCGGTGCTGGAAGTACTTCAAGATGATTTCATCGAGACCCGTCTGGCCTACGGCGTGCGCACCCGTACGTTGCTGTACCGCTATGCCCTGTGCAATGCCATGATTCCCACCGTCACCGTGGTGGGTCTGAGCTACGGCTTGATGCTGGGGGGGCTCCTTCATGGTGGAGTCCATTTTCGACTGGCCCGGGCTAAGGCGGCGGTGCTGGCCGGTCTGGTGGCGGCCGCTCTGTTCGCCCCCCTGGATCACGCGGCGCGCATCCTTCTGGAGGGTGACGTGCCGTCGCCTATTGATCCGCCCGTGGGGGGTACCGTTTCCATACCCGCTGGCGCCAAGCGCAGCCCGTCTGCCGACAGTCCGCACCCGTCTGGCGGAAAGTGGCGGCGGACCGGCGAGGGATTCCGGCGTCTAGGTGCGCTCAACGACGGGGCCGGCGGTTCCGGCGACGAAAGCGACCCGTCCGAGTAGAAGGCGCGGTCTCTTTGCTGCTCCCGCCCGCCCGACATCCACCGCGCCATCCCCCGGTTGCCGAAAAGCTTGCGTCCTGACCGTGCAGCATGTATTTTCAACGGCATGAATACACCTCTGAAGAGTACCGATCTGCAGCGCTACATCGATCGCAACGGCATCCGGGCTGTCATCCTGCGCCTGGACGAGCACACGGCCACGGTGGAAGATGCGGCCCGGGTGCTGAAGGTGGCCGCCGACCAGATCATCAAATCACTGGTTTTCGTGGCCGACGGCCAGCCCCTGCTGGTGATCAACAACGGCCTGGCGCGCGTGGACCGCCGCAAACTGGCCGCGGTGCTGGACATGAGCCGGCGCCGCGTCAAGTTCGCTACAGCCGAACAGGTGCTGGAAATCACGGGCTTCGTGGTAGGCAGCATGCCGCCCTTCGGCCACCGGCGGAAACTGCGCACGCTGATCGATCCGGCCGTCACCCGCCAGGAAACGGTTTTCGGCGGCGGCGGAGACCTGGACGCCATGATGGAACTGACCCCCGCCGAACTGCTGCGGGTCACCGCCGCGGAAACAGTGGAAATCTCCTGAAACGGATCTGCCATGCGCCTGTTCAGAAGCGTTCTGTTCGCTTGGCTACACCTGTGCCACCTGTTCGAACGCGCCACGGGTCGCGGGGCCTTCGGGCGGCCGGAAGTGCAAGTTCTGCAAAACGCCTTTCCGGAAACGGACAACCGCCTGAAAAGTGCCCTGTGGAAACACTACGTGCGCCAGTTCAACGCCGCCTCCTGCTCGGTGGCCACGGTGGCCACCGTCATCAACGCGCTGCTGGAGAGCAGCGGGCGGCTGACGCACCCCGTAACCCAGGCCGAACTGCTGGACACGGTGCGCACTGCCAACTGGAAACAGCGTATGAGCCCTGCGGGCGACCACGGGCGGCGCGGTCTGCCCCTGCCGCTGCTGGCCCGCATCGTCGAGAGCAGTCTGAAAGCCTACGGCATCGCGTACCGTTCCCTGGAGATACTCCAGGCTGTCAAGCCCCCCAGGCGGGCCGGCCGCGTCCAACAGACGCTGGCGGGACACCTGGCGGCGTTTGAAAGCCGGGGAGACCGCGTCGTCATCGCTCACTTTGACCAGGGCGAACTGCTGCGCACGCTGCACATCCCCCACATCTCGCCGGTGGGGGCCTTTGATGACCGGGGCGGACAGGTCAGCGTGCTGGACGTCGATCCCGAGGCCCCCGGCCCCTACCGTGTCAGCCTGGACGTCTTCTACCGTTCGCTGAGCGCCGACTACAACCCGCTGTTCCGAAAATTCGGCTACGGCAGCGGCGGCTGCGTCATCATCCGAACCGCCGCGACCAAACCACAGAACCCGAAAAGTTTTCCCACGGGAGATTCCCATGACCCTGCTGACCGTTGACCCTGAAAGATGCGACCGTGACGGCCGCTGCATCGCCGCCTGCCCCGCCGGCATCATCGCATTTTCCGAAAAAGGAACCCTTCCTGCCATGGTGGCGGGCGGCGAGGATTTCTGCATTCGCTGCGGCCACTGCGTGGCGGTCTGCCCCCGCGATGCCATGACCCACCGCGTGATGGGCCCGGCGGACTGTCCCCCATTCCATCCCGAACGCCTGCCGGACCCGGACCAGGCGGAGCACTTCCTGCGCGCGCGCCGCTCCATCCGCAACTATCGCAGGCAGCCGGTGCCGCGGGAGACGCTGACCCGACTCATCGGGATCGCGAGCCACGCCCCCTCGGGCCACAACCGGCAGCCGGTACACTGGCGGGTCATCTACCGGCGGCCGGAAATCGAACGCCTCAACGGCATCGTCATCGACTGGATGCGCCATCTCATCGATCAGGGGTCCCCTTTGGCGGAGGCCATGCACCTGGACCGCGTGGTCGCGGCCCAGGCCGAGGGCAAAGACCGCATCTGCCGGGGAGCGCCGCACCTGGTGGCGGCCCACGCCCCCGAGGACGAGCGCACGGCCCCGGCGGCCTGCACCATCGCGCTGACCTACTTTGACCTGGCGGCCGTCTCCTTCGGCCTGGGCACCTGCTGGGCCGGCTACTTCAACGCCGCCGCCAACTTCTGGCCGGACATGCGCGCGGCCCTGGAACTGCCGCCGGGGCATACCACTTTCGGCGCCCTGATGGTGGGCTACCCGCGCTTCACCTACCATCGCCTGCCGCGGCGAAAACCGCCGCGCGTCACCTGGAAATAGCGCCCTCTCCCTCCGGAGAAAAAAGACCCGGTCACCCCCGGAGGGCCAAGGCAAGCCGCATGGTTCGAATACTGGCAAACCTCACCCGCGAGCAGGCCGACACTTTCGCACTGGTGCTGGCATCGGCGAACATCGCCAGCCGCACCCGCGGAGTTGCGATAGACTGCGAACTGTGGGTCGACGAGGAGCACGCGGGCGAAGCGGCGGAACTCATCCGTGCCTACCGGGAGGAAAACCGGCCGCAGCACCCGGCCGGCGGGCCGTCGCTGCTGCGCGAATACGGCCGGACGACGGCCGGCCTGTGGGGCGCCCTGATCCTGCTGGTCTGCCACCTGGCGGTGGTCTACGGCGGCGGCCTCAACGCCTACAGCCGGGTCTACGGTGCCGCCTCGGGACTCATCCAGCGCGGCCAGCTCTACCGCTGCGCCACCGCCTTGCTGCTGCACGCCGACGCCGTCCACCTGGCCGGCAACCTGCTGAGCATCGCCATGTTCGCAACCGCCGTGTGCTCGGTGGCCGGCTGGGGAATGGGCTGGCTCATGATCCTCGCCACGGGCATTGCAGGCAACCTGGCCAATGCTTATTTTTACAGTGCGGGGCACCTTTCCATCGGGGCCTCCACGGCGGTTTTCGGCGCCGTGGGCATCCTGTCGGCCCTGCAGCTGGTGCGCAAGATCGGGCGGCCGGGACAGCGCTTCAAGGCTCTCCTGCCCCTGGCCGCCGGGCTGGCGCTGCTGGCCATGCTGGGCGCCTCCGAGAACGCGGACCTGACGGCCCACCTGTTCGGGTTTTTCAGCGGGCTGCTGCTGGGCGCGCTGTACGGCCTGCAGGTCCGGCGGGCGCCCGGCGCCAAAGTCCAGGCCGGCGCCCTGCTGGCGACGGCGGCGGTCCTGGTGGCCGCCTGGCTCAGGGGACTGTGACATGCCACGCAAAGACGCACAACGGGTCATCCGGGAGCTTCTGGCCGAAGCCGACGTGCGCGTGAACGGCGACCGGCCCTGGGACATCCGCGTCCGCGACCCGGCCTTTTACGGGCGGCTGCTGGCCGGCGGTTCCCTGGCCCTGGGGGAAAGCTACATGGACGGCTGGTGGGACTGCGCTTCGCTGGACCGGTTCTTCGACCGCATCCTGCACGCCGGCCTGGACCGCAGGGCGCGCCTTTCCCGGGAAGTCCTGTGGGCCGCGCTGCGGGCGCGACTGCTGAACCCGCAGCGCCCCTCGCGGGCCTTCGACATCGGCCGGCGCCACTACGACCTGGGCAACCGGCTGTTCTCGGTCATGCTGGACAGGAATATGAATTACTCCTGCGCCTACTGGGAGAACGCCAACACGCTCGACGAGGCCCAGGCGGCCAAGCTGGAGCTCATCTGCCGCAAGCTGGACCTTGCGCCCGGCATGACGGTGCTGGACATCGGGTGCGGCTGGGGCGGCTTCGCCCGCTATGCCGCCGAGACCCGCGGGGTGTCGGTCATCGGCATCACGGTCTCCCGGCGCCAGGCGGAATTCGCCCGGCGCCGCTGCCGGGGGCTGCCCGTACGCATCGAGCTGCAGGATTACCGTTCCCTGGGCCCCACCGTCGACCGCATCGTCTCCATCGGCATGTTCGAACACGTGGGCTGCAAGAATTACCGCCGGTTCATGAAAATTGTACACCGCTGCCTGAAGCCGGAGGGGCTCTTCCTGCTGCACACCATCGGCGGCAACACCTCGGTGCGCTCCACCGACCCCTGGATCGGGCGCTACATCTTCCCCAACTCCATGCTGCCCTCGGCGGCCCAGATCGCCTCGTCCGCCGAGGGGCTTTTCGTCCTCGAGGACTGGCACAGCTTCGGCGCGCACTACGACACCACCCTCATGGCCTGGCACCGCAACTTCACCCGCGGCTGGCACCTGCTGGCCGAAGACTACGACCAGCGCTTCTACCGCATGTGGGTCTACTTCCTGCTGTCCTGCGCCGGCAGCTTCCGGGCACGCGTCAACCAGCTGTGGCAGGTGGTCTTCTCCAAAAACGGCATACGCGGCGGCTACCGGCGCGTCTGTTCGGACGCCGGAAACCGCCGTTCAGCGTAGGGGGGTCCATGGCGGGCCGATTCGGCAAATACGGCGAAGTAAAGAGGATCGCCGCGCTGCGCCGCAGCGCCCGCTCCAAGGCAGCGGCACAACAACAGCGGCGGCCGGAAAGCCCCCTGCGCAAGACGCCTGGCCCACCGCAAAAGCGGCCGCCGGGATCAGGCCAGCCGCCGGGGGGTGCTCTTTTTGTGCAGGAAAACGGCGAGGACACAAAACCCCACGGTGAAGGCGGCCAGGGCACCCATGGACAGCGCTGCGGGAAAGTAGCCGCTGCCCAACAGCCCGTGGCGGGCGAGATCGCAGGTATAGGTCAGGGGCGAGCAGGCGGCGATGGTGCGCCCCCAGGCGGGCATGTCCCCCAGGGGCATGAAGACACCGCTGACGAAGATCAGCGGCAGCCGGATGACATTGAGCACCAGCATGATGTTGCCGGGCGAGTCCGTGGGCAGGGTGGCGATGAGGCTGCCCAGCGCCGAGAAGCAGACCGCCGACAGGCAGATGTCGATGCCCACCACCAGGGGGTGCACCGGGGCGATGCCCAGGGCGGCGACGCTCACCGCCAGCAGGAAGAGGGAAATGCCGATGCCGTAGACGGCCCCGGCGAAGATGTCGCCCGCCACGATGGCCGTGATGGAGGCCGGCGTGGAGACCAGCCGTTCCAGGGTGCGGCTGAGGGTCTCCCAGGGCGCCACCAGCGGTGAGGTGGAGGAAGACAAGAAAAACAGCGTCATGCCCAGCATGCCCGGCAGCAGCACGGGCATGGGGATGTTCCGCCCGAAGGCGAAGGCCAGAAAGAGGCATACCGGGAAAAAGATGCCAAAGATCAGCACAGGGGGCTTCAGGTAGTAGATACGCATGTCTTTTTCGGCCACCGCCAGCGCGGCGCGGCTCTGCCACAGGAACCTACCGCTCGCCATTTCCCGATCCTTTCGCAGCGGTCAGGTGTACGAAAACGTCCTCCAGGCGCGCCGCACGGGTGTTTATCGACCGCAGTCCCAGACCGCGCTCGCGGGCCAGCAGCGCCACACGGCAGGCCACCTCCCCGGGGCGATCCGTAAACAGGATGTACTTTCCCTTTTCTTGCCGCACCCCGCTGACCGACGCCAGCTCCTGCAAAAGTGCCGGATCCCGCAGCGGCTTTTCGAAGGCCACCTCCACGCTCTGGGCGCTGCTGAAGTCGGCCCGCAGCGCGTCGGGGCTGTCGATAGCCGCGATACGCCCGCGGCACACGATGGCCACCCGGTCGCACAGCCGGGCGGCCTCCTGCATATCGTGAGTGGTCAGGAAGACCGTCACGCCGCGGGTGTTGAGGTCCACGATAAGCCGGCGGATCAGGCGCGTGCTCTCCACGTCCAGGCCTGAGGTGGGCTCGTCCAGAAACAGCAGCCGGGGGTCATGGATCAGGGCCATGGACAGGCTGATGCGCTGGTTGAGACCCTTGGACAGGGTCTTGGTTTTGGCCCGGCGGCGGTCCAGCAGCCCGAAATACTCCAGCAACTGCAGTGCCTTCTGCTCGCGGCGCTTTTTGGCCATGCCGTACAGGCGCCCCATGAGCATGAGGTTGTGCCACGCTGACAGATCGCGGTAGGGGTTGGCGTTTTCGGGCACCACGCCCACGTGCCGCTTGGCCGCCACGGGGTCTTTGCGCAGGTCGCGCCCCATGATGCGAATGTCGCCGGCGGTGGGGCGCAGCACACCGGTCAGCAGGCGCTGGGTGGTGGTCTTGCCGGCGCCGTTGGGCCCCAGGAAGCCGAAAATTTCGCCTTCGGCAACCGCAAAGGAAATGTTGTCCACGGCCCGCAGGCTTCCGAAGTCCTTGCGCAGGCCGGCGACCTCGATACTGTTTGACGTCATCGGGCTACTGACTACTCCCATGACTGGCCTTCTGTCAACAAATGTGGTATACTTTTTCCGAAAAACAGCCTACGGTTTTCCCTGGTTGGCCGATTCAGGATATCACCGCCGTCAGGGAGGGAAACAGCGATGCAACCCCAAGACATCCCATCCATCCTAGATGCCCTGACGGAGATGATCGTCTGCCAGGACCGTGACCTGCGTGTGTTGTGGGCCAACGGCGCCTCGGCCGCCTCCGCCGGCGAAACGCCGGAAAGCATGGTGGGACGCCACTGCTACGAGATCTGGTATCACCGCCAATCCCCCTGCCCGAACTGCCCGCTGCTCGAGGCCATGCGCACCCGACGCCCGGCCGAGGCGCGAATCACAACCACCGACGGCCGATCCCACCTGCTGCGCGGATACCCGACCTTCGACAGAAACGGCAACGTCACCGGTGCCATTGAACTGGGACTGGACATCACCGAGCAGGTGAACCTCGAAAACGCCCTGCGCAACAGCGAGCAGCGTTTCCGCGAGCTTTTCCGGCACGCCGCCACCGGGATGGCCATCTATGCCGCCGTTGACGGAGGGAAAGATTTCGTTTTCCGGGACATCAACCCTGCAGGCGCCCGTGTCGGCGGAATCAGTCGCCAAGACCACCTGAACCGCCGTATCACGGAGGTGTTTCCGTCGGTTCACGAACTGGGTTTCCTGGAGGTGCTGCAAGAGGTCTGGCGGACGGGGAAACCGCGCAGTTACCCCGTGTCGCGTTACGAAAACGGCCAAATCAGGATCTGGCTGGAAAACTACGTCTTCAAACTTTCCTCGGGCGAACTGGTGACCGTTTTCGAAGACCGCACCCGCCAAAAAGTTGCCGAGGCGGAGCTGATTCGCAGCGAAAAGAAGTACCGCCTGCTGGTGGAAAACCAGACCGACCTGGTGGTCAAGGTGGACGTCGAGGGACGCTTCCTGTTTGTCAGCCCCACCTACTGCACTCTCTTCGGCAAAACCGAGAAAGAACTCCTCGGCCGCTCCTTCATGCCCCTGGTGCACAGGGATGACCGTGCCGCCACCGAGCGTGCCATGCGCAAGCTCACCCAGCCGCCCTACACTGCTTATCTGGAACAGCGCGCCATGACCGTGCACGGCTGGCGCTGGCTGGCCTGGGCAGACAAGGCCGTGCTGGACGACAGCGGCAACGTCACCGCCATCGTGGGCGTGGGTCGCGACATCACCGACAGGAAAACCCTGGAAAAAAAGCTCATCCAGGTTCAGAAAATGGAGGCCATCGGCACACTGGCCGGCGGTATCGCTCACGATTTCAACAACCTGCTTATGGGTATTCAGGGACGGGCGTCGCTGCTGCTGTCGGGCATCGATGCCAGTCACCCCCACTACGAACACCTCAGAGGCATCGAGGAGTACGTCAAAAGCGCCGCCGACCTGACCCGCCAGCTGCTGGGGTTCGCCCGTGGTGGCAAATTCGCGGTGGCCCCCGTAGACCTGAACCGCATCGCCGAAAAGTGCGTCGGCATGTTTGCACGCACCCGCAAGGAGATCGGCGTTGATACTAAGTTCGCCCCCGATCTGCCACCGGTGGAAGCCGACCGCGCCCAGATCGAGCAGGTGCTGCTGAACCTGTTTGTCAACGCCTGGCAGGCCATGCCCGGTGGAGGCACCCTGTATCTGCAAACCGAAGTGGTCGAGATTGATGCGATGTACGCCGAATCACACCACGCGCTGCCTGGCCGCTACGTGCGGATCTCGGTCACCGACACCGGAACCGGCATGAGCGAGGCCACCAGGAGCCGTATCTTTGACCCCTTTTTTACCACCCGCGAAATGGGCCGCGGCACCGGTCTGGGCCTGGCCTCGGTGTACGGCATCGTCAAGAATCACAAGGGGTTCATCAACGTATACAGCGAGAAGGGGTGCGGTTCGACCTTCAACATCTACTTGCCGGCCGCGGACGGCAGTGTTTCCGATGCTGCAAAGGCCGAAAAAGCCCCGCTTCGGGGGTCGGGCACCATCTTGCTGGTGGACGACGAAGCCGTGGTGCTGGATGTCAACCGCCCCATGCTGGAACGGCTGGGCTACCGGGTGCACTGCGCCGGCAGCGGACGGGAGGCCATTGACTTCATCCGCGAACACGGGGACGGCATCGACCTGGTGCTTCTGGACATGATCATGCCGGACATGGGTGGCGGGGAGACCTTCGACCGCATCCGCCAGCTTGCGCCCAATGTCCGCGTACTGCTGTGCAGCGGATACAGTCTCAACGGCCAAGCCGCCGAAATCCTCAAGCGGGGCTGCGACGGCTTCCTGCAGAAGCCTTTCAGCATGAGCCAGCTGTCCGAAAAACTGGAAGCCATCCTCAAAAACCGCGCGTAGCCTCCCCGGACCGGCCTCACCTGCGGGAAGTCCAGGCCCCATGCGGCGCGCTCACATCGGGCATTGATCCACGGGCACGAATTGATGTATGCTGCCTTCTACGAAACCACCGGCGGGGGACCGTGGATCGCGCCGTGCACCACGGCTGCAGACAATCCACCTGTTCGTCGCACCCGGTCACACGCCACCTACGGAGAGGACCGCATGGACCAGAAACGCTACATCTCGGCTCAGGAATTGCTTGACGACTCTTTCCGGCTGGGCATCCGCATCTTCAAAAGCGGTTTCCGGCCCAGCTTTATCATCGGCATCTGGCGGGGCGGCACCCCTGTGGGCATCGCCGTCCAGGAAATCCTGGACCAGCTGGGGGTCAAGACCGATCACATCGCTATCCGCACCTCCAGCTACACCGGCATCGGCCAGCGCAACAAGACGGTGCGCGTTCACGGACTGGAATACGTGGTGCGCCACGCCAACTGGGACGACGGTCTGCTCATCGTGGACGACGTCTTTGACAGCGGCAACAGCATCAAGGCGGTCATCAAGACCCTTGAGGAAAAGATGCGCCGCAACCT
>Ga0256835_1001361_pt1 | contig 14887 bp, 16 predicted proteins | sample PIR30metaG_FD_185972 | JGI IMG/M metagenome (GOLD analysis project Ga0256835, IMG submission 185972) | Hydrothermal vent microbial communities from East Pacific Rise, Pacific Ocean - PIR-30 | ecosystem: Environmental > Aquatic > Marine > Hydrothermal vents | place: Pacific Ocean: East Pacific...
AGGTGGCTGAGTGATTTGTGAAGAATGAACAAATAGTATCGAAGCCACCGGACACTTCGATACACTGTCAAGCACGCTTGACAGCACTCAGTTTCCTTACTTTGCTGTGTTACAGGTGGCTGAGTGATTTGTGAAGAATGAACAAATAGTATCGAAGCCACCGGCTTTAATAAATAAAAAAACTTTTTAAATGCTATCCAATGTATTCCGGTGTTTATCAGGCATTTTTTTGTATTGCGACAAGGTCAGACCGGTAATTTCTTTAAATTGTTTGGACAGATAGGCTGAACTGCTATATCCTAATTGATAAGCAATTTCAGAAAAATTCATTTCGCCGTATACTATCAATTCTTTAACCTTTTCTATTTTTTGCAGGATAATATATTTTTCAATGGTCATTCCTTCGGTTTCAGAAAATATTTTGGATAAGCGGGAATATTCGGTATTTAATTTATTTTCGAGGAATTGTGAAAAATTCTGATTGAATTCACCATCAGAATAATGAATTTGATTGATAATCAATGATTTAATTCTTTCAACAATTTCTTGATTTTTATCGATAACCAATTCAAATCCTTCTGCTTTTAATTGCTTGCCCAATTCATTGTATGGGATTTCCTCCGACTTAACAATAACATGCCCTAACCCTACATTTTCAAAGGGAATTTGCAATCCGGTCAAAATATTTTTTACACTGGCAATGCAGCGATCGCAAACCATGTTTTTGATGTAAATATCTCTCTTTCCCATAATAAGCAAATATAATAAAAGATAAATCAAATTTCCTCAATAAAAAATCCGGCAAATAAATACCGGATTTTAATTTTTGATAGATTTTTGGATTTTTTATGGCAAAAAGTCTTATAGATAATTTTATTTATTAGGATTGGGCCAACAATAGGGAGGACTATTCGGAGGAGTTACCCAAGTTCCTCCCGATTTCCAGCATTTACGTTTTTTCGACTCCAATATCTCCGGAGAAGAATCACTGCCGTTTCTTTTGGAGGACGAGGATGTGGAAGAACTTTTGGAGGTTTTCAAACAGATAAAAGTTCCGTCGGGATTCTCGGCAAAATAATCTCCCGATGCAAGGCAATGTTTTTTGGCTCTTTCTTTTTCTTCTTGCTTTTTGGCATTGCTATTTTCCGTGGCTGTATTGCCGGTGGGAGCACCTTCTTTAAATTGCGGCCTGTATTTATTATGAAAAGGAGTATGCCCACGTTTAGTGCTATCACCGGTTTGTCTTCTATTAGGATTAGGCCAACAATAGGAAACGCCCGCGGACGTGATCACCCAGGTTCCGCCTTCTTTCCAGCATTTACGTTTTTTGGATTCCAACTCGCCCGGATCATCATTATCCCCTGCCATACGGGAAATAGATAAATGTTTCATACAAAAATAAGACCCGTCGGCTTTTTCCCAAAAAGTCCCCCCTGCTTCCAAACACTCTTTCTTGGCTTTTCTCTTACCCCATAACGCGGCGGTCTCTGGAACGCCGGGATTTTCATCTTCTATGGGTGCATAGGCAGGATTATTATTTCCTTCCCCTTCCGGATTTGCTATTCTTGCTATCTTAGAAGTTTTATTGCTTCGAGATGAGTTCCAATCTTGTGCCAAAGCCGGCGCAGGATTCTCATTTCCTTGCGAAGGTTCATCATCGGGGTTACTTACACGGGCAGTATTGGAAGTCTTGTTGCTTCGAGACGAATTCCAATCCTGTGCCAATGTAGGATTTACACCGGGTGGATCGTTTTCCTGAAATTTGGAAGAGGAGGAAGTAGAACTGGATTTGGAGGATTTGGAAAAAATTTGGTAACCTATTCCCACTTGAAATTTGATATTGGAAAGGGCCGTACTTTGGGTTTGAAAAGGAATATCCGCCGCCATTTCATAATCTATACGGTCTCCTGCAACCGCCGGAGAAAGGTCCCGGCTTGCATACACAAAAGAATCGTTTAATCCCTTGGAATATTGCAGATTGGAAGCGATGGTCCAATTTTGTCCTATGGGATAAGAAATTTTTACACCCGTGTTCCATTGCCAAAAGGATTGTTGGAGCACATCGAGTTTATTCACACTCAAATCGGTGTTGGGATAGGTAACGAGATAGTTATCCAAATCGATCTTGCCGTATCCCAGTCCCGTAAAGAGTTTGACATCCCATTTTCCCGTCCCGATTTTATAGGTGGGAGCAACGGAAAATCCGTATTTATTAAAAGAGGATTGATCGGGAGCTTGAAAGTTGCCGTAGTCGGCAGAAAGGTGTATTCCCGCTTTTTTTGCCACCGGAAAATGAAAATTCAATCCGGTATTAAAGCTGGTTTTGCTGTTTTCATAAGTATCAGTCGGTGTAGTGGTTCCTGCCAGCAAACTTATGCTGACGGGTTTGTTATGCTGGGCATATAAAAATATGTTCCAGGAAAAAAATACAAAAAGTAAAGCTGTTTTCATAAAAATTAATTTTATCAAATGTATTTTTTTGTCGATACATTCGATAATATGATTGTATCAAAATCCCCTTCCGTTTGATAAAACCCTGATTTGAAAGGATATAAGATTTTAACTCAGCCTTTATTTTTTACTCGCACCCGCAAAGCTCCTCCGCCGTATTTTGCAAAAGAAGCATCATAAAATTCATATCCTTTTTCACGGAGCATACGCAATAAAGCATTGCGAAGCACATTTTTTCCGTGGCCGTGTATGAGAATAACTTCGCGGTGATGGCTGTTTTTGTGTTTTTGGAGAAAATGCAAGGCTTCCTCAACTTGAAATTGAAGGATATTACCGGGAGAAAGATGCGAATATTTGCCTCCCAGTTTTTCAAGATGTAAATCCAGCTCGGGAATCGCCTTTTTGGGGACTCTTTTCTTTTGAAAGGAGTTTTTATGCGGAATGATATTTTGCGTGAGCAATTTTCTATCGAGGTCCTCCCCTATTTTTACCAATTTATGGACGGGAAAACTCATTTCGAAACCTTCTTCGGTTTCTATATTTACATTTGTATTATGGACAGATTTGACTATTCCTTTTATGTTCTGATCGATATGTTCTACTTTATCCCCGGGTTTCATGGGAATCAATCCTGTTTTTTCTTGGTATTCTTTATCATTTCTTCCAGACTGGGGATATCTTTGTTTTTATAAACCGGCTTTTGTTTTTCCTCTTCTTCGGGATCGGGTTTGGGATTATCATAAGCCCAATTTTGTGTGGATTTCATCAAGCTGTACATGAGCACCAGCAATAAAAAAAGCATTACCCAGATATTTTGCTCGTCGTCGGGCCGGTTTTTGATAAAGAAGAGACTCCCTCCCGATATAAAGATCAGGAGGAAGTATAGAAATTGAATTCTTCTGGGTTTTTTAAAGGTTTTCTTGCTCATATTCGGCAATGCTTTTCTTGATAATATCCAGCGCTTCGTTCATTTGCTCTTCATTGATTACCAAAGGAGGCGCAAAACGGATGATATTTCCGTGTGTGGGTTTGGCCAAAAGTCCGTTTTCGGCCAATTTAAGGCAAATATTCCAAGCCGTATCGCTATCTTCGGTATCATCGATGATTACGGCATTGAGCAAACCTTTTCCACGCACTTTTTTTACAAATTTTGAACTATCCACCACTTTTTGCATCTCCTCACGGAATATTTTTCCCATTTTCTCGGCATTTTCGGCGAGTTTTTCTTCTTTAACCACGGTCAAAGCGGCAATAGCCACATTGGCGGCTATGGGATTTCCTCCGAAAGTGGATCCGTGCTGGCCGGGTTTGATTGCCAGCATGATTTCATCGTCTGCCAATACCGCAGATACGGGATATACTCCGCCGGACAAGGCTTTTCCCAAAATCAATATATCGGGGCGTACGTTTTCATGTTGCACGGCCAATAATTTTCCCGTTCGGGCGATTCCCGTTTGCACTTCGTCGGCAATGAATAAACAACCGTATTTCTCGCAAATTTCTTTGGCTCCTTTCAGATAACCTTCATCCGGCACCATTACACCGGCTTCTCCTTGAATGGGCTCAACCAAAAAGCCTATTGTATTGGGATTGGCTTTCACGGCTTCTTCGAGGGCTTGCAAATCGTTATAAGGGATTTTGGTAAATCCGGGCGTATAAGGCCCAAAATTATCCCGGGCTTCGGGATCGTTTGAAAAAGAAATAATGGTAGTGGTTCTTCCGTGGAAGTTTCCTTCGGCCACAATAATATTCGCTTGATTTTCGGGAATGCCTTTTTCCTCGTAGGCCCATTTGCGGGCCAATTTGATGGCGGTTTCCACCGCCTCGGCTCCCGTATTCATGGGAAGCAATTTATCGTAACCGAAATATTCGGTGGCAAATTTTTCGTATTCACCCAGTTTATCGTTGTAGAATGCCCTTGATGTCAATGCCAAACGTTCGGCTTGCTCTTTGAGCGCATTGACAATTTTGGGATGTCCGTGTCCTTGATTAACGGCTGAATAGGCCGAAAGAAAATCATAATATTTTTTTCCGTCCACATCCCATAAATAAACCCCTTTTCCGCGTGTTAAAACAACCGGAAGGGGATGGTAATTATGGGCGCCGTATTTATTTTCGAGCGCAATGGCTTGCTCTTTGGTAATATGAGATTTGATTTCCGTATTCATAATAAAGTTGATTTTTGAATGCTCACAAATTTAATCAAACTATAAAAACAAAGGGGGTTTTTATGTTTTTTTTAGCAAATTTTGAAAAAGATTTTTTCCTATTTCTTTTTCCTGAATTCGATCATTAATAAACCCAAAACCGAGAGTATGGCCGTAAAAGTGATAAGCAACAGCGCATCGGAAGAATCGGCTCCTACCAACCACACTATCAGCGCAATAACAAAAGGAAGAGAAAAAAGCAAATATTTGAAATAAAGCAAATGATTCTTTTTGGCAACCAATTTTTCCAGGAGCTTATAGGTTTGAATCAGCACGACCACTCCCATTAAAAAATACAAATAAAGGATAAAACTCGCTTTAAGCCATTGCTCCTTTGAATCGGCACAGAAAGAAGCAATGCAAATGGTATTTTTATCGCTGATATCCACTACCAATAATGCAAAACTAAACAGCAAAACGGTATAAAATCCCGCGATATAGAGATTGTCCCTGATTTTCTTTTTCCGTTGGTGTTTTTTTAGTACGTCCATTTATTTATTTTTAAAAACATCAAGCAACAAATCCATCATACTTACGGCCGCTGCGGTGGATTTTTTTTGTATGATTTCATAAGGAACCTCATCTCCCATTTCATAAGTAATGGCTTCGGCACCAAACTGACTGTAAAACCAGTTTTTTGATATGGCTTGGGACAAAGGAAAAGGAGCGTATTCCGTTTTGTGCGGATAAACCAAGCGATCTATACTCGCCGTCCAATCGTGCCGGAAACGGCTGATTATGGTTTTAATATTATCGTCAAACACATAATACACATCGTGTTGAGTGGAATGAAAATCTATTCCCAAAATAATTTTCTTTTTCCCTTGCCGGGCTTCGGTTCTTATAAATTCCGTTATTTGTTTGATCTCCGGCTGGCGATAATAAGCCCAATCCCTGTTGAGATCGATTCCATGTGCATTGTGTCGCCAATGTCCCAAATCCACTCCGTCCGGATTGATTACAGGGAAAACCCAGACTTCGTATTCCTCAAAAAAATCTTCGGTTAAAGCATCTTTTTTCAGCAGTTCTTCCACAAAATATTGTAAAGCTTTAAATCCGCTGATTTCCGGCGGATGTTGCCGGCTCATTAACACCACCACTTTCTTGGCATTGGCTTCTTTTTTCCCCAAACGGAAATAAGGGATTTTTCTTCCCAAAACACTCTCTCCTATAAATTTGGATTCCAAGACAAATTCATTTTTCTTTAAACTGTCGATCCATTGATAGATATCGGTAGTGGAGATAATTTCCTGAGCGGAAATATATTGTGGAGTTCGCTCCGTAACAAAAGGAAAAACCACCGCTGTGGAATCGGCATTGTAGGTGAAATGCGGTATGGGTTTCAAATGTCTTTTGTCTTTACCGTATTTGGGAATATAGCGATGTTTTGCATGTTCATATTTCAAGCGGATATACAAGGTGTCCGGCTCCTCCGACCAAATCCGGAAAGCAAACCACGGACTCATATTTACGGGGGTATTTTCGGGCAAAATCAAGGCTTCATATAAAGTATCGTTTACTTTTTTAAAATCATTTAAACGCGCGGCATCAAACTGGTTACTGGCAAAAACTTCTCCCGCTTTAAACACTTTTTTTTCCTGATAATCGATAGCTTTATCTTTTGTATCTACCGGTTTGGGATAATCATAAGTACGGTAGGCATAATAGGAATTTTTACAAGCCGTTAAACCGGCCAACAAAAGAAAAAAGAGAAATTTTTTCATGATTTTATATTTAAAAATTGGCATTGCCCGGAAAACGGGGATAGGGAATCACATCCCTGATATTTCCCATTCCGGTAACAAATTGCACCATACGTTCAAATCCAAGCCCGAAACCACTGTGAACGGCGGTTCCGAAACGGCGGGTATCTATATACCAGTCCAGTTCTTCGGGGTCGATTCCCAACTCTTGCATTTTTTTCAACAATACGTCCAAGCGTTCTTCCCGTTGGGATCCGCCTATAATCTCCCCTATTCCGGGAAAAAGCACATCCATGGCACGCACGGTTTTCCCATCGTCGTTCAAGCGCATATAAAAAGCCTTTATTTTGGCGGGATAATCATAGATAATCACCGGACTTTTAAAGTGTTTTTCCACGAGATAACGTTCGTGCTCGCTTTGTAAATCCACTCCCCATTCCACCGGAAATTTAAATTTTTTCTTCTTATAAGGTTTGGAATTTTGCAGGATTTCAATGGCTTCGGTATAACTCAATCTTTTGAAGTTATTATCCAATACAAATTCCAGTTTTTCAATCAAGGAAAGTTCGCTTCGTTGGTTTTGAGGTTTTTGTTTTTCTTCGTTTTTCAAACGCATTTCGAGAAATTCGAGATCCTCACGATTTTTATCCAAAACGGCTTTAATGATATATTTCGAGAAATCTTCGGCCAAATCCATATCTCCGTGCAGGTCCATAAAAGCCACTTCGGGTTCTATCATCCAAAATTCGGCCAAATGCCTGGTGGTATTGGAGTTTTCGGCACGAAAAGTAGGCCCGAAAGTATAAACTTTTCCCAAGGCCATGGCATAAGTTTCGGCTTCCAATTGCCCGGAAACGGTCAAATTTGTTTTGGTATGAAAAAAATCTTTTTTATAATCGATTTCTCCTTCTTCGGTAAGAGGCGGATTTTTGGGATCCAAAGTAGTTACTTGAAACATCTCTCCCGCTCCCTCGGCATCGGCACTGGTAATAATGGGCGTGTTTACATAGAGAAAATCCCTTTCTTGAAAATATTGATGCACGGCAAAAGCCAGAGTATTCCTTACACGCATAATCGCTCCGAACAAAGTGGTGCGGGGACGTAAATGGGCTTTTTCACGAAGAAATTCCAAGCTGTGTCTTTTGGGCTGAATGGGAAATTTCTCGGGATCGGATTCTCCCAATATTTGCAATTCATCTACCAACACTTCCACTTTTTGTCCTTTTCCCAAGCTTTCGACCAATTCGCCTTTGGCCTGGATTGCCGCTCCGGTATTGATTTTTTTCCGCAGACTTTCATCAAATTTTTCGGGATCGATTACCAATTGTAAATTTTTTATGGTGGAACCGTCGTTTACGGCAATAAAACGGTCGTTTCTAAAAGTTTTCACCCATGCTTTCACTTCGACGGGGAGGTTGATTTTATCTGAATTTATAATTTGTTTGATATTCTTCATTGTCAATAATTTTTCATTTTAAATCGGCAAAACAAAGATATGAAAAAAGCCGGAGTTTTTATTTCCGGCTGTTATAAATGATAAGTATCTAAGACTTATTCTTTTTCTTCTTTGTTTCTTTTGTCTTCACGGGGCGGACGAGGCAATAGCACCTTTCTGGAAAGTTTCAATTTTCCTGTTCGCGGATCTTTGCCTATCAATTTTACTTTAAGCACGTCACCTTCTTTGAGTTCGTCTTCCACTTTATTGACCCGTTTCCAGTCGATCTCGGAGATATGCAGCAATCCGTCCATTCCGGGAGCAATTTCTACAAAAGCACCGAAATCTTTGATGGATTTTACTTTTCCTTCATATACTTCTCCCACTTCGGGTTCGAAAGTAATGATGGCGATACGGTCCAATACTTGTTGGATTTTATCCATGTCTGTTCCCATGATTTCGATTACTCCTTTTCCGTCCACTTCATCGATAACGATAGTGGTATCGGTATCTTCTTGCAATTGTTGGATATCTTTTCCTCCTTTACCGATAACGGCTCCGATATAATCTTTGTCGATTTCTATTTTAACCATCTTAGGCACAAAATCTTTCACTTGCGGACGAGGTTCGGAGATGGTTTTTTCCATTTCGCCCATAATATGCAAACGTCCTTCTTTTGCTTGATGAAGAGCTTTTTCAAGGATATCACGTTTCAAATCTTTGATTTTGATATCCATTTGGCAAGCGGTGATACCGTCTTTGGTTCCGGTAACTTTAAAATCCATATCTCCCAAATGGTCTTCGTCTCCCAAAATATCGGATAAAACCACATATTTTCCGGTTTCTTCATCGTAGATCAATCCCATGGCAATTCCCGAAACGGGTTTTTTGATTTGGATTCCCGCATCCATCAAGGCCATGGATCCCGCACAAACGGTGGCCATGGAAGAAGATCCGTTTGATTCCAAAATTTCGGAAACCACACGGATGGTATAAGGAGTGTCTTCGGGAACTACGGGTTCCAAAGCGCGTTGTGCCAAATGCCCGTGTCCTATTTCACGACGGGAAGTTCCACGTAACGGACGGGCTTCTCCGGTAGAAAAAGGAGGAAAATTATAATGCAAATAGAAACGCTCCTCTCCTTGCATGGTGGCTCCGTCAATAATGTTGATATCGCGCGAAGTTCCAAGAGTAACCGTCGCCAATGCTTGGGTTTCTCCACGGGTAAAAATAGCCGATCCGTGCACCGAGGGCAAATAATCTACCTCTGTCCAGATAGGACGAATTTCGGTAGTGGAACGACCGTCCAAACGGATGCCTTCGTTGAGCATCAATTCACGCACCGCTTTTTTCTTTACTTTATCAAAATAGGAAGAAATCAGTTTTCCTTTTTCTTCCAATTCTTCCTCGGAGAAGGACTCCTTCAATTCTTCTTTTACCTGTCCGAATTTTTCGGAACGTTCTTGCTTGCTCAATCCTTCTTTGGCAATCGCATAGATTTGAGGATAAACTTTTTCTTCTATCTGTTTATATAATTCTTCATCTTCCTCGGCATGTTCGTACTCTCTTTTTACTTTGGCTTTTTCGATTTTTGAAGCCAGTTTTTTGATGCCTTCAATTTGGTTTTTAATGGCTTGATGGGCAAATTCAATGGCTTCGATCATTTCTTCTTCCTGCACTTCTTCCATCTGTCCTTCCACCATGGTAACGGAATCTTCGGTTCCTCCCACCATTAAATCGATGGTGGCATTTTCCATTTCTTTTAAGCTAGGGTTGATTTTCAATTCCCCGTCTATTTTGGCCACTCTCACTTCGGAGATAGGTCCTTCAAAAGGAATATCCGAAACGGCCAAAGCGGCGGCGGCAGCCAAACCTGCCAAAGAATCGGCTTGTACATTTTCGTCAAAAGACATCAATTGAATCATCACTTGTGTTTCGGCGTGATAATCTTTTGGAAATAAAGGTCGCAATACACGATCGACCAATCTCATTACCAAAATTTCTTCGGTGGAAGGTCTTCCTTCGCGTTTAAAAAATCCTCCGGGGAATTTTCCGGCGGAAGAAAATTTCTCACGATAATCTACCGTTAAAGGCAAAAAATCGATATCGGGATTGACATCACGCGAAGCAACGGCAGTTGCCAATAACATGGTGTCTCCCATTCTTACCACTACGGAACCATCGGCTTGTTTGGCAAGTTTTCCTGTTTCCAAGGTGATGGTTCTTCCATCATTCAGGGTAATTGTTTCTGTTATGGGTTGTGGTTTATTCATAATCTAAGTTTTTATGCTTTCTGTAAAGCTATTTTTTAATGAAAAAAGCTGCCGTCTTTTCTATAAAATATCCCTTCATCATTTTTTAATGAAAAGATATTGTAAGATTTCGGGCAGCTTTAAAAAGAATTATTTTCTTAATCCTAATTCTTTAATGATGTTACGGTATCTTTCAATATCGTTGTTTTTCAAATAGTTCAAAAGACTACGTCTCTTTCCTACCAATTTAACCAAAGCTTTTTCCGTGCTGTAGTCGTGTTTGTTTTTTTTCAAATGCTCGGTCAAATGCTTGATTCTATAAGTGAATAAAGCAATTTGTCCCTCGGGGGATCCTGTGTCATTCTCTGATTTTCCGTATTTTGCGAAAATCTCTTTTTTAATTTCTGGTGTTAAATACATGCCAATATTGTTTTTAATGATTATTATGTATGTTCGAGCTGCAAAAATAATACATTTATTTTGATTAACAAGGATATACAACAAACTTTTTTTGATTTTTATCCTTTTCAATCCGGCGGCTTACGGATTAAATGCTTATTTTTGCAAAAAATAAAAACATGTCTATCAACAGAATTATGGATCCCATAGGAAAAATCATGGGATTACGCTACAAATCACATCCTTGGCACGGTATAAATATCGGAAAAAACGCTCCCGAACAAGTGATTGCTTTCATTGAAATGGTGCCTACCGACACGGTAAAATATGAAGTGGACAAAGAAAGCGGATACCTGCGTATCGACCGCCCGCAAAAATATTCGAATGTGGTTCCTTCTTTGTACGGATTTATTCCACAAACCTATTGCGGTAAAAAAGTAGCCGACTATGCCAATGAAAAAACCGGCAGAAAAGATATTGTAGGAGATCACGATCCTTTGGATATTTGTGTGATTACCGAAAAAGATATCGTTCACGGAGATATTATCATGGAAGCAAAACCCATAGGCGGATTCAGAATGATTGACAAAAACGAAGCCGATGATAAAATCATCGCCGTATTATCGGGCGATGCCGTTTATGATCAATATAATGATGTGAGTGAATTGCCCCAATTGATAGTCGATCGCTTGAAACATTATTTCCTTACTTATAAAGATTTGCCCGGCAATCCGAGTAATGTGGAAATCACCCATACTTACGGCAAAGAAGAAGCACAAGAAGTTATCAAACGTTCCATGCAGGATTACAGGCAAAAACTCAATAACCTGGGTTCTTTATTGAGTGAAGAATAATTCCATAAAAAATGCTTTTAACAACAGAGGTTGTCTCAAAAGTCTCTTTTATAATACATTGAACAAAAAGGGTTAACCATTAAGTTGCTGATTTTCAAGTAAAAGATTTCTCACCTTTGTTCGAAATGACAGAAAATTTCACCTTTTGAGACAGCCTCTTTTTGTTACTTAATATGTTTATGCGCATGATAGGAAGACCGCACTAACGGGCCGCTTTCTACAAAACGGAATCCCATTTCCAGCCCTATGGTTTCGTATTCTTTATATTCTTCGGGAGTAGGATATCGCTCCACGGGTAGATGCTTGGGAGTAGGTTGAAGATACTGGCCAATGGTCATCACATCTACACCCACTGCACGCAAATCCTTCATGGTTTCAATTACTTCTTCGCGGGTTTCACCCAATCCGAGCATGATCCCCGATTTCGTGCGGTTGATTCCTTGATCTTTCAAGTATTTCAACACCTCCAAACTGCGGTCGTATTTGGCCTGCTTTCTCACTTGCCTGGTGAGTCGCCTCACGGTTTCCAAATTATGAGAAACCACCTCGGGAGCTTCTTTTATAATTAAATCCAATTGTTCTTTTTTTCCTTGAAAATCTGGAATAAGAGTTTCCATGGTTATTCCCGGATTGTATTCCCTTATTTTCCGTATGGTTTCGGCCCAGATTCCGGCACCGCCATCGGGCAGATCATCCCTGTCCACAGACGTAATTACCGCATGCTTTACGCCCATTAAACGGATGGATTCGGCCACCTTATGCGGCTCTTCGAGATCGGCGGGAAGGGGTTTTCCCGTAAGCACATTGCAAAAACCGCAAGAGCGGGTGCATATATTTCCCAAAATCATAAAAGTAGCGGTGCCGTCTCCCCAGCATTCGCCCATATTGGGACAACGTCCGCTGGTGCAAATGGTATGCAGTTGGTGTTTTTCTACAATCCCCCGTAATTTTTTGAAATTATCTCCGGTGGGAAGTTTCACTTTTAACCAATGCGGCTTGCGATGCAGTTGTTTTTTATTTGTTTCCATTCGGTCGTATATCAGGCTGTAAAAATAACTAAAAAAAGCTTCTTTTTGACACTAAAAAATCAAATGTCTTTGATAAAATCTTCATATTCTTTAAAGAGCTTTTCCAGCTTATCCATATTCTCATTGAAAAAAGCATAAATTTCGCCCCAAGTATTTTTATTATGGATGCTCACTCCGGGAAGTTCTTTATAAACCCGGCTGATGATTTTCCCGTTTTCCAAGCGGTATTGCGGCTCGAAAATCAAACCGGGAATTTCTTCTTGAAAAAGGCTTTTAAGGGCCAAAAATTTATCGAAATAGGCTTCCCGGAATAAATCGTCTTTCATCTCGATATCGATCATCACCGCCGCTTTTTTCCGGTCGGCATGGAATTTCAAGGACAAATCTTTGATTTTGGTATTGTAAAGCATCCATTTGCGCGGAAAAGATTTGCCGTAGCTGGTCCAAAATTCTTTTCGCAATCTGGCCGATTCTTCTTTGCTGAACATAATCAGTAATTAATGATAAATAATGTGAAGTTCTATAAACGGCGATTCATTTTGGCCACCATTGTATTTTTCCATCTTTTAAAATCCCCTTCTATAATATGCTTACGGGCTTCCCTTACCAGCCATAAATAAAATCCCAAATTATGTATGGAAGCAATTTGTTTTCCCAAAAATTCATTGGCTGCAAAAAGATGTCTCAAATAGGCCTTTGAATAATCGGTATCGACAAAAGTAATTCCCATGGGGTCTATGGGACTGAAATCGTTTTTCCATTTGGCATTTTTGATATTGATGGTTCCTTCCGAGGTAAACAACATTCCGTTACGGGCATTCCGGGTAGGCATCACACAATCAAACATATCGACTCCCAAGGCAATGTTTTCCAAAATATTTACCGGAGTTCCCACACCCATCAAATAACGGGGTTTGTCTTCGGGAAGGATATCGCAGACCAATTCTGTCATCTCGTACATCAATTCGTGAGGTTCCCCTACCGATAAACCGCCAATGGCATTTCCGTCGGCATTTTTTGAAGCGATATATTCGGCCGATTGAATACGCAAATCTTTAAAAGTGCTGCCTTGAACAATGGGAAAAAGGCTTTGTTCGTAACCGTATTTGGGAGGAACTTTGTCCAAATGATCGATACAACGGTCCAACCAGCGGTGCGTCATTTCCATGGAGGATTTGGCATATTTATATTCCACCGGATAATCGGTGCATTCGTCAAAAGCCATAATAATATCCGCTCCTATACTTCTTTGTATTTCCATTACCCTTTCGGGCGAAAAGAAATGATAGGAACCATCGATATGAGATTTGAATTTGACTCCTTCTTCGGTAATTTTTCTCCGGTCCGACAAAGAATATACCTGAAATCCGCCGCTATCGGTTAAAATATTGCGGTCCCAACCCATAAATTTGTGCAAACCGCCTGCTTGTTCCAAAATATCCGTTCCGGGACGCAAGTACAAATGATAGGTATTGCCCAGAATAATATCGGGGTTTATATCGTTTTTCAATTCCCGTTGATGAACCGATTTTACCGTCCCCACGGTTCCCACCGGCATGAAAATAGGCGTTTCCACTTTTCCATGAGCCAATTCTATTGTGCCCGCCCTGGCTTTGGTGTCGGCATCTTTTTTTACTAAATCAAACTTCATTCAATAACTTTTAGATGGCAAAAATACGCAATTATGAGGAATTTATAAGCAGATTGACAAACCAATAAGGTGCTTGCATTCAAAACTTGAAAGCAATTATGAAATTTTAACAAAGCTTTTGCTTGACAGAGGCAAAAATAAATCGTAAATTGTTAACTTTGAATAATTTTTCACTCATATTTTCAACTCAAATAAAACATCATCATGAGAGCTGTACTTACCATCCTGCTGTTGATTTTATCCAATACTTTTATGACTCTTGCCTGGTACGGACATTTGAAATTCTCGGAATGGAAATGGTTTAATAAACTGGGCTTGATTTCCATTATTTTGATCAGCTGGGGAATCGCCCTTTTTGAATATATGTTTCAGGTTCCCGCCAACCGTATCGGATATGAAGGTAACGGAGGTCCTTTTTCTTTGGTCCAATTAAAAGTTATTCAGGAAGTGATTACATTGATTGTTTTCGGTATTTTTACTATTCTCGTATTCAAAAACGAAAGCATCCGTTGGAATCATATTGCCGCATTTGTATGCATAGTAATAGCAGTATATCTTATCTTTAAAAAATAACTTTCTATGAAAATACCCGAAACCGAACTGAAAATTTTAAAATCTGGAAAATTAAGCTTACTCGAATATTTGGCAATTGACAGAAACAAATTGGCCAATCAACGCACTTTATTAATGTATATCCGCACCGGTTTATACTTGATCGTTTTCGGGTTGAGTATTTATAAACTCGAAGCGCTCAAAGGGATGTATAACTGGATGTATGTTTTTTTCGGGTTGGGATTATTGAGCATTCTCATCGGGATTGTTCAATATTATAAAATCAATAAAGTGCTAAACAGCATCAATTAAACATTTTTTCATGAGGACACGCCATTTGTTTTTAAATATTTTA
>Ga0256835_1001362_pt1 | contig 14883 bp, 13 predicted proteins | sample PIR30metaG_FD_185972 | JGI IMG/M metagenome (GOLD analysis project Ga0256835, IMG submission 185972) | Hydrothermal vent microbial communities from East Pacific Rise, Pacific Ocean - PIR-30 | ecosystem: Environmental > Aquatic > Marine > Hydrothermal vents | place: Pacific Ocean: East Pacific...
CCTTACGGCCTCTTGGTTTGTGGCGTCACAGGCGAGATGAAACCCCCCGAGCCCTTTTAAGGCGATGATCTTTCCTTCTTTTAAGGCTTTGATGACGAACCGGAGAGGGTCTTTGGTTTCAACCGGCTCTCCCCGGGGGTCGGTAACCCAGATTTGCGGCCCACAGGCGGGGCAGGCGTTTGGTTCGGCGTGAAAACGGCGGTTGAGGGGGTCGGTGTACTCCGCCAGACAGGCCGGGCACATCTCAAATTTCCGCATGGTGGTCTTTTCACGGTCGTAAGGGAGGTCTTCGATCACGGTGAACCGCGGGCCGCAATCCGTACAGTTGGTGAAGGGGTAGCGGTAGCGCCGGTTCTCGGGGTCAAAGATCTCCTTGAGACAGGCCTTGCAGGTGGCAACGTCCGGGGGGATACGGGTGGCCCGCCCGCTCTTTTCGCTCTCGAGGACGGTAAAAAGCGGAGGAGGCGGGTCGTCAAGGGGAGTCCTTTCGATCTCTTCTATCCTGGCCAGGGGAGGGGCCTCTTCGCGAAGGCCCTTTTGGAAGGATTCCAGGTCTTCTTCCGGGCCGTAGATGGCGATATAGACCCCTTCGCCGGTATTCCTCACGTATCCTTTGAGCCCCAGCCTCTGGGCCAAACGAAAGACAAAGGGGCGGAAGCCCACCCCCTGGACCACGCCCCTTACGCGGAGACCAAGCCCTCGAGGAGTTTGAGCCATTCTTCGAGGCCCTCCCCTGTCTTCGAGGAGATGGGAAGGATCTTGATTTGGGGGTTGATTTTGAGGGCCAGTTCCCGGGTCTCTTCGAGATCGAAATCGAAGTAAGGCAAGAGGTCGATCTTGGTGATCAAAAAGACCTGGGCCTTGAAGAAGGCCGCGGGGTATTTGGCCGGTTTGTCGGAGCCCTCTGGCACCGAGACCAGGACCACCCGCAGGTCTTCCCCCAGGTCGAAGGCCGAGGGACAAAGGAGGTTTCCCACGTTTTCGATGAAAAGGAGCTTGAAGTGGTTTCCTTCCAGCTGGTGAAAGGCCCGGTGCACCTGAAGAGCATCCAGGTGACAGGCCCCACCAGTGGTAACCTGGACCACCGGCACGCCTTTTTTCCTTATGCGTTCGGCGTCTCTTTCCGTTTCAGGGTCTCCCTCGATGACCGCAAGCGGGATCTTATCCTTGAGGGCGTCGATGGTGGCTTCAAGGAGGGATGTCTTGCCGGAGCCCGGGGCGCTGATGAGATTGAGGACCTTGATACCCTTCTTCCTGAAGTGCTCTCGGTTCCGGGCGGCGATCTCTTCGTTGTGGGAGAGGATGTGTCTTTCAAGCTCGATTTCTTTTTTTCTGTCCTGGCAGCCACAGTGCTCACACATCTTCTTTCTCCTCGAGCAAAAGCTCTACCCTTTTGATCTCAAGCTCGGTTCCTGTCTGTGGAAGGCCGGGGATCTGGCAGCGGGAGCAGAGAGGGGGGCCTTCCGGCGTGAAAGTCTCGCCACAGAAGGGGCAGCGAAACGAGACTTGCTTTTTCTCGATGCGGAGGTCCGCCTCCTTGAAGAGGGGAGAGTGCCGGCGCAGGGCTTCGAAGGCGAACCTGAAGGCTTCTTCCTCGATCCCCGCGTATTCTCCAAAGGACACCTCGATGGCAAGGACTTTTTGCGCCCCCTCTTTGCGGGCCAGGGCTTCTATCTCTTCACACATGGCCAGAACGAGGGAAGCCTCATGCATGTTCCAGGAGCTCTCTCAAGAGGCGAACGGTTTCCCGGGCTTCTTCCGGAGAGATCTTCTGGATGGCAAAACCCACGTGCACGATCACGTGATCACCGGGTTGCAATTCGTCTTCTGGCAGGAGCTGGAAGTTTACCTTGCGCCGCACGCCATCCACCTCACACACCCCGGTAGGATAATGGAGTTCGACGATCTTCATAGGGATGCCGAGACACATCTCTACCCCCGCCTTCGGATCTCAAATCTCAGCGAAGTTAAATCCTCTACGAGAGAGGCTATGAGGGGCCCCATCTGGGAGGCAAGGACAGGGCTTAGTTCGGTGCCGGGTGCCAGCCGTTCCGGGACGATGCCGTAAGCCCGAAAGAATTTGGGTTTCAGGCCCTCAAGCTCTGCCAGGAAGAGGGCCTCCCGCACGCCGGTCTGGTGGGCGGAAGCAAATTGCGCCGGGCCAAAGTCCTTGAGCTCTTCCCAGGAGAACGTTCTCCAGGTTCCGGGAGGGGCGTCGGCCAGAAATACGTCTATCAGGAGAAGTCCCTCTTTTTCGCGCAGGAGGTCGAGTAGCTTGAGCCCCAGACACCCCCCGTCTATTAGCTCCACTTGAGGAGGAAACACGAACTGTCTTTCCAGGGACCTTATGAGGTGCACTCCAAAGCCCTCATCTCCCAAGAGCAGATTCCCGAGCCCCACGATGCCGATGTTTTTCGGTGTTTCAATTCTCTTTAAGGTTTCCATCGGAATTTCTAAACAAAATTGTTTTTTCCGCGTGCATTAAGGCAAAATGTGAAAAAAATCCTTTACTTTTGAGAGAGAATAACCTATAAGAGGGCTAAGGTCAAAAATAGTTTTTAGGAGGCTTTCATGAGTCGTCTATTTGCCAACGGACTTTTGAAGCTTAGGCGCCGGGATTTTCTGAAAGCGGCCACCATCGCCACGGCGGCCATGGGGCTCCCCGTGACCATGGTGGACAAGGTAACCGCGGCCCTCGAGTCGCCCAAGCGTCCGCCTGTAATCTGGCTCCATTTCATGGAATGTACCGGCTGTACGGAAAGTCTCTTGCGCACTTCTCATCCGGATGTGGCCACCCTTATCCTGGATCTCGTCTCACTGGAATATCACGAGACCCTCATGGCAGCGGCGGGGCACCAGGCGGAAGAGAATCTTAAGCGAGCCATAGAAAAATATCGCGGAGAATTCATCTGTGTGGTGGAAGGGGGCATTTCCACCAAAGACGGCGGTATTTACTGCAAGATCGGGGGGCGCACGGCGCTTGAGATTTTGCAACATGTCGGCTCAGAAGCCTCCTCCATAATCGCCATCGGGACATGTGCGGCCTTTGGTGGTGTTCAGGCTGCGGCGCCGAACCCCACCGGAGCCGTAGGAGTGCGGGACATCATCAAAGACAAGCCGATAATCAACGTTCCAGGCTGCCCGCCAAACGGCTACAACATCCTGGCTACCATTGTGTATATCCTGACCTTCAAGCGTCCTCCGGATGTTGACGCGCTTGGACGGCCCAAGTTTGCCTACGGTCGCCGGATCCATGATCATTGCGAAAGACGGGCCCACTTCGATGAGGGGCGTTTCGTGGAGCAGTTCGGAGACGAAGGTCACAAAAAGGGCTATTGCCTTTACAAGGTTGGGTGCAAGGGCCCGGTCACCTATGCCAATTGCCCCACCCAGCGTTTTTGTGACGCCGGCGTGTGGCCCGTAGCAGCGGGGCACGGCTGTATCGGATGTACGGAACCCAACTTCTGGGACCAGATGATCCCCTTCTACGAGCACGTCCCTGGGGTTGAGGTGCCCTCGGGGCAGGGGATCGTGGGGAAGGCCGAACGTATTGGCAAGTTTGCCATTGGGGCGGCGGCGGCAGGTATCGCCATCCACGCTGCTGCCGGGGCCATCAAAAAGGCCACCACTAAAGAGAAGGAGGAATAAACGATGGCCAAACGCATCACCGTCGATCCTATTACCCGTATCGAAGGCCATTTACGCATAGACGTAGAGGTGGAGGGTGGCAAGATCGTCAACGCCTGGTCCTCAGCCCAGATGTGGCGAGGCATAGAGATCATCCTCCAGGGGAAGGACCCGCGAGATGCCTGGGCTTTTACCCAGCGGATTTGCGGTGTTTGCACCACGGTGCATGCCCTGGCTTCGGTAAGGGCGGTGGAAAACGCTCTGGGGCTTGAAGTCCCTCTCAACGCCCAGTACGTGCGCAACATCATCCTGGCGGCCCACGCCCTTCAGGACCATATCGTCCACTTCTATCACCTTTCCGCTCTGGATTGGGTGGACGTGGTGTCTGCCCTCAAAGCAGACCCTAAAAAGACTGCTGCTCTGGCCCAGGCCCTTTCTCCCTGGCCCGGAAACAGCGTTACCCGCTTCAAGGAAGTCCAGGACAAGCTCAAGGCCTTTGTGGAAAGCGGCCAGCTCGGTCCCTTTGAAAACGGCTATTGGGGCCACCCCGCGATGAAGTTACCTCCCGAGGCCAATCTCATGGCGGTCTCTCACTATCTCGAGGCCCTGGAATACCAGTACAAGATCAACCAGGTCGTGGCCATCTTTGGCGGAAAGTCTCCCCATATTCAGACCGTGGTGGTGGGTGGGGTGGCGCTTGCTATCAACCCGGAAAACGAAGCCACCCTCAATATGGAACGCATCCTCTGGGCCCAGAAACTCTTCAAAGAGGTGAAGAAGTTCGTCCACGAAGTCTACCTCATCGACGCGATAGCCATCGGGGCCCTTTATGCCGACTGGCTGCGCTATGGAGCCGGAGTAACCAATTATCTGGCTGTGCCTGACATGCCTCTCGACACGAAGGGAGAGACCTTTGATCTCCCCGGAGGCACGATCTTCGGCAAGGAGCTGAAGAATGTGAAGGCCATTACCAGCTTCAACGACCCCTACTTCCGCGACAACGTTGCCGAGTGTGTTGCGCATTCCTGGTATCAGGGAGATTGGACCAAGCATCCGTTCGAAGAGGATACCATCCCGCAATACACCGACTTTAAGCCCGAAGGAAAATATTCTTGGGCGAAAGCTCCGCGGTTCAAAGGGGAACCCATGCAGGTGGGGCCTCTGGCACAGGTGCTGGTGGGTTACGCCCTTGGGCACGAACTCACGAAGAAATGGGTGGATCACGCCCTTGGCAAGCTTTCCAAGATCAGCGGGCAAGACGTTTCCGTTGGGGTCCTGCAATCCACCCCGGGCAGACATTTGGCGCGGGCCATCAGGGCCGCCATGCTCGCAGAGCTTGGACCAAAGCACCTGGATCTTCTGCTTAAAAACATTGCCAAAGGAGATCTTACGATCTTCAATTCTCCTCGATTCCCGAAGGGGATAATCAAGGGCTTCGGTTTTCATGAGGCTCCGCGTGGAACCCTTTCCCACTGGGTGGTGATCGAAGACGGTCGCATTGCCAATTATCAGTGTGTGGTACCCTCCACCTGGAACGCCAGCCCCAGGGACGACAAAGGTCAGCTTGGCCCTTACGAGGCTTCTCTCATAGACAATCCCGTAGCAGAGCCCGAAAGACCGCTTGAAGTCCTGCGTACCGTTCACTCCTTTGATCCGTGTATCGCCTGTGCGGTACACGTGCTGAATCCCAGAAAAGAGGAGATCGTAAGGGTGAAAGCCCTCTAAAAGGAGGAATAAATGGTACTTTATCGCCGCGTCAAAATATGGAGCGTCTTGTTGAGGATTTTCCATTGGACTTTTGCCCTTTCCATTCTGGTTCTCTTTGTGACGGGCTATTACATTCACAATCCTTTTGCTCTGGGGCCGTGGGAGGGGAGCCCCACCAACTTCCTGATGGCCAAGGTGCGGTACGTCCATTTCCTGGCGGGCTACTTTTTCATCGCTGCCCTGCTCCTCCGATTCTATCTCCTCATCTTTGGCAACCGTTATGAGCGCTTTACGGATTTCATCTTTCTGAGGCCGCGCAACATTCCACGCCTCTTTCACACCATAAAGGCCTATCTCTACCTCGGAAAACACGAAAGCTACGGTGGGCATAATCCCCTGGCCGGAACCATCTATCTCCTCGTGCTCCTGATGAGCGTTGCAATGGCGCTAAGCGGTCTCTATATGCTCTATCCGGAAGGTGGTCTTTGGGCTTCGGCGGGGTTTTCCATCTTCAAAACACAGCAAATGGCCCGTCTTTTCCACTATTTCCTTTTCTGGATTTATCTCGTTTTTGTGATGCTCCATCTCTATCTCGTCGTCTGGAATGACATTTTTGGTGACGAGGGCCTCATCTCGGGCATCTTTTCCGGAAGGAAGTTCCTTCCCGCCAAAAAGGGCTAAGAGCAGGCGGCGGAGCCCGAAGTTTGTTCGAGAAGCTTCGCCGCTTCCTTCAGGTCCTCACGGTAGTTTATGTTGAAAAAGCTCAAGCCCGCGGGGTCATAAGTTCTCCATTCTGCTGGGGGGATAATCTCACCCTGGCAGGTCTTGAAGATTTCCCTTAGAGATCCCTTCTGCAACCCTTTACGATAGATTCCCGGAAAGGGGAGAAGGCGGCCTTTTTCGTCGGAGAAGGCCAGGGCTTCGAGAAGGGGGTTGCTCTCAAACTTTTTCAGCAGGTATTGCAGAAGAGATTTTTTTAACAGGGGTTGATCGCAGGGGACCACCAGGAAGGCGCTCTCGGGAGCCACCTTCAGGGCGGTGGAGATGGCGGCGGCTGGCCCCGCTCCCGGATTTTCATCGAAGACGAAACGGGTATTGGCGAGTTTGGCGGGGAAGACGATCTTCTCCTGGTCGGGCCGCAGGGATATCCAGATCTCGTGGCAAAAAGGTTCCAGGGCCGTATAAACCCAATTTATGAGAGGTTTCTGTTGGAGGAGGGCGAGGCACTTTTTCCCCTTGAAACGGGTAGCAAACCCTCCCGCTAAAATGAGCCCCTTCAGGTTTTCCAACTTTTTCAAACCTCTTGATATTGTTTGCTTTCCGGGGAGGCCCCTTGTCTTTTCTACCATCAAAATAGGCTTTTGATAATGAATGCAATTTTTAAAAATGAGGCAGAAAAAAGACTTTTATGCATCTTAATCCGATTTAATTCCCCTTGGGCCTTTAAATTTTCCTTGACAGTCAAAGTGCTGACACGTATAAAGAGACCGGTTAAATGAGTGAGGATTCAGTTATTAGAAGCTCTTTAAAAGTGCATCTTTCCGGCCCTCAGGGAGGTCTCAATTTTCTGGGAGAGTTTTTTGAGGGCGATTTAAAAACAAAATAAGGAGGTAGGAGTATGCCGAGCTATGTAAACCCTGAAAAGTGTGACGGATGCAAGGGTGGCGAAAAGACAGCATGCATGTACATTTGCCCGAACGACCTTATGATCCTCGACACCGAAGCTATGAAGGCTTATAACCAGGAACCTGATCAGTGCTGGGAGTGCTATTCTTGCGTAAAGATTTGCCCTCAGGGTGCGATCGCTGTACGTCACTATGCGGACTTTGCCCCTCTGGGTGGTACCTGTCAGCCCATGCGGGGTACCACGGACATTATGTGGACCATTAAGTTCCGGAATGGCGTTGTAAAGCGCTTCAAGTTCCCCATCCGGACTACGCCTGAAGGTGAGGCTGATCCCACGCTTGGTAAGCCTGATCCGGATCTTTCTGCTATCGGTGACAACAGGCTTTTCACCGAGGTTGCCGACGGTGTAACCCCGGCCGTGCCTGAAGCTGTGGCGTGGAAATAATTATCGCTTCTTCGAAACTAACAAATTTTAAATAAAAGGAGGGAGAGTTATGGGAAAGATTTGGTCTTATAATCCTGGGCTTCCTTGTGCTGAGCCTGAGATCGTAGAAAAGGAGACTGATCTCCTTTTTGTAGGTGGTGGTATGGCTTGCTGCGGTGCGGCTGTAGAGGCCGTGCGCTGGGCCAAGCCTGCCGGCCTCAAGATCATCCTTTGTGACAAGGCTGCTCTTGAGCGTTCCGGTGCGGTGGCCATGGGTCTTTCCGCCATCAACACCTATATCGGTGAAAACAAAGTAGACGACTACGTCCGCATGGTCCGTTGCGACCTTATGGGCATCATCCGTGAAGACCTTTCCTTCGACGTTGGCCGTCACGTTGACGACTCCGTCATGGCCTTCGAGGATTGGGGTCTTCCCATCTGGAAGAAGACCGAAGACGGCAAGACCTTGGACGGTGCCGAGGCCAAGGCCAAGGGTCTTACCCTTCGCTCTGGTGCCAAGCCGGTTCGTTCCGGTCGCTGGCAGATCATGATCAACGGTGAATCTTATAAGTGCATCGTGGCTGAGGCCGCGAAGAACGCCATGGAGCAGATGGGTGAAAATGGCGAGATCCTTGAGCGTGTATTTATCGTCCGTCCGCTCATGGATGCCAACGAGCCCAACCGCTGCTGCGGTGGTGTAGGCTTCTCCGTCCGTGAGAACAAGCTCTACATCATCAAGGCGAAGGCCACCTTGATCGCCACTGGTGGTGCGGTTAACATCTTCCGTCCTCGTTCCATCTCTGAAGGTCAGGGCCGTGCCTGGTATCCGGTCTGGAACCCTGGTACCGGTTACGCCATGGTCCTCATGAGCGGCGGTAAGCTGGTTCTCATGGAGAACCGCTTCGTCCCCGCCCGTTTCAAGGACGGTTATGGTCCGGTCGGTGCCTGGTTCTTGCTCTTCAAGGCCCGCGCTACCAACGCCTTTGACGAAGACTACATTGCCAAGCACAAGGGCGAGCTTGAGAAGTTCAAGCCCTACAGTGAGGCTTCCGTTATCGGAACCTGTCTCCGTAACCACGCCATGCTCATCGAGATGAAAGAGGGCCGTGGTCCGATCTACATCCACACCGAGTGGGCCCTCCAGGAAGCCATGAAGACCATGGACAAGAAAGAGTTCAAGAAGCTTGAGGCCGAGGCCTGGGAAGACTTCCTTGACATGTGCGTCACCCAGGCTGGTTTGTGGGCCTGCTTGAACATCGAGCCCGAGAAGGTGCCTTCTGAGATCATGCCCACCGAGCCTTACTTCCTCGGTTCTCACGCCGGTTGTGCTGGCGCCTGGTGCTGCCCGCCGGATGAGGACTGGGTACCTGATCAGTACAAGGAACCCTGGAAGGATCTCGGTCTCTACAACCGCATGACCACCGTTAAGGGTATGTTCTGCGCCGGTGACACCGTGGGTGCTTGCGGCCACAAGTTCTCCTCCGGTGCTCACGTCGAGGGCCGTATCGCCGCCAAGGCCATGGTGAAGTTCTGCCTCGACAACAAAGACTATACTCCTACTCCGAAGGAGAACCCGGAAGAGCTCAAGAAGGAGATCTACGCTCCGTGGTATCGCTTCGAGCAGTACAAAGAGGCCACCACGGTTTACGAGGTCAACCCGAACTACCTCCTTCCCAAGCAGATCCAGCACCGTCTTATGAAGCTCATGGACGAGTACGTCGCCGGTATCGCCACCTACTATCAGACCAACAAGATCATGCTTGAGCGTGGTCTTGAGCTCCTCACCATGCTCAAGGAAGATATGCAGGTCGCGGCGGCCCGTGATCTCCACGAGCTTATGAGGGCCTGGGAAAACATCCACCGTGTCTGGACCGCTGAGGCTCACCTCCGTCACGTGCTGTTCAGAGAAGAAACTCGTTACCCCGGTTACTACTACCGGGCTGACTTCCCGGACATCGACGACCAGAACTGGAAGTGCTTCACCCTCTCCAGCATCGATCCTGAGACTGGCGAGTGGAAGATGGAGAAGTTCCCTTATATCCAGATCATCCCTGATCCGCTTGGCCCGTAAGATGGCGAGCTGAGCTAGCATAAAACTCCAGGTGCCGCCTTCGGGCGGTGCCTGGAGTTTTTTTAGATCCATGTTCAGGGCTGAAGCTCTGAGAGGGCTTGAGTTCTGCGCATGGAAATCTTCTAACAGGAGGCTGTTATGGGAGAAGGTAAGATCCTCGTGGTTGGCGGGGGTATAAGTGGGGTTACGGCTGCCGTCGAGGCAGCGGAAATGGAATATGACGTTGTCTTGATCGAGAAGGAGCCTTACTTAGGCGGGAGAGTCAACCAGTTGCGTTACTACTTTCCGAAGCTCTGTCCGCCGACCTGCGGTTTGGAGATCAATTACCGCCGTATCAAAGAGAATCCGCGCGTAGAGTTCTATACCATGGCCACCGTGAAGAACATCGAGGGTGGTCCTGGCAACTATAAGGTCACGGTGGAGATAGCCCCGCGTTACGTGAATGAAAACTGCACTTGTTGTGGAGAGTGTGAAAAGGTCTGTCAGGGTGAGCGTGAAGACACCTTCAATTTTGGTCTCGCCAAGACGAAGGCCATTTATCTGCCGCACGAGCACGCCTTTCCCGCCCGTTATGTGCTGGACAAATCCGCTCTGGCGGAAGGAGACCTTGAGCGTATCATGGAGGCGTGCAAGTACAACGCCATAGAGCCTGACATGCAGCCTCAGACCATCACCTTGGAGGTGGGGGCTATTATCTGGGCCACCGGCTGGAAGCCTTACGATGCCACGAAGCTCACCAATCTCAAGTATGGTCAGCCGGGGTTCGAAAACGTCATCACCAATATGCAGATGGAGCGTCTGGCGGCTCCCAACGGTCCCACGAAGGGTCAGATCCTGCGTCCTTCGGACCAGACGGTACCGCAAACCATCGCCTTTGTGCAGTGTGCCGGCTCTCGTGACGAAAATCACCTGCCTTTCTGCTCCTACATCTGTTGCTTGGCATCCTTGAAGCACAGTCTTTATTTCGCGGAGCAAAATCCCGAAGGAAAGGCTTACATCTTCTATATAGATATCCGCACTCCTGGCCGTTACGAGAAGTTTCTCAATCGGGCCAAGGAGGAGGCCAACATCGAGTTTATCAAGGGCAAGGTGGCGGATATTCAGCAGGCGGATAACGGCGATCTTATCGTGATCGCGGAAGATACTCTTTCCGGCAAGCGGGTGCAGCAGCAGGTCAACATGGTGGTCCTGGCCACCGGTATGCAGCCCAGCCTTGCCGGTGAGGGAGTGCCCCAGATTTTAGAGCAGGACGAAAACGGTTTTGTGATTCCGAGCGAGGCCAAGGGCATGTATGTTTGTGGTTGTGCCAAAATGCCTCTCGATGTCATGAGTTCGAACGAAACCGCAACCGCGGCGGCCTTAAAAGCTATCCAAACTTTGGTAAGGGGGTAAACATCCATGGAAAAAATAGGGGTTTTCATTTGCACCTCCTGTAATATTGGGGATCGTCTCGAAATTGGCGATTTGGAAGCAGCAGCCAACGAGCAGGGCTGTGCCCATTGTGCCTCTATGCCCTTTTTGTGCGGCAAGGAAGGGGTGGAGGCCATCCAGTCTGCCATCAAGGAGAACGAGCTTGACGGCGTAGTAATCTGCGCCTGTTCTCCGCGAGTCAACTATGACGTCTTCGATTTTGGTAAGGTCCCGGTGGAGCGGGTAAGCCTCCGGGAAGGCGTGGTATGGAGCCGCTGGCCCAAGGTGGAGGAAGGGCAGGAGGTTCCAGAGGACGAAACTCAGATCGAAGTGGCAGAAGGGGTTTCCTTCAAGGACGAACTTATGGCCCTGGCCAAAGATTACGTCCGTATGGGCGTGGTCAAGATGCAGAAATATGCCCCGCCTGAGCCGTACAGGCCCGAAGAAGAGATCACCTGGAAGGTCCTGGTGATGGGAGGCGGTGTGACCGGTCTTACGGCAGCACTTGAGGTGGCCAAGGCGGGCTATGAGGCGGTTCTTATCGAGAAGGAGGATCAGCTCGGCGGTTTTGTGGCCAAGATGAAAAAGCACCTTCAGACGGGGCATCCCTATCGAGAGCTTGAGGAGCCCATCGTAAACAAGCTCATCCAGGAAGTGGAGGCCAACGATAAGATTCAGGTGCTTACAGGTACAACGGTAGAGAAAATCGCCGGAGCTCCCGGCTTCTTTGACGTCACCTATAACAAGGGTGGTTCGGAAGAGACCATTCGCATCGGGACCATCGTGGTAGCCACCGGGTGGAAGCCCTACGATGCCAGCAAGCTCGAAGAGCCTTACGGTTACGGCAAATATCCGGATGTCGTGACCAACATACAGTTTGAGGAAATGCTCGCAAAGGGAGAGCTCAAGCGGCCTTCTGACGGTTCGCCCATTAAGAGCGTGGCCTTTATCCAGTGTGCTGGGCAGCGTGATCCTGAACACCTGCCCTACTGTTCCGGGGTCTGCTGTTTGGCTTCTCTCAAGCAGGCGAAGCTCTTGCGGGAGATGGACGACGAAGCCAAGGCTTACATCTTCTATAAAGACATGCGGACCATGGGAATCTACGAGAACTTCTATCTGACCCTGCAAGATGATCCGGGTGTCTTTCTGACGAAGGCGGAGTTCAAGTCGCTTTCCCAGGGAGATGACGGAAGGCTCGTGGTCGAAGTTGATCAGACCCTCTTGGGTGAGGACCTCGCCGTACCGGTTGATCTCGTTGTTCTGGCTACGGGAATGGTGCCCACCACGGCGGATGATCCCGTGGTGCCGCTCGAATATCGGCAGGGTCCGGGCTTTCCGGAGCTTGAATTGTTTTTTGGCTACGCGGATTCTAACTACATCTGTTTCCCTTATGAGACTCGCCGCACGGGTATCTATACGGCCGGTTGTGTTCATCAGCCCATGACCATCGGGCAGGCGATGGAAGATGCCGCCGGGGCCGCGCTCAAGGCCATTCAGTGTCTCAAGGCTATTGAAGCGGGGCACGCGGTACATCCGCGGACGTGGGATTACGCCTATCCGGAATTTAACTTCAAGCGTTGTACCCAGTGTAAGCGCTGTACCGAAGAGTGTCCGTTCGGAGCCCTTGATGACGATCCGAAAGGTACCCCGATGCCCAATCCCACGCGTTGCCGTCGTTGTGGAACCTGTTTTGGTGCCTGCCCCGAGCGTGTCATCGGCTTCAAGGACTACAACATCGACATGATCAGCTCCATGATCAAGGCCTGTGAGATGCCCGAGCCGGACTACGGTCTTTTCCGGGTGGTGGCCTTTGTTTGTGAAAACGACGCTGGCCCGGCTTTGGACATGGCTGCTTATCATCGGCAGAGCCTGCCTCTTTCTATCCGTTTCATTCCGGTTCGATGCCTTGGTGCGGTAAACGTGGCCTGGGTGCGTGACGCGATGAGTGGCGGTTGGGACGGTGTTCTGATGTTAGGATGTAAGTACGGAGAGAACTATCAGTGTCACTTCATTAAAGGTAGTGAACTGGCCAATCGTCGGATGGAAAACGTGGCTGAAACACTCCAGCAGCTGGCGCTTGAATCTGAGCGTGTGGTCCTTCACACGGTAGCGATTGACGAGTACGATAGAGTACCTCAAATCTTGCAGGAGTTCCAGGAAACCTTAGAGGGCATTGGTGAAAGTCCCTTCAAAGGCTGGTAAGGAGGGTATGAATATGTCTACTTATGTCGAACCGGATTTGAAATTTGTAAAGGGAGTTATTTCTGCTGGTGGTGACACCCTGAAGAGGTGTTATCAGTGTGCGACGTGCGCGGTAATCTGTCCTCTTTCTACCGACGAGGTCCCCTTTCCGCGGAAGCAGATGATCCTGGCGCAGTGGGGAATGGCAGATCGTATCGCCAAGGATCCTGCTATCTGGCTCTGTCACCAGTGTAGTGACTGTACGGCCTACTGTCCGCGAGGGGCTCGCCCCGGGGATGTCCTGGCTGCCATCCGGGCCATGACCATCAGGGAGCTCTCCGAGCCAAAGTTTCTCTGGAGTCTTTACAACAACCTCGGCGGGCTGATCGTCCTTTTTGGGCTGGCGATAGGTGTGATCTTGGCCGCCATCTTTGTGGCCAACAAGGGGATCCCCCATCTTGAGGTTCCGGTGAGGTTCTCACACGGGCTCTTTCACGGATTTTTGCCCGTTATTTACGTTGATGCCATCTTCCTGCCACTGGTGGGTTTTGTGGCCCTTGTCTCTATGCGCGGTGTTTCCATGTTATGGAAACAGATGAGCGCCGGGTTTCACGTTCCGGAAGCCTATCGTCCCACCACCGGGGAGCTGGTGTCCAATTATGTGATCCCGGCCATCAAGGAGATTCTGGCTCACGAAAGGTTCAAGAAGTGCGGGGTCAATTTTAACCGCTTTACGGGGCACCGGTTCGTCTTGTGGGCCTTCATCATCCTCTTCATCGTGACGAACATCGTCTTCATCGGGGCCGACTTCCTGGGCTTCCATACTCCGTGGCCGCTCTGGAATCCGGTGAAGATTTTTGCCAACCTCGGGGCCATCATCCTCATCTACGGGACCATTCTTCTCATCCAGAATCGCAAGGCTCGCGAAGCTGAAGGTGTCATGAAGGGGTCCTTTGCGGACTGGTTTTTGCTCTACCTCATCCTGTTTATCGGTCTTACCGGGTTGGGTGCTGAAATCTTGAGGCTTCTCAATCTCAAGATCGCCTATCCTATGTACATTGCCCATTTGGCCTGTGTTTTTGTTCTCTTCCTTGGTCTTCCTTACTCCAAGTTTGCGCACTTGCTCTACCGGACTACGGTGATGGTATATGACAGGTACATCACGGACGTGCGGGCCAAGATGGAAGCTTCAGCGCCCGTGGCGAAAGAGGAGGTAAGCGAGGAAGCCACAGAAGAAGCGGCAGAAGAAGGGGAGGCTCAGGAAGCTTCCGAAAGCGAGGCTTCGGCCGAAGAAGAAGCTTCTTCTGAGGAAGAGAAGAAAGAATCTTAGCTCCTTGACACCATAGACAGTACTGTTATATTTCTTGGCGGCAGGTCGGGTAATCCTTGACCTGCCGTTTTTGTGGAGAGGTTCCCGAGTGGTCAAAGGGGTCGGGCTGTAAACCCGATGGCTCAGCCTTCGGAGGTTCGAATCCTCCCCTCTCCACCATTTATTTAGGCTTCAGCTTGGGAGCGGGAATAGCTCAATTGGTAGAGCATCAGCCTTCCAAGCTGAGGGTTGCGGGTTCGAGTCCCGTTTCCCGCTCCATTTTTTTTAAATAAGGGAGCCCACGTAGCTCAGTCGGTAGAGCACTTCCTTGGTAAGGAAGAGGTCACCGGTTCGATTCCGGTCGTGGGCTCCATTTATGGTGTTTTTTTATTTTGAAGCGGAGGAGGAAAGGGGTATGAGCAAGCAGAAGTTTGAGAGGCGGAAGCCGCATTTAAACATTGGGACGATAGGGCACATTGACCACGGGAAGTCGACGTTGACGAGTGCGATCACGAAGGTGTTATCGAC
>Ga0256835_1001363_pt1 | contig 14874 bp, 13 predicted proteins | sample PIR30metaG_FD_185972 | JGI IMG/M metagenome (GOLD analysis project Ga0256835, IMG submission 185972) | Hydrothermal vent microbial communities from East Pacific Rise, Pacific Ocean - PIR-30 | ecosystem: Environmental > Aquatic > Marine > Hydrothermal vents | place: Pacific Ocean: East Pacific...
ATAATTTCGGATCTTTGCAGAATGAAGTACAAGGAAACACCTGAAAAGTACAATGTTGTAATAGGTGAAAGGGAGCACTTTTTTAATTTTTATCTAAGAACAATTTCAGAAGATCTTTCTCCACTTGTAAAAAGGGTGAAAGAGGCAGGATATTTTGGTGGTGGGAAAACAGATGTTTTGGGTGTTGTTATTGAGCGTGAAAATTTTAGTGAGTTCCTTGATTTTATAAATGATTTTTTCATTGAAAGAGAAATAAACCTTAAGGACATTTGTAAAGAGCATAATATCTTTTTTCAATAACTTTTTTGTAGTAATTGATGTATTGTGGATGAGAGTAAAAGAAATTTTTAAAGGTTTTTTTGGCAAAGGTACATATCCTTCTTTTTTATCCTTCTGGCTGGATTTCCCTCTTAGAAAGCTGATTATTTCTCCGAAAACCATAGCAGAGCGTCTTTATTTGAAAGAGAATCATAAAGTTCTTGAAATAGGTCCCGGTCCCGGATTTTTTAGTGGAGAAATTGCAAGGAGAATTACGAGAGGTCACCTTTTCTTACTGGATTTACAGAGAGAAATGCTTCTTAAGGCTCGAAAAAAGATGGAGAAAAAGAAACTTTTTAATGTTAGTTATATAGAAGGAGATGCTGTCAAACTTCCTCTTAAAGATAATTTCTTTGATATTGTTTTTCTTATTACAGTATTGGGAGAGGTCTCTTCCCCGCAGTTATGTATGAACAATATTTATAAAAGTCTAAAACCCGGTGGGCTTTTGTCAATCACTGAGCAATTTGGTGATCCTGACCGAATATCATTTGAAGATCTTTACACTATGGCTAAAAATAGTGGTTTTAAATTTTTAAAAAAATATGGCAGTAATAAAAATTTTACTGCCAATTTTCAAAAACCCGCCTAATGTTATTTTAATTTAGTTAAAATTATCCTATTGGATGGAATAAGTAATCTTTATTTTTTTTCTTTTTTCTAATAAAATAAAAAATCTTAGGCATAGGAGTTAATATGAAAGGAAAAGTTAAAACCATTGTATTATGGATTGTTGTTGTTATTTTGACTCTGTTTTTTGCTGTTTATCAAAAAAAGACAGGGCCCACCTATCCTGTAAAGGGAAAACTTTCGGTTGAAAGGCAGACGATTGAATATAAACTTCCGCGATCTTACACAAGTGGAGAGAATTGCCCGATTATAATAGAAGATAAAGGTTTGATTGACAGAGGTTTTCTCTTTTATAAAAGGCACAATACTGATGATCCGTGGACAAAAATTGAATTTAAAAGAGAGGGGAAAAAGCTTATAGCCTATCTTCCCACTCAGCCTCCTGCGGGAAAGGTTGACTATTATTTAAAACTTTTTAGAAATTCAAAGGAATTTACTATATTGCACAAAAATAAGTCAATTGTTTTAAGATACAAAGGGGCTGTCCCATCTTACATTCTTATCCCTCACATTTTATTTATGTTCATATCCTTGCTGTTTTCAATAAGGGCATTTTTTGAAGCATTCAAAAAGAATCCGGTTTATTTGAAAACTTATGTGATCTTAACTTTTGCGACCCTTTTCATAGGAGGCGCAATTCTCGGACCAATAGTTCAGAAATATGCGTTCGGAGCATACTGGACGGGAATTCCGTACGGTTACGATCTTACTGACAACAAAACATTAATTGCTCTTGTAGGTTGGTTAGTTGCACTTATTATGGTATTGAAGGACAGGATGAAGGCAAGAAAGTGGGTCATAGTTGTCTTTATCATAATGGCGATAGTTTATCTTATTCCTCACAGTGCATTGGGCTCAAGCCTTGATTATTCAAAGGGGAAGGTTGTTACGGGAAGGACTGAATGAAAGGTTATAAGAATCCTGATCCCACGGTTGATTTGATTATAGAAGGGGAAGATGGAAAAATTCTCCTGATTGAAAGAAAAAATGAGCCCTATGGTTGGGCTCTTCCAGGAGGATTCGTGGATTATGGTGAGACACTTGAAGCTGCTGCTGTAAGAGAGGGTAAAGAGGAGACAAACCTTGACATAACACTTATCTCCCAGTTTAAATCATACTCTGATCCCAAAAGAGATAAAAGATATCATACTATTACAAAAGTTTTTGTGGCAAAGGGAGAGGGAGAAGCGGTAGGAATGGATGATGCAAAAAGGGCAAAATGGTTTTCTCCTCAGGAAATTGAATCCCTTGATATTGCCTTTGATCATAAAAAAATCATAAAGGAATATCTTGAGTTTAAAGAATTTTTAAAAGAAAAAGGACTTACATTTGAAGATTTGGGAAAATATCTTTTGAATGGATAAATTTGAAGAGCTTTCAAAAGCAATAGATTTTCAAGGATTTAAGGGTAAACCATCTGTAGAGGGAGGAAAAATTCTTCTTCACACCTGCTGTGCGCCCTGTTCATCCTATGTTGTTTTTAAACTTAAATATTTTTACAAAATGGATATTACAGCATACTATTATAATCCCAATATTCATCCTGAAGAAGAGTATGAAAGAAGATATTCTGAGATGGAAAAGCTTGCCGAATTTTTGGATTTTAAGTTAATAAAGGGAGTTTATGATAAGGAGAGCTGGTTTAAGAAGACAGAAAAACTCAAAAATGAGCCGGAGGGCGGAAGAAGATGTTATATCTGTTATGCAATTAGGCTTAATGAAACCGCAAAAAAAGCAAAAGAGCTCGGTTTTGATTATTTTACTACTACCTTAACCGTTTCTCCCCATATGAAACATCATATTATTAATAAAATCGGAAAAAATTTTGAGAAAAAATACGGCATAAAATTTTTGGAAGAGAACTTCAAAAAGCAAAACGGATACCTCTATAGCGTTAGAATAAGCAAATATCTTAAATTATACCGCCAGCACTACTGCGGATGTCTTTACTCTATTCCGGATAATCTTATTTTAAAAAGGGAATCTTAATACCTTTTTCCTTGGCAGTTTTTATAGCCTCATCATAGCCTGCGTCAACATGTCTTGCCACACCTATTCCCGGATCATTTGTAAGAACTCTATTTAATCTTTTGGCAGCTTTCTCAGTTCCATCAGCAACAATCACCATCCCAGCATGAAGTGAATACCCTATTCCAACTCCACCACCATGGTGGAATGAGACCCAGGTTGCACCTGATACAGCATTCAAAAGTGCATTTAAAATAGGCCAATCGGCAATTGCATCCGAGCCATCCTTCATCCCTTCAGTTTCTCTGTTGGGAGATGCCACGGAGCCTGTGTCAAGATGATCTCTCCCTATTACAATGGGGGCTGAGATTTCTCCCTTTTTCACCATATCATTTATTCTTTCTCCGAACTTTGCTCTTTCTCCGTATCCGAGCCAGCATATTCTTGATGGAAGTCCCTGAAACTTTACCTTTTTCTGAGCCATTGTAATCCATCTTCTCAAATGCTCTTTTTCAGGGAAAAGCTCCAATACAGCTTTGTCTGTTTTATAGATATCTTCGGGATTTCCAGATAAAGCGACCCATCTGAAAGGTCCCTGTCCTTCGCAGAAAAGAGGTCTTATGTAAAGCGGAACAAATCCCTTTATATCAAATGCATCTTTTACTCCTACCTTAAAGGCTTGTCCTCTGATATTGTTTCCGTAGTCAAAAGCAACTGAACCGGCTTTCTGAAGATCCAACATTGCCTGCATATGCTTTGCCATAGATTCATAACTCATTTTTATGTATTTTTCCGGGTTCTCCTTTCTGAGTCTTAAAGCTTCTTCATAAGGAATTCCGGCCGGTACATAACCATTTAATTCATCGTGAGCTGATGTCTGGTCTGTTACAACTTCCGGAATAATTCCTCTTTTGACAAACTCAGGAAAAACATCGGCAGCATTTCCAAGAAGGCCTATGGATAAAGGCTCTCCTTTTTTCTTTGCCTCTTCAGCCCATTTTAATGCTTCGTCAAGACTATCAGTCATTTTATCAAGATAAGCTGTTTCAAGTCTTCTCTGAATTCTGTGGGGGTCAACTTCAACAACTATTGCAACCCCTTCATTCATTGTAACCGCAAGAGGCTGGGCTCCTCCCATTCCTCCCAATCCTGCCGTAAGAGTTAATGTGCCTTTTAAACTGCCTCCATAGTGCTTTCTTGCAAGGGCTGCTAATGTTTCATAAGTTCCCTGCAAAATTCCCTGAGTCCCGATATATATCCATGAACCTGCAGTCATCTGCCCGTACATTATGAGTCCCATTGCTTCAAGCTTTCTGAACTCATCCCAGGTAGCCCAATTGGGCACAAGATTTGAGTTTGCAATTAAAACTCTCGGGGCATCTTCATGGGTTTTGAAGACACCTACCGGTTTTCCGGATTGAACAAGCAGGGTTTCATCAATTTCAAGTTCCTTTAATGTTTCAATTATTTTATAAAAACTTTCCCAATTTCTTGCTGCCTTTCCCGTTCCTCCGTAAACAATAAGCTCTTCCGGTTTTTCCGCTACATCGGGAGAAACATTATGCATTATCATTCTCATAGGAGCTTCCGTTAGCCAGCTTTTTGCTGTTATTTTGGTTCCTGTTGGTGGATGAATAGGTTTGTATTCCATTTTATACCTCCTTCTCAATATAGTATTATAGGTAAATTATTAAGATAATAATTATTGTCTATCTTTTGGGCAACTATTTCAATAAATTTATCAAGCCTGTGATCCTCTTTTACAAAGGGCACATCTTCTCTTATAAGTTCCATCATTTTTTCAAGAGGTGGGGATGTTTTCTCTCCTCTTAATTCCATTGCTTGGGCTGATGCGATTAACTCAATTGCTATTATTCTCTTTGTATTTTCAAAGATTCTTTTCAGTCTGTTTGCTGAATTTGCTCCCATACTCACATGATCTTCCTGATTTGCAGATGTGGGAATGTTTATAGCTGAAGGTGAATGGGCAAGGCTCATATTTTCAGCACTAAGAGCAGCTGCAACCACATGGGCTATCATAAAGCCCGAGTTAAGTCCGCTGCCTTCCACCAAAAACGGAGGAAGATTATGATTTAATGCTGGATTTACAAGTCTTTCGATTCTTCTTTCAACTAAATTTCCAAGCTCAACAAGTGCGGTTGAAAAGTGATCGATTGTAAGAGCAACCGGTTCTCCATGAAAATTTCCATTGCTTAAAACCTCTTCCTCTTCAGCAAAAACAAGAGGATTATCAGTTGCTGAATTCATCTCTATCAAAAGTGTTTCTTCCAATCTTTTGGCTGCAAGTCTGACGGCTCCATGAACCTGAGGAGAGCATCTTACTGAGTATGCATCCTGTACCTTATCTATTCTGTTTTTTGATGTTAAAAATGGCGATGGTACTATGAGCTCCCTTACATTTTTCATTACTTTGTCAACTTCCGGATGTTTCCTCACAAGATAGATTTTTTCATCAAAGGGAGAAAGTTTTCCCATTAAAGCATCAAAAGTAAGAGATAATGAGATGTCCGCTATTTTAAACAATTCTTTTGATTTTGAGAGAATAACAGCTGCAACTGAACTCATATATTGTGTCCCATTTATAAGGGATAAACCTTCCTTTGCTTTTAAATCAAGGGGGGTAATTCCCAATTCTTTGAATAATTCACCTGCTTTATAAACTTTGCCATTATATTCAACATCTCCTTCTCCTATGAAAGCAAGGGCAAGATGGGCAAGTGGTGCAAGATCTCCGCTTGCTCCCACCGAACCCTGCTCTGGTACTACCGGATGTATTCCTTTGTTTAAAAGCTCCAAAATCTTTTCAACTGTTTCAACTCTGACTCCAGAATATCCTTTTGCAAGAACATTTGCTCTTAAAAGCATCATTGCTCTTACAATCTCTCTTGGAGAGGGCTTTCCAACTCCTGTTGTGTGGCTTCTTACCAGATTGTACTGAAGCTGCTCAACTTTTTCTGGTGGGATTTTCTTACCTGCAAGGTAGCCAAAGCCTGTATTAATTCCGTAAACAGGTTTATCTCCTTTTGCTATTTTTTCCACCAGGGCTCTTGATTTTTTAATAATATCCTTCTGGGAATCCTTTAATTCAACCTCTTCATTTTCAAAAACGACTCTTTTTAAAAATTCAAGATTGAGGGAATTTCCATCAATTTGTATCATCTTACCACCTTAAAAATTATAAAAAGTCCGATTGCAATAATAAAACCTACAAGTCCTATTATTCTAAGAATTTTAATATCAGAAGAGACTATGAATCTTGCGGCTTCTTTTAGAAAATACGGAAACAAAAGATAGACAAGACTTTCAACTAAAAAAGCAAAACCTAATCCGAAAATCAAAAGTTGCCATTGAAATTTCATTGAAAATTATGACAAATAGGCAAAAAAAGTCAAGAGAAAAACTTATCTGGGTTTATTCGGTCAAATAAATATTAAAATAATTGAAAAACCAGTGTTTATAAGATAAAATACCCTATGAGATTTTATAATACATTTTCAGGAAAAGTTGAGGAATTTAAGCCGCTGAAAGAGGGTGAAGTTCGTATGTATACATGTGGCCCCACTGTTTATGATTATGCTCACATTGGTAATTTCAGATCATATGTTTTTGAGGATATAGTAAGAAGAACTTTCAAATATCTCGGGTATAAAGTTACGCAGGTAATGAATATTACAGATGTTGATGATAAAACAATTAAAAAATCAGCGGAATTGGGAATTTCTTTAAAAGAGTATACGGAAAAATATACTCAGGCATTTTTTGAAGATATTGATACACTTAGAATAGAAAGAGCTGAGGTTTATCCGAAAGCTACTGAGCATATAAATGAGATGGTAGAGCTTATAAAAAAACTCCTTGATAAGGGGTATGCATATGTAAAAGAAGATGCAATATACTATGATATTTCCAAATTTAAAAATTATGGTGCACTTTCTAAGATAGATGTTAAAAACCTTAAAAAAGGAGTAAGAATCCAGGTTGATGAATATGATAAGGATAATGTTCAGGATTTTGCTCTATGGAAATTTAAAAGAGAAGGTGAACCTTTTTGGAAAACAGAGATTGGAGAGGGAAGACCGGGATGGCATATTGAGTGTTCTGCCATGAGTATGAAGTATCTGGGAGAAACCTTTGATATTCACATGGGTGGAGTTGATAATATCTTTCCCCATCATGAAAATGAAATAGCTCAATCAGAAGGGGCCACAGGGAAAAAGTTTGTAAATTACTGGATTCATATACATCATTTAATAGTGAATGGGGAAAAGATGTCAAAATCCAAGGGAAATTTTTATACTTTAAGGGATCTCCTAAGAATAGGATATAAGCCTGAAGCGATAAGATTTCTTCTTCTTTCCACTCATTACAGAAAAACTCTTAATTTTACAATGGATGCTTTGAAACAGGCGACTAAAAATGTGGAGAGAGTTTATAATTTTTACTATGATTTAAAAACAACTGTTTTTAAGGAAAAAGAAGAAAATATTGAGGTTAAGAAGATAACGGATGAAAGTCTTTCAAAATTCAAAGAAGCGCTTGAAGATGATTTTAATGTAAGTGTTGCTGTAAGTTCTCTTTTTGAGTTTATTAAACAGATTAATAAGCTCCAGAATTCCGGAGGCATTGGGAGAGCGGATGTTAATAAAATTTTAGAAGGTTTAAATAATTTTAATAAAGTTTTTGATATTTTGCCTAAAAAGCTTGATACTGATATTGAAGAAGAATATTATAATCTTATAAAAGAAAGAGAAAAAGCAAGGAAAGAAAAGAATTATAAGAGAGCAGATGAAATAAGAGATTTGTTAAAAGAGAAAGGGATAATACTTGAAGATACTCCTTCAGGGGTAAGGTGGAAAAAGTCTTATTGACATTAAAAAATTTTTATGTTAAAAAAAAGATAGAATTTAATATTTTTTAATGTAAGGAGGCGTGAAGTGAAAATATCTTTGAGGGGCGTATCAATTAAGTACAAACTCTTAATTCCCGTTATTCTATCTGTTTTATTGTTGGCTGTAGTTGGATTAACTTTTTTCTATGAAAATCACAAAAGTTTACTTCTAAAAGAGATAAAAGCGAGCTCGGATTACAGAGCTAAGACTATAGAAACAAATATTTATAGAATTTCTAAAAAAGCCTTATTGTTAGCTTCTGGATTTTCTTCTTTGGATTTTGTTAAAAAAGCTTATAAATTTTCGGATGAAAAGGCCGGAAGATTGTATTTAAGAGAGAAACTAACGCCGGTTGTTAATAAAATTAAAAAGGATTTAAATCTTAAGGTTTTGAAAGTTCATTTTCACAAACCACCGGCTAAAAGTTTTTTGAGATTGTGGAAAAAGCCGGGACAGGGTGATGGCGGAGATGATCTTTCAAGCTTTAGGTTTACAGTTTTAACTATTAGTAAAACACATAAGCCTATTTTGGGAATAGAGCTTGGAAGAGGCGGTTTTGTTATGAGAGGGCTTGCACCTATCTTTGATAATGGAAAATATTTGGGGTCGGTTGAAGTCCTTTTCCCTTTTTCAGAACTTATCAGACAGGCTCATCTTATTAAGGGAGAAGGTATATACTTTTTCTTAGACAAAAATACGATCAAAGGGATTAAGATTTTTTCATCTTTTAAAGGAGAAGAGAAGGGAAGGTTTGTGCTTCTTGGGGAAGCTGGCATGGATTTTAAAAAAATTGGAAAGTGGATAACTGAAAAGGATCTTGAGAAGGGATTAAAAAAGAAAATTAGGTTTTTAAAAGGAGAGATTTTTTATACTTATACTGTTGTGAAAAATTTTGCCGGAACTCCCATGGGTACGCTTGTTTATGTAAGAAATGTTGAGCCAATGCTTCATGGTTTTAGAACCATGAATGAAAAAATCTTAATATGGACGATTATTTTTATAGTTTTTATTGGTGTTATCCTTTATTTTGCGCTTTCAAAGGGAATAGGAAGATTTTTAAAATTGAGAGATGTTCTTTCTCAGGCTGCTAACGGAGATCTAACAATAAGGTTAGAATCTGATTCGCAGGATGAAATAGGGATGGTTGTAGAGCATTTTAATGTGTTTATGAATAATCTTGCCACTTTGATCAAGGAGACAAAGGAGAATGCAATAAGCATTAGTTCAGCTTCAGAGGAAATTGCGGCTACAACGGAAAAAATGTCAGCGGCATCAGAAGAACAAACAGCCCAAGCTGCAAGTGTTGCTTCTGCGGTTGAAGAACTTGCGGCTTCATTTTCAGAAATAAATGAGAATGTTAAAAATACTCAGGAGAATGCTATTAAATCTCTTGATCTTACAAGAAACAGTGCTGCTATTATCTCAGACACCATAAGGTCTATTGATAGTATTTCGGATAAAACAGAAGCTCTTTCAAGTATCGTAAATAAATTAGGCGAGTCCACTGTATCAATTTCAGAAATAGTTAATGTTATTAATGATATTGCAGATCAAACAAATCTTCTTGCTCTTAATGCTGCAATAGAGGCTGCAAGGGCTGGAGAAGCAGGTAGAGGTTTTGCGGTTGTTGCCGATGAAGTTAGAAAACTTGCGGAAAGAACAACAAAGTCTACAAAGGAGATAGAGGAAATAATAACAAGGCTTCAGAATGAATCAAAAGACGCTGAAAATGCCATGAAAGTCGCCCTTGATGAAGTTTCAAAAGGAAAAGAGCTCGGACAGAAGAGTATAGAGGTATTAGGTGAAATTCAAAATTCGAGTGAAGGAATTACAACTTTAATGAATTCTGTTGCTGGAGCAATAGAGGAAATTAATAGGACTATTAATGAAGTTAATGTTAATATTCAACAAATAGCAGAATCATCAGGAGATGTAAACAATTCTGTAATGGGGATTGCTCAGGCTGCGGTTGATCTTAACAATTTAGCAGAGAAAATGAGAAATAGTGTGGAGAAATTCAAGGTAGATTGATAGAATAGAAAAAGTAAAAAGATAAAAAACCACTCTTTTTCTTTTTACTTAAAAAAGGCAAAAAGATAATTATTTAATTAAATTTATTTAGATGTTAAATTTCTGTGCTTTCTCCCGGATTGAGTATCCTTATCTCAGCATACTGCTCTGCTAATTTCTTAAATTCATTGGGGTCAGCCTTTATTGGCTCCCATGTGTTATAGTGCATTGGTATTGCAATTTTTGGTTTAACAAGTTCCACTGCTTTTGCAGCAAGTCTCACATCCATATTAAAAAGTCCATCTATTGGTAATAGCATAACATCCGGAGAATACATTTCGCCTATTAAACTCATTGTGGCAAAAAGTCCGGTATCACCGGTGTGATAGACTTTCTTTCCATCCATTTCTATAACAAAACCGGTGGGATTTCCTTTGCCGGCAGAGTGCATTGCTGGGGTCATCGAAAAGGAAGCTCCCTCTAATTTTGCAGTTCCTCCAATATTCATTCCGAGGGAGTCAACTCCATTTGCTTGCAAATCAAGAGATATTTCATAAATTGTTATAACTTTAGCTCCTGTTTCTTTTGCTATTTTTTCAGTATCTCCCATATGATCTCCGTGATCATGGGTTAATGCAATATAATCAATATTTTTTGTATCATCTTCTGACACATTTGCAATGGGATTTTCTGTGATAAAAGGGTCAATTAAAATTCTTTTGCTTCCTTCAAGTAAAAATGCCGAATGTCCTAACCACTTTATTTTCATCTTAACCTCCTTTTAAGTTATTTTCTTTTTTAAATATTAGCGGAATTAAAAATGTATAAATTGGCAATAGAAGAGCACCATAAAGTTTTTTATACCACTTGAAATAAATGAATGGTCCTCCCAGAGCAAATACCCACACAAGGAAAGAGAAAGTTGAGACAATAATTTGTTTCCAGGGTGTTTTTTTGTTTTTATCCTTTGTAATTAAATAGATGTAGATGGGTGTTAAAAGAAGAACAATAAAAAAAACTGCAAATTCAATTCCTTTTGTAGTATCCTTTGATGAATCAAGTATTGTGGAAAGAGTGATATAGAGAGTTATTATTTCAGCGGGAATTAATTTTAGAAGTTTTGTAAGATAATTATCATAAAGTTTCTCTTCCTTCTCTAATTTTAATCCCTCTCTTTTACTTTCAATTACAATTCTTCTGCCCATTGTCTCTTCCTCTCATTCTCAAAATTTATAATAAGAACTTTTATTTTTTTTGTCAATAGAATCTTTTTCATTGGAAAAAATAATCAAGACAAAAAAGCTGTTAGCCTATTTCAGAGCAAGACACAAGACACTTTTGGCTCGAAAGCTCGAATTTATTTCCATTTGACACAAACATCCCCCTCTGATATCCGTATTAAATAAATAAAAGTTTTGTCGGAGGTTCGTATGAAAAAAAAGTTTTTGGCATTATTTGTTGTGGTCTTAATCTCTTTACCTCTTATTTCTCAAAACAATATTCATCAGACACTTGAAGAGGCCGGAGATTCCAGGGATTATCCGGGTTCTCCCTATCTTGTAATTTTTGACAAAACATTTTCCAAAGTTATGAACTCAGGCTTAACTTATACAACAAGAAAGGTGCTTTATAAGGTTTTAACAGTTGAGGGCCTCAAAAGACTCAAAGCTCTTACTTTTTACTATGATCCCCAGTCAGCATTTGTCGAAATCAAAAAAGCAAAAATCATAAAAAAGAGCGGAAAAACAGTGATTGTTCCTTTAAATAAGGTAAAGGACTATCCTGCTCCTGCGAGAGCAATATATTGGGGAGCAAGAGAAAAAGTAATACCTTTTGAAGGCCTTGAAGTCGGAGATGGGGTTTATGTTGAAACATACAAAAAGGGATTTACCTATGCTCTTCTTTTTCAGGATGATGAAAAGTACATTCCTCCGATGAAGGGACACTTTTATGATATTGTTCACTTTTACTCATCAATTCCGATAAAAACCAAGATTTACAAAGTTTCAGTGCCTTCAAATAAGAAACTGCAGTATGAATTTTACAATGGCACAGCAAGGCATTATGCTCATATAGTTGAAGACAGGATAGAATATTTTTGGGAGGTTAAGAATATAAAACCATACAAAAGAGAGCCTTCAATGGTATCTCCATCCGATGTTTTCCCAAAGCTCCTTCTTTCAACCTCTCCCGATTGGAAAGCAAAATCTTTGTGGTTTTACAAAGTAAATGAAGATTATGGCTCCTTTGAATACAATAAGGAAATCAAGGATAAAGTTAATGAGATTATAAAAGGAGCAAAAAGCGATATTGAGAAAATTTCAAGGCTTACCCATTGGGTAGCAGAGGAGATAAGATATTCCGGGCTTTCAATGGGAAAGGGAGAAGGATATACTTTGCACAAGGGTACGATGACTTTCAGGGACAGATGCGGTGTTTGTAAGGATAAAGCAGGTATGCTTATCACAATGCTAAGAGCTGCCGGATTTAAGGCATACCCTGCAATGACAATGGCAGGCTCAAGGATAGATAGAATTCCTGCTGACCAGTTCAACCACTGTGTAACTGTTGTTAAATACAGGGGAAAGTATATGCTTTTGGATCCTACCTGGGTTCCCGGTGTAAGGGAGCTCTGGTCTTCGGCAGAGCAGCAGCAGGAATATCTTATGGGGATACCCGAAGGAGCTGATCTTAAAACCACTCCGATAAGCCCGCCTGAAAACCATTATCTTAAATATTTTTTCAAAAGAAAAATTCTTAAAAACGGAAAAGCCATTGTAAATATGATAATTGAAGGGGAGGGACAGAGTGATTCCATGCTCAGAAGATTTTTCACAAGATCTCAGGTTAGCGAATGGGATAAAAATTTGAAAAGTGAAATACTTAAGCTTTTCCCCTCTTTAAGAATTTTGAGCATTAAGTATCAGAATCCTTATGATATTTCAAAACCTATGAAGATTGAAGTAAAGTTTGAGAAAGACGAAGATTTTTTAAAAGGGAAACACTTGATTTATCTTAAATCATACTATTCAAAGCTTCCTTTAGGTTATGCAATCGGATTTTCAAGATTTTCCGAAAAGCTTAAAAAAAGGAAATATCCTTTTAGGACAAGATGCTCTCAATTGGTTAAGATTAAAGAAACCATAGAATTGCCTTTTAATTTTAAACTTGTGAACTTGCCGAAACTGAAAAAAATTAAAGGTAGCGGAGCTGATTTCAAAGGTAGCATACTCAAAAAGGGTAGAAGGATTTTCATAAATTCAACAATTACTCTTAAAAAGAGAATTTATCAGCCTGAAGATTGGGAAAGCTTCAGAGATTCCTTAGGAGAGTTTAGAAAAATAGAAAACTCTTTTCTTATAATAAGAGGAGGTAAAAAATGAGAAAAAAGCTTACTTTATTTATAATATTAACTCTTTTTGTTTCGGCTCTTATATTTACCCTGCCAAAAGAGGATGCTGAGTATTTATATATTCACAAAGCATATAAGATTAATCCTGACGGAAGCTATGCATTAAAGTATGAATCAAAGGTTAAACTCAACACATATCTTTCCACAAGAAGACTTTTCGGTGAAACTTTTATAGTTTACAACCCGAAGTATCAGAAACTCACTGTACTCAAATCCGAAACAACAATGGCTGACGGTAAAAAGGTGCCCACTCCCGCAAACGGATATAATGAAGTTTTACCACGAGCAGCTCACTATTTCCCTGATTTCTCATTTATGAGAGAGATGGTTGTTTCCCACACCGGACTTGAAAGGGGGGCAACAGAGGAGCTTATTTACACAATTGAAACCAAAAAGGATTTTGCTCCGTATTTTTTCACACTTGAACCTTTGAAAGAAAAAGTCCCTGTAAAAGAATTAATTATAAGTTTTGAAATTCCGAAAGGGAAAGAGCTTTATTATGAAACTATTAATTTGAAACTTAAACCGGCAGTTAAGGAAAAGGGGGATTATAAAATTTTTAAATTTGAAATAAAAGCTCAGAAAAAATCCGGGCCTTATGATTTTCAATATCCTGAGGATATTCCTTTTCTATTTGTCAAAGTAGGGAAAAGTGCGGATTTTGAAAAATTATTTTCAAAAGAGATTTTACCCGAATCTTTGATAAATAAAGTGAATAAAATAAAAAAAGAGAGTGCTGATTTTTACCAATTTCTTTTGAAAATTCAGAAATATGTTTCATCAGATATTCAAACGGTTAATCTTAAATCCTCCGAGCTTGGTCTTCATTTCAGAAGTATTGATAAGGTTGTAAGTTCAAATTACGGCACTCAGATTGAGAAGACTAAACTTCTTTATTCCATATTAAAAAATGCAGGACTTAATCCTGAAATTCTAATTTTCACCCCATTTTCAAAATTTAAAGCAATAACTCCCATTGATAAAATTTTTGTAAAGATAAGAAAAGACGGAAAAGAGTACTTTTTAAGTCCTGTAAAACTTCAGAGTGAATTTTATCCCTATGGAGTTGACAGATGGAATATTTTTGAAATTAAGGGAAATACCTTTAAAATAGCCAAAGCAAAAGGGACAAAGGACAATTTATTGAAAATAGTTGGTACAATAAATCTCAATAATGGAAATACAGGAAATTTTAAAATTAATGCAAAAGGAGTTTTTAATAATTACAGAGCCTCTTTAAAAAATGAGCTTTCCTTTGCATCTTCACTTTTGGGAAAAACTCTTGGAATCAGAGCAAACAAAGTTAAAAAGATTATTGTAAAAAGTCCTGAAAATTTTGTAGCTGAAGTTTGTACGAAAAATAAAGTTTTTAAAGAAAATTACGGGAAATATCTATTTTTTGAAAGACCAAATCTTCCATTTTCTCCATCTTCTTCTCCTCATCCTTAATTTTGTCTTCTTTTAATTCTCCCATTTGTATCCTTCCCTCCACACGGTTTCTACATTATCATGGTGTTTTTCTATTTTGCTCACGAGGGCCTTGATTTCATAATCCGGAGTTGATGCCCCGGCGCTTATTCCTAATATATTAACACCCTCTAAAAGCTCAGGACTAAAATCTTTCGC
>Ga0256835_1001364_pt1 | contig 14865 bp, 11 predicted proteins | sample PIR30metaG_FD_185972 | JGI IMG/M metagenome (GOLD analysis project Ga0256835, IMG submission 185972) | Hydrothermal vent microbial communities from East Pacific Rise, Pacific Ocean - PIR-30 | ecosystem: Environmental > Aquatic > Marine > Hydrothermal vents | place: Pacific Ocean: East Pacific...
CTTTTCCATGTGCCGCAGGGTGGCCACTTCTTTTTCCAACCGGGCCTCGGGGACATCCAGGCGCCGGGCCAGCTCGGCCAGGGATATACCCCTGGACTGCTCGATGGCCTGCATTATTTTTTGTTGCAGGTCGCTGAGCTGGTCGCCGCCGGCCAGCTCCAGAGTGGACTTGGCCGAGTGTACCGCCCAGGGGTCGCACATGCGGGTTGGCGAGAGCAGGTCCATGTAGCAATCTTCGCACACCTGTCGGCCATGGTGCTCCCGCAACTCGTCTGGTTCCACCGCTTGCCCACAACGTTCGCATCGCATGGTCTTTCTCCGTAGCATAATAATTATCTTTCCGGCCCGGCTGGTCAAGAGGCGCCGGGGCCGGCCGGTGATGGTTTGGCCGGGCGGGCGGCTAGGCCAAAGCAGGCTGGCGTGGTATGAATTCGGGGTGGTGTTTTCCGGGCCGGGGCGGGTTGCGCCGGGGTTTATACGAGGAGAGGATTATGCATGACCAGGTACCACGATCGGCCGTCGAGGCGGCGGAGGCGGGCTTGGCCGAGGGCCAGCGGGTGACCTGGGCCGGGGTGGGGTTGAACCTGCTGCTCACGGCCGTGAAGTTGGCCGCCGGGTTCTGGGGCCGCAGCCAGGCCTTGGTGGCCGATGCGGCGCACAGCCTCTCGGACCTGGTCAGCGACCTGGTAGTGCTGGTGGGCCTGCGTATGGGCCGCCGCCGGGCCGACGCGGAACATCACTTTGGCCACGGCCGCCTGGAGACCATGGCCACCGCGGCGGTGGGGCTGGTGCTGGTGGTGGGCGCGGCGGGTCTGGGTTATGACGCGGTGTACTCGATCCTGGACCCGGCCGACGGTGCGGTGACCTGGTTGGCGCCGGCGGCGGCGGCCTTATCGGTGATCGTCAAGGAGGCGCTGTACCGTTACACTATGCGGGTGGGCCGCCGGATAAACTCCAGCCTGGTGACGGCCAACGCCTGGCACCATCGTAGTGACGCCCTGTCCTCGCTGGCCGCCCTGGCCGGCAGCGGCGCGGCCTTCCTGGACCCGGGCCTGCGAGTGCTGGACCCGGTGGCCGCGCTGGTGGTCTCCCTGTTGGTGATCAAGGTAGCGGTGGGGATCATAGCCAATGCCTTGCGGGAACTCGGCGACGCCGCCCCACCGTCAGCGGCCCTGGCTGAGATCGAGGCTTGCGCGCGGGGCGTGGCGGGAGTGCTGGGGGTGCATGATCTACGGGTGCGCTCAACCGGTGGAGTCTACCAAGCGGAGCTGCACGTGGTGGTGAAACGCGAGTTGCGGGTGTGGCAAGGCCACAGTATCGCCAAAGAGGTAGAGCGTTGCATTATCAAGGATATACCGGAGATGGGCAGAATAATCGTACACGTGGATCCCAGCCCGGGCCCACCGCCGCAGACAGCCAGCAATTGACTATTACCGCGGCCGGACCGGCATGGCGCAAGGACGCGCTGCCCTTCCTGGCGCCGGCCTCTTGGCCCCCTGAGCCCCCTGAGCCTTTTCCCCTACGGGTCTTGCCTCCCGCGGCCTCGCTCCCTGGCATCTACTCCTTGGCTTCGCCCTAACCTCTGCCCTCGCTTCGCCCTAGCTTCTGCCCCCTAGCTTCGCCCTAACCTCTGCCCTCGCCTCGCCCTAGCCTCTGCTCCCTAGCTTCGCCCCTCGGCCTTGGCCCCCGTGGTCGGCTTTAGTCGATGGGGACGAGCTTCCAGGTTTTGGAGCGGCCCTGGGGTGGTTTGAGTCGGTAACGGTCTCCCGTACTGGCGCTGGCCTTTTGAGAGAAATCGGCGATAGTCAGGCGGCCCTTGGCGGTGACCTTGTAGACCCGTGGCCCGCTGTTCTTGGTTTTTGGGGCCTGTTTAATCTTACCCGCTTCGACCAGGGCGGTTTTAAGTTGTTGAGCGAACTCCACTGCGGTCATGGGTCGTAGTTGTCCATCGGTCGCTTTAGTTTTAAATTGTTTACGGATATCCTGCTCGGGCACCCCCCTCTCGACGAGCCGGATCAATTTTTTGCGGTCTTCGGGTGACCATTTTCCTTTGCGGGTCATCAAATCCCCCTCAAGAAGGCAATAAACGACATTTTTCACGAATGATGTTACATCAAAACAGGGGAAATTAAAACTAAAAAATTACGAATATCATAACTACAAATTCACAGGGCAGCAACCGGCAAAGGAAGAAATTGTACAGATAGATATGTATCCCAAATTCATATAGAAGAATACCATAATAGGGGCATTAAGCGGAAATCCACCGACGGCCACCATGCTTTTAGTTGATTATACAATACTTTTAGGCAATTTGTCGTCGTCAGGCTTCTGCTATAGCCCCAACGTCCACCCAAAGTTTTCTGTCCTCTATCAGCAGGTGAGGTGGTGATGATAATAATATGATCAGGGGTATGGATCAGGTGACAGGAACTAATAACAAAACTTTATGTCTAATGTAAGACTAAAGACAAGTCCCCCGGATGGACCGGGGGACTGGCGTGACAATTATTCTTCGGACTTCACTTCGATAGTAGTGCTACCGGCTTTTTGGACCTTGGGTAATACAATAGTTAACACGCCATCTTTGCTCTTGGCCTTGAGCTTTTCGTGGTCCACTTCGGCCGGCAAGCGGAAGCTCCTCTTAAACGTTCCGAACTGGCGCTCGATGAGGTGATAGTTACCCTGGGTTTCCTCTTTTTGCTCGGTCTTCTCACCCTTGATGGTGAGCACGTCACCGGTAAGGGATATCTTGATATCCTCGGGCTTCATGCCCGGGACCTCGGCGGTCACTTCGATGGCATCGTCGTTTTCCACCACGTTCACGCTGGGCAGGAACTCGGCTTGCCCGGCGGAGGCCAGCGGTGATTCACCATCAAAGAACCGCTGCCACAGGTCGTTCATATCACGATGGAGCCGATTCAAGGAATTGATGCGAGTGTAGGGAATCAATTCAAACATATCTCTACTCCTTTTCTCAAGTTTTTTAAGGTTGTTGTTATCTTCCTGGGGAAAAATTAAGTTCGCCCCCCGGCGGTGTCAAGGTGTTGGCGGTGAGAAAACGGCCCCGGAGAAACCGGCGGGACGTCCGGTGTGGAGGGGTATAGTTTTTAATTATAGTCAAGGACCGCAACAACCACGCCGGACAGGAGGGGTCACGTCATGTTCCGGCGAAGGGCTCCAGGGTGTCTTGTCACGCTGGTTTTGGTGGTCTGCGTAGTTGCCCCGGTCGCGGCCGAGCGCCTCGCGGCGCGGCACCGGCGGCCTGGTTTGCCTCACGCCCCGGGACTGGCGGCTCCAGTCCGGCCCCGGAGCTGGAGCGTGGAAGGCGGCATGGCGCGGCTACACGCGGTGGACACCCGCCCCGAGCTGTTGGTGCAGAGCCCGGACCGGCGGATACTCATCCGGCCGGGGGAGGCGGCCGGCCCCTTTTTTATGCAACCCAACAATTACCTGGTGCCCAACGGCGCCTGGTACACTTGGTGGGTGCCGCACCTACACGGCTACCGCCGCGCCGGGGCGGGACCGGCCAGACAAACGGGGAGGTCCGGCATGGCCGGCCTCCCCGATGGTTACTGACGTCGAAAGGGTTAGAGCATATCCGGCCGCAGCACAATGGTCTCTTCGCGGTCCGGGCCCACCCCCACCACGGCCAGGGGTGCGCCGGAGTGCTGCTCCAGGGCGTCGAGGTAGGCGCGGCAGTTCGCCGGCAGGTCGTCCTTGCGGCGCGCGGTGGTGATGTCCTGGTCCCAGCCGTCAAAGGTCTCGTACACCGGCTGGCAGGCGGCCAGCTTGGTGAGCGAGGCGGGCATGGTGTTTATCCGCTGGCCGTCTAGTTCGTAGCCCACGCAGATATTGAGCTTCTCCAGGCCGGTGAGCACGTCTAGCTTGGTGACGCACAGCCCGGTGATGCCCGACAGGCGCACCGCGGTGGAGACCACCACCGTGTCGAGCCATCCGCAACGGCGCGGGCGGCCGGTGGTGGAGCCGAACTCCGCCCCCTTTTCCTGCATCCAGCGGCCGTTTTCGTCTTCCAGCTCGGTGAGGAAAGGGCCGCCGCCCACCCGGGTGGTGTAGGCCTTGACGATGCCCAGCACCACGTCGACCCGGCTCACCCCGATGCCGGCCCCGCTGCAGATGGTGCCGGCCACCGGGTTGGAGGAGGTGACATAGGGATAGGTGCCGTGGTCGATATCCAGGTGGGTGCCCTGGGCCCCCTCGCACAGCACGTTTTGGCCCTCGGCCAGCAGTTGGTGCAGCTCCAGGGCCACGTCGCTGATAAAGGGCTCCAGTCGCCGGGCATAGGCCAGGTATTGGTCGATCACCTCCTGGGGGTCGATGGTCTCGGCCTGGTAGTACTTGGCCAGCCAGAAATTCTTTTCGTCCAGGTTGGAGCTGACCTTTTGGGCCAACACCTCGGGCTCCAGCAGGTCCACCGCCCGGATGCCGGTGCGGGCGGCCTTGTCTTCGTAGCAGGGGCCGATGCCCCGGCCGGTGGTGCCGATGGCCTGCTTGCCCTTGGCCTTTTCGCGGGCCAGGTCCAGGGCCTTGTGGTAGGGCATGATGAGGTGGGCCCGCTCCGACAGGCGCAGCTTGTCCGGGCCGATGTTGATGTTGCGCTGGCCCAGGCGGTCGATCTCGCCCAGGAGCACCTCGGGGTCCACCACCACCCCGTTGCCGATGTAGCACCGCTTGCCGGGGTGCAGTATGCCCGAGGGCACCAGGTGGAAGATGTATTTTTCACCCTGGACCACCAGGGTGTGGCCGGCGTTGTTGCCGCCCTGGAAACGGACAATGGCCTGGGCCTGCTCGGTGAGCAGGTCCACCAGTTTGCCTTTACCTTCGTCACCCCATTGGGTGCCGACAACCACCCTGCACGGCATCATCCGCCTCCTGTCACGTCCGGCGACCGCAAGCGGCCGCGGGCCCGGCCGGGCCATGGGTCACAGCTCCGGACGTCATGGCATGTATGGGTCGTGGGTCATTACCGGCCCGCCGCCATTGAGCCCTGTCATCGGCCCCTTGGCGAGCGAGCCCCAAGTACCCTACTTCACCGTAGCGGGCCTGTCAACGCGCCCGGCGGCCGCGGGGCGCCGCCTGGGTGCAACGGCCTTGTCAGGGCCGGGCCTCTCTGTTAAAAAGGTACATGCGGCTCGCCGGTGCGCCAGGGGGTCAAAGGCCCTTACTGCTTGTAATCATGGATAATTCTACCCATGCCTGATGTTGTTAGGGCTGCGGCCCTGGACCTGGGTTCCAATACCCTTCGCCTGCTGGTGGCCGATGTGTACCCCGGTGGCTGGCGAGCCGTGGCCCGCTCCCTGGCCACCCCGCGCCTGGGCGGCGGGCTGGCGGGGCCCGGCGGCCGGCCGCGGCTTGACCCGGCGGCCAAGGAGCGGGTGCGGCAGGCGGCCGAGGAGTTTACGGCTTTGGCCCGCCGCCTGGGGGCCCGGCGGGTGGTGCTGGCGGCCACCCAGGCCTGCCGTCGGGCGGCCGACGGCGAGGCCTTTGTGGCCGAGCTGGGCCAAGGCCTGGGGCTGGAGAGGGCCACGGTGCTCAGCGGGGAGCAGGAGGCGGCCCTGAGCCGGTTGGGGGTGCTGAGCCGCTTGCAGGGCCCCCGGGACGGGGCGCTGCTGGCCGACGTTGGCGGCGGCTCCACCGAGCTCACCCCCTTAGACGACGAGGCGGCGCCGGCCCTGAGCCTGCAACTGGGCGCGGTGAGCCTCACCGAGGCCCACCTGGCCAGCGACCCGCCCCTCCCCGCCGAGTTGGCCGCCCTGGACCAGGCGGTGGCCCGGGGACTGCAAAAGGTGGTGCCCGGGGCCCGCCGCTTGGTGGCCACCGCCGGCAGCGCCGCCACCCTGGCCTCGCTGGTACAGGGGCTCACCGACTACCAGCCCGAGGAGGTGAACAACCTCCGGGTGAGCGCCGGCGAGTTGGCCGGCCAGGCCCGCCGCCTGGCGGCCATGCCCCTGGCCCGGCGCCGGGAGGTGCCCGGGCTGGAGCCGGCGCGGGCCGATATCATCCTGGCCGGCCTGGCCATCCTGCGCGGCCTGCTGGAGCGCCTGGGCCTGGATGAGCTCACCACCATGGACGCCGGCCTCTTGGAAGGCATTGTGCTGGACGATCTGGCTGGTTGGCAGTATGTTGAATAAACTCACCCCAAGCACCAAGGGAGAGATCGGTCCATGCAAATCGAACTGACCACCGGGTTGACCTTTGAAGACATTTTACTCAAGCCGGGACACAGCCGGGTGCTGCCCAAGGACGTGGACATCACCACCCAGGTCACCCGCCGGGTAGGCCTGAGCATCCCGTTGGTCTCGGCCTCCATGGACACGGTCACCGAGTCGGAAACCGCCATCAGCCTGGCCCGCCAGGGCGGGCTGGGCTTTATCCATAAGAATATGTCGGCCGCCGACCAGGCCCTGGAGGTGCTCAAGGTCAAGAAGTCGGAATCGGGCATGATCGTCGACCCGGTGACCGTGGAGCCGGATGCCAGCCTGCACCAGGTGATGGAGCTGATGAGCCGCTACCACATCAGCGGCGTGCCGGTGGTGCTGGGCAGCAAGCTGGTGGGCATCGTCACCAACCGCGACCTGCGTTTCGAGACCAACCTGGACCAGCCGGTGGCCGACGTGATGACCAAGGACAATCTCATCACGGTGCGCGAGGGCATCGGCCTGGAGGAGTCCAAGGCCATCTTGCACCAGCACCGCATCGAGAAGCTGCTGGTCACCGACGAGCAAGGCAACCTCAAGGGGCTCATCACCATCAAGGATATCGAGAAGGTCCACAAGTACCCGGCCGCGGCCAAGGACCACTTGGGCCGCCTGCGGGTGGGGGCCGCGGTGGGGGCCGGGCCCGAGGAGCTGGAGCGGGCCGAGGCCTTGATCCAGGCCGGGGTGGATGTCATCTGCGTGGACTCGGCCCACGGCCACGCCCAGGGCGTGCTGGACATGGTGGGCGAGATCAAGAAGACCTTTGGCGACGACGTCCAGATCGTGGCCGGCAACGTGGCCACCGCCGACGGCGCCGCCGCCCTGGTGGACGCCGGGGCCGACGCGGTGAAGGTGGGGGTGGGGCCGGGGTCCATCTGCACCACCCGGGTGGTGGCCGGAGTGGGGGTGCCCCAGATGACCGCCATCATGGACGTGGCCACGGTCACCGACCCGGCCGGAGTGCCGCTCATCGCCGACGGCGGGGTGAAGTACTCCGGCGATCTCACCAAGGCCCTGGCCGCCGGGGCCCAGGTGATCATGATCGGCTCGCTCTTTGCCGGCACCGAGGAGTCCCCCGGCGAGACGGTGCTCTACCAGGGCCGCCGCTACAAGGTCTACCGGGGCATGGGTTCGCTGGAGGCCATGGCCGCCGGCTCCTCGGACCGCTACCGCCAAGACGCCACCGAGGCCTCCAAGCTGGTGCCCGAGGGCATCGTGGGCCGGGTACCCTACCGCGGCCCGGTGGCTGAGAGCGTCTACCAGCTGGTGGGCGGCCTGCGCTCGGGTATGGGCTACGTGGGGGCGGCCAACCTGGCCGAGCTGCGCGCCAAGGCCCGCTTCGTGCAGATCACCGCCGCCGGCCTCCGCGAGAGTCACGTGCACGACGTGATCATCACCAAGGAGGCGCCCAACTACCGCGTGGAGCAGTAGGGGCGCAGGTCCCGAGTCCCGCCGGGCCGGGACCGCCACACCCACGACTTTCACCCGGCCGCCCGGCGATCCCCGGCCGGCGCGGGCGGCGGCACAGGGGAGCCTGGCCTTGGGCGATATTTACCAAGAAAAAATCCTGGTCCTGGACTTTGGTTCGCAGACCACCCAGCTCATCGCGCGCCGGGTGCGCGAGGCGCGGGTCTACTGCGAGATTCACCCCTGCACCATGAGCCTGGCCGAGGTGCGGGATTTTAACCCCCGGGGCATAATCCTTTCCGGCGGGCCGGCCAGCGTCTACGCCGACGACGCCCCCGGCGTGGACCCCGGCGTCCTGGATCTGGGGGTGCCGGTGCTGGGTATCTGCTACGGCATGCAGGTGATCACCCACCTGCTGGGCGGCCGGGTGGCCCGGGGTGAAAAACGCGAGTACGGGCCGGCCAACCTGGAGATCAAGCACCACCGCGGCCTCTTCCGCGAGCTGGAGCCGGACCAGCCCCAGCCGGTGTGGATGAGCCACGGCGACCGCATCGAAAAAATGCCCGAGGGCTTCGAGGTGCTGGCTCTTACCGACAACTCGCCGGTGGCGGCCATGGGCCACGGCCAGCGCCGCGTCTACGGGGTGCAGTTCCACCCCGAGGTGGCCCACACCCCGGGCGGCGCGGCCATGCTGGCGGCCTTTGTGCTCGGCGATTGCGGGTGCAGCCCCTCCTGGACCATGCGCAACTTCGCCGAGGCCACCGTGAGCGGCTTTAAAGAAACCCTGGCCGGCAAGAAGGTGCTGTGCGCCCTGTCCGGCGGGGTGGATTCCTCGGTGGTGGCCCTGCTGCTGCACAAGGCCATCGGCCCCAACCTCACCTCGGTCTTCGTGGACAACGGCGTGCTGCGCGCCGGCGAGGTGAGCGAGGTGGCCGGGCTGTTCCGCGAGGTTTTCGGCATGAACCTGGTGGTGGTGGACGCGGCCGACCAGTTCCTGGACCGGCTGGCCGGGGTGACCGACCCGGAGGAAAAACGCCGCATCATCGGCCACACCTTCATCGAGGTCTTCGAGGCCGAGGCGGCCAAGATCGGCGCGGTGGACTACCTGGCCCAGGGCACCCTGTATCCGGATGTTATCGAGTCGGTGAGCTTCAAGGGGCCCAGCGCCACCATCAAGAGCCACCACAACGTGGGCGGCCTGCCCGAGCGCATGAAGCTCAAGCTGGTGGAGCCGCTGCGCGAGCTGTTCAAGGACGAGTGCCGCGAGGTGGGGCGCGAGTTGGGCCTGCCCGAGTCCATCGTAAGCCGCCAGCCCTTCCCCGGTCCCGGCCTGGCCATCCGCATCATGGGCGAGGTGACCCGGCCCCGGCTGGCCACCCTGCGCGCCGCCGACGCCATTGTGCAAGAGGAGATGCGCGCGGCGGAGCTGTACACCAAGGTGTGGCAGTCCTTCGCCGTGTTGGCCCCGGTCAAGACGGTGGGGGTGATGGGCGACGAGCGCACCTACGAGGACGTCATCGCCCTGCGCATCGTCGACAGCGTTGACGCCATGACCGCCGACTGGTCGCGGGTGCCCTACGAGCTATTGGCCCGCATGTCCTCGCGCATCATCAACGAGGTGGCCGGGGTGAACCGGGTGGTGCTGGACATCAGCTCCAAGCCCCCGGCGACCATCGAGTGGGAATAGGGTCGTCCGGCACTCCGGGCGAATGATTGGTACGGCTTATGCGCGACCGAGTATGGATATCGTTTGACCTGGCCCCGGGCGGCGACCGGGACGGCATGTACGCCTGGCTGCGCAGCGTGGACGCCCGCGAGTGCGGCCCGGCCCTGGCCACCTTTGTCCTCACCTTTGAGGACGACCCGGCCGACACCCTGCAAACCATCATCAGCCGGGCGGTGCGCCTGGGACCGGCCGACCGGGTTTACGTGCTGTACAAAGACCCCGTGGACGGCGAGGTCACCGGCCGCTTCGTCTTCGGCTCGCGGGCCGAGCGGCGCTCCGGCGCCTGTTCCCGCCCGCCCATGACCATGTTGCAGTAATGTCGCCGCGCTTCGTCCACCTGCATACCCACAGCGCCTACAGCCTGCTCGACGGGGCCATCCGCCTCGACGCCCTGATGAAACGCACCGCCGAGTTGGACATGGAGGCGGTGGCCGTCACCGACCACGGCAACATGTTCGCCGCGGTGAATTTTTACCTGGCGGCCAAGGCGGCCCACATCAAGCCCATCCTCGGCTGCGAGGTCTACGTGGCCCCGGCCAGCCGGCTGGAGCACGAGACCCGGCCCAACCAACCGGTGGCCTACCACCTGGTGCTGTTGGCCCGCAACCTGGAGGGCTACCGCAACCTGGTGCGCCTGGTCTCGGCCGGCTTCCTGGAAGGCTTCTACTACCGCCCCCGCATCGACCTGGACCTGCTGGCCCAGTACAACCAGGGGCTCATCGGTCTGTCGGCCTGCCTGCAGGGCCAGGTGCCGCGCCTGCTGGTGATGGGCCAGGAAGACCGCGCCCTGGAGGCAGCCACCCGGCTGCGCGATATCCTGGGCGAGGAAAACTTTTTCCTGGAGCTGCAAGACGCCGGGCTGCCCGAGCAAAAAAAGATCAACCCCGTGCTGGCCGACATGGCCCACCGCCTGGGGCTGGGCCTGGTGGCCACCAACGACTGCCACTTCCTTAGGCGCGAGGACCACGAGGCCCACGACGCGCTGATGTGCATCCAGACCGGCAAGACGGTGGAAGACGGCGACCGCATGCGCCTGTCCCAGGAGATCTACTACAAGTCGCCCCAGGAGATGGCCGAGCTTTTCGCCGACTATCCCGAGGCCCTGGCCAACACCGTGGCCATTGCCGAGCGCTGCGAGCTGGAGCTACCCCTGGGCAAGCTGCGCTTCCCCAACTTCCCCCTGTCCGGCGACGAGAGCGCCGAGGACCGGCTCCAGGCCGACGCCCGACGCGGCCTGGCCGAGCGTATCGCCGAGATCACCGCCCGGGGCCGCCAGGTCGACCGCCGGCGGTACCAAGAGCGCCTGGAATACGAGCTGGACGTGCTGCTGCAGATGGGTTTTGCCGGCTACTTTCTGGTGGTGGCCGACTTCATCAACTGGGCCAAGGACCGGGGCATCCCGGTGGGGCCCGGCCGGGGCTCGGCCGCCGGCTCGCTGGTGGCCTACAGCCTGCGCATCACCGACCTGGACCCCATCCGTTACGGGCTCATCTTCGAGCGCTTCCTCAACGTGGAGCGCAAGTCCATGCCCGACATCGACGTGGACTTCTGCTACGACCGGCGCAGCGAGGTGCTGGCCTACGTCACCGAGAAGTACCACAACGACCGGGTGGCCCAGATCATCACCTTCGGCTCCATGCAGGCCCGGGCGGTGATCCGCGACGTGGGCCGGGTGATGAACATCCCCTACGGCGAGGTGGACCAGATCGCCAAGCTGGTGCCGGCCGTGTTGGGCATCAAGCTGCAAAAGGCCATCGCCGAGGAACCGCGCCTCAAAAAGGCCATGGACGAGGACCCCCGGATCAAGAAGCTCATGGACATCGCCATGGCCCTGGAGGGACTGCCGCGCCACGCCTCCACCCACGCCGCCGGGGTGGTCATCGGCGACGAGCCCTTGGCCGAGGTGGTGCCCCTGTACAAGGGACCCAAGGACGAGGTGGTCACCCAGTTCGACATGAAGTGCGTGGAAAAGGCCGGGCTCATCAAGTTCGACTTCCTGGGCCTGCGCACCCTCACGGTGATCAACCACGCCGTGCAGATGGTGCGCCGCAACCACGATCCCGACTTTGCCATCGAGAATATCGACCTGGACGACCGGGCCACCTACGAGCTGCTCAGCGCCGGCGACACCACCGGGGTGTTCCAGTTGGAATCCTCGGGCATGAAGGAGCTGCTCACCAAGATGCGGCCCGAGACCTTCGAGGACGTCATCGCCCTGGTGGCCCTGTACCGCCCCGGCCCCCTGGAGAGCGGCATGGTCGACGACTTCGTGGCCCGCAAGCACGGCGAGCGCCAGGTCTCCTACCTGTTGCCCCAACTGGAGCCCATCCTCAAGGAGACCTACGGGGTCATCGTCTACCAGGAGCAGGTGATGGAGATCGCCCGGGTGCTGGGCGGCTACTCCCTGGGTAAGGGCGACATCCTGCGCCGGGCCATGGGCAAGAAGGACCCGGCGGTGATGGCCGCCCAGCGGGAGGACTTTCTGCAAGGGGCCCGGGAAAACAACGTCGATCCCAAGAAGGCCCAGGAAATCTTCGACCTGATGGAGAAGTTCGCCGGCTACGGCTTCAACAAGTCGCACTCGGCCGCCTACGCCCTCATCGCGGTGCAGACCGCCTATCTCAAGGCCCATTACCCCCGGGAGTTCATGGCCGCCCTGCTCACCAGCGAGGCCAACGACACCGACAAGGTGATGCGCCACATCGCCGAGTGCCGCGAGCACGGGCTGGAGGTATTGCAGCCGGACATCAACCTCTCGGACAAGGTCTTCAGCGTGGCCCAAGGGGCCATTCGTTTCGGCCTGGCCGCGGTGAAAAACGTCGGCGGGGGCGCGGTGGACGCCATCTTGCAAGCGCGTGACGCAGAAGGTCCCTTCAAGGACCTCTACAACCTCTGCGAGCGGGTGGACCTGCGCAAGGTCAACCGCCGGGTGCTCGAGAGCCTTATCAAGTGCGGCGCCTTCGACTCCACCGGCGGCCACCGGGCCCAGCTCATGGCGGTGCTGGAAGAGGCCCTGGAGCACGGCCAGAAGCTGGGGCGCGACCGCGAGGGCGGACAGGTAAACATGTTCGGCGCCTTTGACCAGGCCCGCGGCGGCGACGCCAGCCCTACCCTGCCCGACTTGCCGCCCTGGGTGGAGACCGACCGCCTGGCCTACGAGAAAGAGGCCCTGGGGTTCTACATCAGCGGCCATCCCCTAAACGGCTATGCCGAGGAGATCAACCGCCTGGCCACCGTGGACACCGTAACCCTGCAGGCCGCCGGCGACCGGGCCAACGTGCGCCTGGCCGGGGTGGCCGCCGAGGTGAAGGAAAAGATCAACAAGAAGGGCGAGCGCATGGCCTTCGTGCGCCTGGAGGACCTCAAGGGCTCGGTGGAGCTGATCGTCTTTGCCAACACCTATGCCGAGTCCGCGGCCTGGCTGGCCGGCGAGGAGCCGCTCTTGGTGGAAGGTGCGGTGGACCGCGACGAGCGCAACGTCAAGGTCATCGCCAAGAAGATAACCCCTCTAGACAGCGCCGCCCAGTCGCTCACCACCGGCCTGCGCCTCAAGGTGGAGGCCACCGGGCTCACCCGCGAAAAGATGCTCAAGCTACGCCAGATACTGGCCGGCCACTCCGGCGGCTGCCGGGTCTACCTGCACCTCAAGGTGCGCGGCAAGGGCGAGGCGGTGTTGGCTCTGCCCAGCCAGTACCGGGTGAGCCCCAGCCTGGAGCTCACCGACCAGGTGAACAAGCTCTTTGGCCGCGCGGTGGTGGAGCCGATCATCTCGGCCTGAACCCCGCCGCAGTCCGCCGGCCCCTCAGAACCAAAGCCGCAGGCGATCCCAACCGCCGTAAAGAACCAAGGTGGCCCCCCAGCCCGCCGCGCTTACCAGCAGCAGGACCAGCTTCCATCCCCAGCCCCGTCCCCGGGTGGCGCCGCCGGCCAGCAGGGCCAGGGGCAAGAACATCACCACCTCCAGCCCCACCGCCCGGAGGGTGGGGCCGTGTCGCAACAGCCCGGCCAGGCCGGACAGCGAGCGGCTGTAGTAGGCGGTGGGCACTAGCTGGATGGGCGAGAGGTGGGCCCCCGGCCAAAGGGGCCAGCCGATGGGTACCGCCGGGCCGCAGGCCATGAGGTAGTCCAGCAGGGGGTGCGCCAGGCACACCAGGACCAGCCCCAGCCACCCCACCAGCCAGACCAGGGCGCCGCGGCCCTTGACCAGCAGCGGCGCGGCCGCCAGGGCCAAGATAGCGGCAAAGGCCAGGCTGTGGCTGAAGCCGCGGTGCGCCGACAGGCGCGGCCAGATCATGGAGGTAAAGACGTCGAGGTCCGGGACCACCGCCAGGGCGGCCACCCCCAGGCGGGCCGGCCAACCCGCGGCCAGGCGGCAGGGGCGGCGCAGGGCCTCGTAGGCGGCCACGGCGGCCAGGGCGTGGCCGGCAACGGTGGACATGGCCGCCTAAGGCCGCGAGGGCGGGCCCAGCAGGTTGTTGCTGATCACCAACCGTTGAATCTCGCTGGTACCCTCGTAGATAGTGAAGACCCGGGCGTCGCGGTAGTGGCGCTCCACCGCGTATTCCTTGCTGTAGCCGTAGCCGCCGTGCAACTGGATGGCCGAGGCCGCCACCCGGTTGACCATCTCGCTGGCGAACAGCTTGGCCATGGAGGCCTCCTTGGTGTACTTGCGCCCCAGGTCCTTGAGGCTGGCCGCGTTGAGACACAACAGCCGGGCCGCCTCGATCTCGGTGGCCATGTCGGCCATGGCGAAACGCAGGGCCTGGAAGTCGCTGATGGGCCGGTCGAACTGTTCGCGCGCGTGGCAGTAGGCCATGGCCTCGTCCAGGCAGGCCTGGGCCACCCCCACCGATTGGGCGGCGATGCCGATACGTCCGCAGTCCAGGGCCACCATGGCCACCTTGAAGCCCTCCCCCGGCTTGCCCAGGAGGTTGGCCGCCGGGATGCGGCAGTCCTCGAAGACCAGCTCGGCGGTGTCAGAGGCCTTGAGCCCCAGCTTGTCTTCCAGCTTGAGCACCGAGAGCCCCGGGGTGCCCTGGGGCACCAGAAAGGCGCTGATGCCGCGGTGGCTCTTGCTCTTGTCGGTCACCGCGGTGGTGATGATGACCCCGGCGTTCTTGCCGGTGGTGATGAAGCGCTTGGTGCCGTTGAGCACCCAGTGGTCGCCGTCGAGCTCAGCCCGCATGCGCTGGGCCACCGGGTTGGACCCGGCCCCCGGCTCGGTGAGGGCAAAGGCGCCGATGCACTGGCCGTCGCACATCCGAGGCAGCCAGAGTTGCTTTTGCTCCGGGCTGCCGAACTCCACCAGGGAGTGGCAACAGATGGAGTTGTGCACGCTCATCACCACGGCGGTGGAGGCGCAGGCGTAGGCCACCTCGGTGAGGGCCAGGGCGTAGCTCACGGTGTCCACCCCGGCCCCGCCGTACTCCTGGGGCACCATCATGCCCATGAATCCCAGCTCGGCCATGCGCCGGAAATTCTCGACCGGGAACTCGTGGGTGCGGTCGCGCTCGG
>Ga0256835_1001365_pt1 | contig 14843 bp, 16 predicted proteins | sample PIR30metaG_FD_185972 | JGI IMG/M metagenome (GOLD analysis project Ga0256835, IMG submission 185972) | Hydrothermal vent microbial communities from East Pacific Rise, Pacific Ocean - PIR-30 | ecosystem: Environmental > Aquatic > Marine > Hydrothermal vents | place: Pacific Ocean: East Pacific...
CTCTCAGCTCTCAGCTCTCAGCTCTCAGCTCTCAGCTCTCAGCTCTCAGCTCTCAGCTCTCAGCTCTCAGCCTCAGAGCTCGATACAGGTCCCGATCCCGGTGCTGGTGAAGATCTCCAGCAGCAGGGAGTGTTCGATCCGTCCGTCGATGATGTGGGCCTTTTTGACTCCGCCTCGCAGGGCTTCGATACAGGCGTCCACTTTGGGAATCATACCGCCGCTGATGACCCCCTCCTCCTTGAGCTTGCGGGTCTGCTCGATGCTCAGCAGGCTGATGAGCGTACCTTCTGCGTCCAGGACCCCCGGCGTGTCGGTAAGGAAGAGGATCTTGCGGGCCCCCAGGGCCACGGCGATCTTGCTGGCGGCCAGGTCGGCGTTGATGTTGAAGCCCGGGTGGCCCAGGGTCTGGCTTCCGGCGATGGGGGCGATGACGGGGATAAATCCGTCGTCGAGGATGTTGTCCACGATCTCGGTGTTGATGCTCTCGATCACCCCGGTATAGCCGAAGTTTTCACTGTCTTTGGGGATCGCCTCCATGAAGTTGGCGTCTTTGCCCGAGATCCCCACGGCCCGGGCCCCCTGAGAGTTGAGCAGGGCGACAATCTCTTTGTTGATCTCTCCGCTGAGGACCATCTCCGCCACCCGCATGACTTCCCGGGTGGTCACCCGCTGGCCGTCCACGAAGCGGGTATCGACTCCCAGATCCGCCAGGAGCCGGGTGATGTTCTTGCCCCCTCCGTGGACAATCACCGGCTTGATCCCCACGGTATGCAACAGGACAATATCCTGGGCAAACTTGGCTTTGAGCTCGTCGCTCTCCTGGGCGGATCCCCCGTACTTGATCACCACGATCTCGTCCCGGAACTTCCGGATATAGGGCAAAGCCTCCAGTAGGGTCTGGACAATCTCCATCTTATGCTGCATGATACTCCTTCACATAACGGTCCACCGCGGCCAGAACCGCCGGATCGATCCGTAATTGTAACTTCAGACGCGACAGGGGGAGCTGAAAGGGCTCCAGCTTGACCGCGTCTTTCTCCGTCACCAGCAAAGAGCGGGCGTCGTGAAGCTCCAGAAGCTCCCGAAGCTTCTCCGGATCGGGCCAGGCGTGATCGGCGAAGTGATAGCGGGCCACCACCTCCGGCGGCAGCCAGGGCTCCAGGCGTCGGGGCCGGGCAATGGAGCTGACCAGTACCATCCGATCCGTCGCCTCCGTTACCCTCACTTCCCGCCGGTATTCTCTCCCCTCCTTGAGACGCAGGTCGGCCAGGCGGGCGGTGGAGGGAAACTCCCGGAAGGGTCCGGCGGGCAGGACCCGGCGGTTGGGAAGCCGCTCCGGCTCCAAAAGGATCTCGAACTTCCCGATCTCCACCCGGTTGAATCCGTCATCAAGCACAATCAGCTCCGCTCCCAGCTCCAGCGCCCTCTCGATCCCCGCCCGGCGATCCTCCGAGACGATCACCCCCGCCTCCGGCAGGGCACGGGCCATCTCCATGGCCTCATCCCCGGAGCTCTCCACCGGGACCCGGATCTCCCCGGGGCGGCTCACCTCCACCAGGCCCCGGCTCCGGCGCCCGTATCCCCGGGAGACCACCCAGACCTTCCGCTCCCGGTAGCGCTTGCCCAGGGCGATGACGAAAGGGGTCTTGCCGCTGCCGCCGATGACCAGATTGCCTACGCTGATGACAGGAACGGGGTAGCTTGTGGAAGAAGCTAAACGGCGGCGAAGCCACATACCCCCGCCATAGAGCCAGGAGAGGGGCGTCAGGAGAAGAGAAATCGCCCGCTGCGCCGGGCCGGGATCGTAGAAGAGCTCTTCCGCGAAGGATGCGACGGTGCTTTTGGCTTCCTTCACGATCCGATTCTCAGAGCGGCTTAGACGTGGCGGGCATCCGCTTCCCGCACCGCTTCGCAGACCTGGAGCACCTCGTCGTCGCTCATATCGGGGCGGTTGGGCAGGGAGAGCACCCGCTGGAAGACTCCCATGGCCCAGGGATAGTCAAAGAGGCTCAGATCGTACTTCTCCTTGTAGTAGCGGGTCATGTGCAGGGGCAGATAGTGCAGGGCCGTCTCGATGCCCCGCTCCGCCAGGACCCGGGCGAAGGCGTCCCGGTTGCGGTCGATCTCCACCATGAAGTAGTAGTAGGTGTGATCCTCACGGCGCAGAGGGAGCTTGACATGATCCAGCCCCTCCAGCTCCCGGAAGTAGATCTCGGCGATCTCCCTGCGCCGACGGAGATTTCGCTCCTGCTGATCATAAAGGGCCTGGGCGAAGAGTGCAGAGTAGTCGTTTAGCCGGAACTGACATCCGATATCCACAATATCATAGAGGTAGTCGATGGTTTTGCTTCCGGGGACCCTGGCGTGGTTGCGCAGAAGTGATCCGCGCTCATAGCACTCCTGATCTCTCGTCAGCAAAACTCCCGCATCAAAACGGTTGTCAATCTTGTTCCCCAGACAGGCGATCCCCATGAGGGTCCCCTCCCCGGTCCCCAGGGGCTTCTCCCCGTAGCGGGCTCCCGGCGCATCACTGAGATCTTCAATGACCGCTACGTCATACTGCCGTGCCAACTCATAGATCCGGTCCATCTGAGCCGGCAGACCCGCCACGTGGTTGACAATCACCGCCCGGAGTTTTTTGCTTTTGTTTTTCTTCAGTGCCTCCTCCAGCTTGTCCGGATCGATGGTGTATCCGAAGGGCTCGCAATCGACGAAGATCGGCTCCGCATCGAAATGCCGCACCACCTCGGGCACATCGGCATAGGCGTAAACCGAGCAGATCACCTTGTCAGCCCGCTTCAGATCCAGGGCGCACATGGCAAGATGCAAAGCACTGGTGGAATTGACGGTAGTGAGCACATGCTCGATGCCCAGATCCCTCGCCATCCGGCTCTCCAGAGTCTCGGTCGGACGCTTCCACCCCTCTTCTGCTGCCTGCTGTATCCGCTCGATCAGTTCCCGGGGCAGTTCCTCACGACTGTAAAACGGTATAGTGTATTTCATTGCGCTCCCTTGCGTTCTTCCCGTGACTCTGAGCAATAACAGCCACATTTGTATCGGATGAAACAAAAAATTTTTATTATTTTAACAAAAAAGTAACACCCTTTGGCTAATCCTCACAATCTTTGACCCCCAGGACCCGTAAATCGGGACAGTGAAAGCCCGCCTCCATCCGGGCGGAGATATTGAGCCGGCCTCGATCCTTTTTCAGCAGTGCATATCGGCGGAGAATCCCGGCGAAGGTCTCGGCGGGATCCAGGCCTCTTTGGGTACAGCAGTATCGAAACCAGCGATCCCCTTTGCGCACATGGTCGATCTCCTCCCGGTAGATCAGCTCCAAAGCCTCCAGGAGCTCCGCGGCGTCGGAGCTTTTGGCGGCGTGCGGACGAAGCTTCTCCATGATCTGGGGATTGACATCCAGCCCGGTGGCCTCGTAGTGCCGGGGGATCACCGCCATCCGTTCCAGCACGTCCCCGTCTGTGTGTCGCGCCGCGTCAAAAAGCCCCCGGTGGACCGGATAGGCCCCGTAGTGGGAACCCAGATTTTTCAGAATCCTCTCCAGCATCTCAAAGTGCCGGATCTCCTCCCGGGCCACCTCCAGCCAGTCCACGGAAAACTCCACGGGCATGACGCTTCCGAATCGGTAGACCGCATCCAGCGCCAGATCGATGGCACTGTACTCGATGTGGACGATGGCGTGTACCAGCACCGCCAGCCCCTCGGGGGTGGAAAAGCCTTTGCGCCTGGGCAGTTCCCGGGGAGGGACGATCCGGCAGATCGGGGCGTAAGAGGGCTCGGCGAAGCGCTCCGGCTCAAACCCCTCGGGAGCTTTGGGGCTCCGTGTGCTACAATAATCCAGCAAGCGATCGACCCCCTCGGCCTTCTCGCGAAGATCGTGGGTACTCAAGAGTCGGTGAAGCGTTTGAAAAAATTCCATAAAAGAGATTATAGCCGATGAAGATCCTCTCCCGCCCTATGGGCCCCTATCAGACCAACTGCTACCTCGTCGAAAGCAAGGAGGGCACCCTCATCATCGATCCGGGCGTCGGCGCCACGGAGTGGGTGCTCTCCCGGGCCAAAACCCCCCTGGCCATCCTCAACACCCACGGCCACTTCGACCATGTCTGGTCCAACGCCGAGCTCAAAGAGAAGCTGGGCATCCCCATCCTCTGCCCGGAACAGGATGCCTTCATGCTCGCCGCCGACCCCCTGGGCCAGGGGATGCGCCCCAGCACCCCCGACCGGCTGATCCGGGGAGACGAACGCCTGGAGATCGGAGGAATCCCCCTGCGTTTTCGCCACTTCCCCGGCCACACCCCCGGCTGCAGCGTCATCGAGATCGGCGACGTGTGGTTCAGTGGGGACTTCCTCTTCAGGGATTCGGTGGGCCGCTGGGACTTCCCCTACTCCAGCGCCGAAGAGATGGCCCGAAGCCTCCAAAAAGCCCTGGAGATCCAGGGGGACTTCAGAATCCTCCCCGGCCACGGACCGGAGACAACCCTCGCCAGAGAGAAGCGCAACATCCCCTTCTGGATCGAAGAGGTGAAGAGACGGAGTTAATAATTATCAATGAATAATGAATAATTGCGGTTTGCGTTGCTACGCAACGCCTTTTTCTGAAACGGTCGCCGAAGGCGATCCCTGCACACTGCGCACTCAGCACTCAACCCTCAACACTAAACGCTCCAATTACTCAACGCTCCAAAACATGCCGTTCCAGCACGAAGCAGGTGAAACGGCCCCAAAAGACTTCGCTCCCCTCCACGCTCCCCCGGACCTCCACACTGCGCTTTTTGCCCTTCTCTTCCACCACCCGGGCGATGAAGCGCACCGACTGGCCCTTGCGCACCGGGGCGAGAAATCTCGTCTCCGCCGCTCCCAGGACCACATAGGGGTCGTTGACGGCGGCCATGGCGGCGTAATCGGCGGCGCCGAAGAGGAATCCCCCGTGGATCAGCCCCAGATCGTCGGCAACCATACTCTCCCGGGTATGGAGCCAGAGCTCCGCCTCATTTTCTTCCAGCCGGGTCACCCGGCCGCAGAGTGTCTCATCGATCTGTCGATGGGTCCGCAGTTTCATATCAGCCTCCTGTTCAATTTCCAGAAAGTGTCTCCGCAGAGCGTCCCGGTCGATCACCTTGCTGTGGAGCGATTTGCGGGGCATATCGGGATCGTAGAGGTTCTTCCTGCGGGAAAGCTATTGTAGTGCATCGGAGCTGTTTTCTATATAATTTTTCAAAAAGGGAAGTGATGACGTAGTTTTTTGCCGCCGATCTGTGCGACGGCCATCCCCGGAAAAAGTTTCGAAAACAACCCGGCCAAACGGGATACGGAACTCTGTTTCGGCGGGATCACCATTCCACCGGGAGATCGGTTCTTTGGCGATGAGGACGGTGTGTTTCTCCTTCCTCCTTCGCTCCCCTCACAAGCCGAGAGGACCTCTCCCTCCCCTATATTTTCTTCTGAACTTTACGGCAGTGCAGAGGGTACTTCTTAGAGCAAACTTATTCATTGGGAATATTTAAAATCATTTCTGGTCTCTTTACGATGCTTTCCCTATAATCCCGCCGGCTTTTGCCTGATTGATCCGATTTTTACCAAAAAGTCTTTGTGCAATCGTTTCGCGGTCGGAGGAATTGCCCAAGGACTTTTCCGAAAGTCTGATCAAAACATCCAAGATAGAGACACTGTCGCCCTTACCGTCCCCGAGAGGGAGACGGTTCGGTCATGCTTCCGCTCCGGAAGTATGCGGAGAAAGCTTTTTTCTTCTCGGCTTTGATCTTCTGTCTTTCCAAAGAAACCATACCAAACAAATACCCGGACGATGTGCACTCCACCGCTGACGGGGATTGTTCCAGTGAGTATCTCCTCCGGGGAGATTTTCACTTTGACATACCCCAAAATGTGTAAGCAGATCCGAACCGGAATCCGACAGGAGATATTTATGCAGTTTTTTCCGATTCTCTTCGCCTTTTTTGGTCTTGTTCACGCTACAGCACTCGCGTCTACTGCAGGGTTGGAATATCTCAACATGTTGCGCGAGCAGGCCGGGCTCAGCCCCCTCCGATCACACAACGCTTTGCAGCAATCCGCCCAGGCACACAGCCATTATCTGAATCTGCACCAGATCACCGGTCATCTGGAGGAGGAGTCTCTGGAGGGATTTACCGGTCTGCACGCATCTGATCGGGCTGTGGCAGCGGGCTTTGAATCCCTGGCAGTTTCGGAAAATGTTTCCCGGGGACAATCCGATATCTACTCCAGCATCGACAAACTTTTTGGAGGGATCTACCACCGTTTCACCTTTCTCGATATGCGGAAAGACCTTATCGGCATCGGAGTGGAAGCACGCAATTATACTTTTGATCTGGGCAACAGCTATCTGGATCTGCTCTGCCGGGATCACGAATATCTTGGAGGTCCCTATTATTACAACGCATGCAGCGATCGGGAAAAAAGGATAGAAAGCACCCTATACGATCAAGCGCAGAACTACTATAAAAATACCTCCGAAGCGCCTGAAATGGTGGTCTGGCCTCCAAAAAACGGAACCGATATCCTTCCAGGCTTTTATGGGGAAAACCCCGATCCCCTGCCGGAGTATGCCGTCAGCGGCTATCCCGTCAGTGTCGAATTCAACGACCAGAGTCATCCCGAAGCTCCCGATGATCTGCACATCGAAATGAGTAGTAACGATGGTCAGACCCTGGCCGGAATTCTGATAGATTCTACCAATGATCCCGAGGAACGGTTTACTCCATACCAATTCGCCTTTTTCCCTCTGGAACATCTGGAGTGGGGGACACGCTACCGGGTCGCCATGGAGTTTGACGGTGAGCGTCGGGAATGGTGTTTTTCCACCCGATCTCTCTCCTCGTATGGCGCCCAGAAAGTCTATCGAATCGACAGCAACTCCCCGGAAAAACTGGAAGTTGTATCCGGCAGAACCTATGCACTTTACTTTGTTCCCCGGGATCCGAAAGATCAGTTTGAACGCTACCACTACCGATACAACACCCAGAACCCATCCATCTCTTTCATTGATCGCAATACTCTGCTCTTCACAGTTTCCGGGGAAACGGGGCAACGGGTGGAGCTCACCCTGGACAACCCCACCGATCAAAATATCACTCTGATGATTTCAACAAGCGACCAGGCAGAACCCCCCCGGGAAGATCTCTGTCCCCAGATCTCTTCTACCCCCGCAACCATCGAAGAAAACTCCTATACAACAAGTACGGAATACAGCACTGAAAACCTTGACTCCGATCAGAATGAGAGTGATGTTTTGCAGGAACACACTGCAACAGTTTCGAAAGCAGCGGGAGGATCCTTCTCTTCCATCCTCTTCCTCTGGAGCATAGGACTTATCTATATTCTGCGCAGGGAGCGTCTTTTGCGCTCCTGAAATGCATAAAACCTCTTACCATCCTTTTCAGAGTTTCACAGGCAGAATGTCAACTTTGCCGCCGGAAATCCTTTCTGGATCTGACATCCTCCCCTCCGGTGGATGATTGAATGGCTGGTTTATGAAAACAGAAGGAGCTCAGTATGAGAACTTATACCCGCGGCGGCGGACGGTGTGGATCACCTGGAAGCCCAGGATGCTTCGGAGGCGTTTGCGGATCTGGTTGATGGCCACTTCTACGGTGTTGTCGCTGACATACTCGGGCTCTTCCCAGAGGGCGTTGATGATCTCGTCCTTGGAAAAGACCCGCTGTTTGCGCAGAGCCAGGTAGGCCAGGATGTCGAAGGTCTTGCCGTTGAGGGAGACAATCTTGTCGTCGTACTCGATCTTTTTGTTGACGATGTCGATGCAGAGCTTGCCGATATCCACCTTCGTGCCGTAGAGGTTGCGCATATTGGCCAGGACCCGGGCGGCGATCAGGTCGGGCTGGTCGATATGCCGGGTGATCACGTCGTCCACCCCCAGGGCGAAAAAGTTGCGCTGGTTCTCCGGCTTGTCGGTCAGGAGAATGATCTTGGTCTCTTTCTTCTTCTTTTTGATCTCGTGGACGTAGCGCTCCAGGGAAAACTGCACCCCCTCATCCACGATGATAATCAGCTCGTAGTGACGAAAATAGGTGAAATTGCTCGCGTCATAGAGATCCAGCGCACTGTCGACGATGCAGATGAAATATTTGCCGATCTCCTCTTCCACCTCTTTGGCGAAGGCTTCGTCAAATCCTACTGTTAATATCCTCATTCCCGATTTTGTCCATTCAAAAAATTGTAGAGAGAAGCCATTTTATGGGGCTTTTTGGCTGCACGCCCCTTAGCTATAGCGTATTTATAGCGAAAGGATGCTTATTTAAAAATAAAATGTTTTTTCAGGGAGGATTGGTTATTTTATCTCTTCAGCTTTTTTTGGCCCGGATATAGACCCGTACGGGAGCGGGATACCCCTCCACGGTGCGGGTGGGATCCTCCGGATCCAGGAACTCCTCCAGGGACTGGGTCTCGATCCAGGAGGTTTTGCGCTGTTCGGTAGTATCGGTGGGCTTGACCGCCAGCACCTCCACCTCATCAAACCCCGCCCGATGGCACCAGTTGCGCAGGGCGGGAACGGTAGGGATGAAGTAGATGTTGGGGATCTTGCTGTAGCGCCCCGCGGGGGTGAGGCAGACCTCCTGCTCCCCCTCGATCATAAAAGTATCCAAAAAGAGCTCTCCCCCCTTGACCAGCCCCCGGTGCAGCGCCTTGAGAGTGGCGATCGGGTCGCTGCGGTGGTAGAGCACCCCCAGACAGAAGAGCACATCGAAGGGCTCCTCGTAGGCGGGCAGATGCTCCACTCCCAGCAGCTCGTAGTCGATGGGCGCTTGGAAAAAGCGCTGCAGGAAGCGAAACTGGCTGTAGTAGAGAGCCGAAGGGTCGAAGCCCACCAGCTTGGCGGGCTTTTGCTCAAGCATCCGGTAGAGATAGTAGCCGTTGTTGCAGCCGATATCCCCGACCCGCTTGCCCTCCAGATCCAGATGGGGCTCCAGCAGGGCGTATTTGATCTGGCTGCGCCACTCGCTGTCGATCAGCAGCTTCCCCAGCCGAAAAGGGCCTTTGCGCCAGGGCATAAGCCCTCTTGCTACCGCCTCGATCCGGGCTCCGTGCTCCGCTTCGTACCCCGCCTCCAGCTCCGCCGTGACCGTCTCGCCGTAGGAGACCCGCTCTACCCGGGGTTCCTCCAGGGCGTCAATCGCTTCGATCAGAGGGGCGATGTTTTTCCACCCCAGCCATTTGCGGCGCTCGGCCCGGATCTCCTCCAGATTCATCTATTTGACGATCGCTTTGAGGATCTTCTGCTCTTTGAGGGGCCGGTCTCCGGGACCGGTGGGGGTGCGGTTGATAGCGTCTACTACCTCCTGCCCCTTCACCACCTCTCCAAAGATGGTGTAGCCGCCGTTGAGCCAGGGGGCGGGGGCCACGGTGATAAAAAACTGGCTTCCGTTGGTGTTGGGACCCCGGTTGGCCATGGCCAGGAGATAGGGCCGGTCAAAGACCAGATTGGGGGCGTACTCGTTTTTGAACTCTTTGCCCCAGATCGACTTCCCGCCCATACCGGTACCGGTGGGATCGCCGCCCTGGATCATAAAGCCTTTGATAACACGGTGGAAAATGGTCCCGTCATAATAGCCCTGAGCCGCCAGCTTGACGAAGTTCTCCACTGCCAGAGGCGCGGCCTTGGGGAAGAGCCGCAGGGTGATGTCGCCCCGGCTGGTCTTGAGAACTACCGTGGGATCCTGGGCCCAGAGCAGGGCCGAGAGGATCAGGATCAGCCCAAAGAGCCGCTTCATCAGTCGTCCCTTTCGCAGACGACCCCCAGGCGGTGGAGCACCCGTTCAAAAAACTCCCCCGCCTCCCGCTGGGCATCTTCGTGAAACTCGATATAGATCCCCTCTTTCTCGGGATGGTCTTTGGCCGGATTGCCGAAGACATCCGGCTCCAATCCGGTCTCTTTTTTGACCGCTTCGATGGCGTCGAGGACCTGGGCCTTGAGCTCAGGGTTGTCGCCGTAGGTGAGGCTCAGACCCTCATAGCGCTCTTCCATCCGCACATGGGCTTTGATGCATTCTGTCATAGGGGATTCCTTGGGAAAGTTTGGGATAGAATATTCTACCCCATAGGCCCATTAGAGTCGGCTGAAATCCGACGCTATCGGGCATACTCCACGGCCCGGACCTCCCGGATCACGTTGACCTTCACCTCTCCGGGATACTGGACCTTCTCCTCGATCTCCACGGCGATCTCGTGGGCCAAACTGGCCGCCCGGTTGTCGTCCACGCTTCCCGCGTCCACAAAGACCCGCAACTCCCGGCCGGCGTTGATGGCGTAGGCGTGGATCACCCCGTCGTTGTCCAGAGCGATCTCCTCGATCTCACGGACCCGGCGCGTAAAGCTCTCAAGCACCTCCCTGCGGGCTCCGGGACGGGCGGAACTCAGAGCGTCGGCGGCGCAGACCGCCGCGCTCTCGATACTGTCGGGCTCCTGATGGCCGTGGTGGGCGTAGATGGCGTTGACCACCGTGGGGTGCTCCTTGTACTTGCGGCAGAGCTCCGCCCCCAGCTCCACATGGTTGCCCCCGTAGTCCTGGGTCAGGGCCTTGCCGATATCGTGGAGCAGTCCCGCCCGCATGGCCAGCTTCTCATCCCCTCCCATCTCTGCGGCCATGACCCGGGCCAGCCGGGCCACCTCCAGGGAGTGGGCCAGGGCGTTCTGGCCGTAGCTGGCCCGGTATTTGAGCTTGCCGATGAGCTTGATCAGCTCCTCATGCATGGGGAAGAGCCCCAGGTCGATCAGGACATTTTCACCCTCTTCATAAATCGCCTGCTCAAACTCTTCCTGGACCTTGGCGTGGACCTCCTCGATCCGACCCGGATGGATCCGGCCGTCGGCCACCAGTCGCTCGATCACCCGGGTGGCGATGGCCCGGCGGTAGAGGTTGAAGCTGCTGACCACGATTACTCCGGGGGTCTCGTCGATGATGATGTCGACTCCCAGAAGCTGCTCCAGGGCCTTGATATTGCGCCCCTCTTTGCCGATGATGCGTCCTTTATGCTCGTCGCTGGGAAGGGTGACGGTGTTGATGAGCCGCTCCCCGGCGAACTCTCCGGCATAGCGGGTAGCCGCCTGGGCCAGGATGTAGTTGGCCTTGTGGCGGGCCTCGTCTTCGGCCAGTTTGACCCGTTTGCGCACCATTGCCGCCAGCTCCGAAGCGCTTCGCTCCTCCACCTGGCGCATCAGCATCTCTCTGGCCTCCTCCCGGGTCATGGAGGCCAGGTGCTCCAGACGGTGCAGGTCCGCTTCGATCTGCTCCCGGCGGCGCTCTTCCAGCGTCTCCAGGCGTCGCCGCAGCTCCTCGATACGGTTCTCCTGCTGATGGAGCCGTTCCCGCTCCGTCTCCAGCTCCCGTTCCCGGAGGATCAGGGAGCGCTGACGCTGCTCCAGCTCCGCCATCTTTTCGCTGAAGCGTTTCTGCTGCTCCAGCTCCTGGGTACGGCGCTCCACCTCTGCCTGCTGCAGAAGCTTCATCGCCTCCTGCTCGATGGCCTTGGCCCGGGACTGGGCCTCGAGCCGCAGATAATCCAGACGCCGCATTACTGTGCGACGTCCCAAAAGGTAGCCTACTCCCGCGCCCAGAGCCAGGGCGGTCATACCTACCGACAACGTAACAAAATCCATTCTATCTGATCCTTTGGCAACAGCCTCCAGGAGACGGCCTTTCCCGACACTTCGCCGGGGGAAAACTCACGGGACGGAAGGTCCGTGCCAGGCGACACGATGGGCGATCAGCTGATCGGCGGCCACGTCATGGGCCCGGGTCAAAATCTCTGAAGAACAGCAAAGCCACCGCTGAATAAAGATAATCTCTTCGATATTCTGTTTCTCTTTCTCGAAAAAGCGGTCGTAATATCCTTTGCCGAAACCGATTCTCCGCAGCGTCGGGTCGATCCCGACGACGGGAACCACGGCCATCTCGATTGTTCTGGGTCGATACTGTTTTGAGTTTTTCGGTTCATAGACGCCGAAACGTTTCCGCTTCAGCGGCAATCTATATTGTACAGGACGGAAACTTTCACCCTCCATAAATGGGACGTAGACCCGCACTCCCCGGCGACGGAGCTCGCCGATGAGCCCACGCAGATCCACCTCCATCGGAAGCGGCAGATAGAGCAGAATCCGCCGAGCATTTCTCTCCCGAATTCTGCGCCGAAGCTCCCGAACCACCGCATGATCCGCCCGCCGCCTCGCTGCGGGAGAAAGAGTACGGAGCCGCCGGAGCGCGCGGGCCCGGAATCGGGCTTTTGGATCCTGAGCCATCGGGCTGCCTCCTTGGGGGTTCTTAACGATCCTTAGGCTATAATCCGCCGATTTTACGTCTCGTAGGCGCCTTCCCTCGGCGCCCTCCGAGGGGTGGATTATAACACAGGAGACGAGGAATGGTTCGCAACTATCTCTACTTGATCCTCGGAGTCCTTCTCCTCTCCTTTCAGGGATGCGGTTCCGACTCCAAGGCCCCCTCCCGAACTTCTTCCCCGGCAAACGCCCCCAAAAGTCGGGAGCTTCCGACCCCTCCCGTCTCCGTCGAGACCCCCTCGGTTCCCAAAGCCAACGCCTCCCGCCCCCCTGCCCGATCTTCCCTCCCCGAAACGAAGCCGCCCGCAAAAAGGGAGGCCTCCTTTCCCCATTTTCCTTTGCGGGACCTGGATCACCGCTCCAGCGCTCTGATCTTTGAAAAGGATCGGGTCCGTTTTCAAAACATTCGCCAGCGTATCGTCATCCTCACCCTCCTATCGGACCGCTGCGCTCCCTGCCGGGGGATGATGCCCTACCTCACCATGCTCCAGAAAAAGTACGCCAAGGATCTCTTCGTCCTGGGGGTGCTGGTACGCAGCGATCTGGACGATGAGGAGTTGCGCCGATTTATGCGCCGACACGAGAGCAACTTCTACCTCTCCAACCACCCCGACGGCGACCGGCTCGGATCCTTTCTCGCCTCCCGTCTCGACCTGGGAAGCAACTACCCCCTGCCGTTGACACTCATCTACAAAGATGGTAAGTATATAATGCATATCCAAGGAGCGGTCCCCTATGAGATGCTGAGTCATCTGGTAGAGGGGCTGATCCACCCCTGAAAAGGAGTACCCCGTCATGCTGGGATTTTTGAAAAAAGCCTTCGGCAAAACCAACGAAGCGATCCGTGAAGCGGTCCCCGAAAAAAAGAGCAAACTCAGCAAAGAGGAGCTCGAAGAGGTTCTCCTGGAAGCGGATGTCAACTATGAGCTGATCGAGCGGCTCCTGGAGAGTCTTCCCGACACCGTCACCCGGATCCAGGCCTTCAACTCCCTGATCTCGGTCTTCCAATACAAGGCGGAGTGGATCGATCCCGACGACTACTCCCCCTTTGTGGAGATGATCATCGGGGTCAACGGCGCGGGCAAGACCACCACCATCGCCAAACTGGCCCGCCGCTACCAGAAGGAGGGCAAAAGCGTGATCCTGGGAGCCGGCGATACCTTCCGGGCCGCCGCCATCGAGCAGCTGAGCCGCTGGGCCCAGAAACTGGGGGTCCCCATCGTGGCCACCCGCCAGGGCCACGACCCCTCCGCCGTGGTCTACGATACGATCAAATCGGCCCTCGCCAAAGGCATCGACCGGGTCATCATCGACACCGCCGGGCGGCTCCACACCCAGGCCAACCTGGCCGAAGAGCTCAAAAAGATGGTCCGGGTCGCCGACAAGGCCCTCCCGGGAGCGCCGCATCGCAAGATGCTGATCCTCGACGGCACCCAAGGCAGCTCCACCGTCGCCCAGGCCAAGGCTTTCGACGAGATGATCGGCATCGACGGGATCATCCTCACCAAGCTCGACGGCACCGCAAAGGGGGGAGCGATCCTTACCATCGCCGACGAGCTGAAGATGCCCCTGTACTACATCGGCACCGGGGAGAGCCCCGACGACCTGATCCCCTTCAGGGCCAACGACTACGTCAATATGATCCTGGACGGGATTTATAAATAGTGGGCAGTGCGCAGGGTTGAGTGCGCAGTTTACTTGAGCTTTCTCCCCAATCCTTACCCCTAAATCCTCAACCCTGAACCCTAAACTCTCCTTTCATTCCGCCATCTTTTTCCCCTCCTCCATCTCTGTGTGCTATGATTCCCCAAACCGACCCGGAGTGAAAAACCATGGCGAAAAAGAAAACCCTTTTCGAGTGCCAGGCCTGCGGCTTCCAAAGCCCCCGCTGGATGGGCAAGTGCCCCAACTGCGGCGAGTGGGAGAGCCTCATCGAGCTCAGCGCCGAGCAGATCAAATACCTCCAGGAGAGCGCCTCGGCGGCCAAAAGCTCCGGGGGCCGGGCCAAGGCCCAGCCCATCACCGAGATCGACGAAGAGAACTTCACCCGCTTCCCCTCGGGCAGCCGGGAGCTGGACCTGGTCCTGGGCGGCGGGATCGTCCCGGGATCGCTCACCCTCATCGGCGGCAGTCCCGGCATCGGCAAATCGACCCTGCTCCTGAAGATCGCCGGCAATCTCGCCTCCGGGGAGAAAAAGGTCCTCTACGTCAGCGGCGAAGAGTCCGCCGGGCAGATCAAGCTCCGGGCCAACCGCCTGGGGGCCAACCACGAGCGCCTCTATCTCCTGAGCGAAATCAATCTCGAAAGCGTCCTCGCCGAGATCGACAAGCGTGATTACGGCTTCATCGTCATCGACTCCATCCAGACCCTCTACTCGGAGGAAACCCCCTCGGCTCCCGGCTCCGTGACCCAGGTGCGCACCATCACCTTCGAGCTGATGCGCCTGGCCAAGAACCGGCAGATCCCCATCTTCATCATCGGCCACATCACCAAGGAG
>Ga0256835_1001366_pt1 | contig 14813 bp, 9 predicted proteins | sample PIR30metaG_FD_185972 | JGI IMG/M metagenome (GOLD analysis project Ga0256835, IMG submission 185972) | Hydrothermal vent microbial communities from East Pacific Rise, Pacific Ocean - PIR-30 | ecosystem: Environmental > Aquatic > Marine > Hydrothermal vents | place: Pacific Ocean: East Pacific...
GCACCCTGGTCACGAACCCCCGCCTCCTCCTGCTCGACGAGCCCACCGAGGGCCTCGCCCCCATCCTGGTCGAGGCCATCGCCGAGACCGTGGCCGAGCTCAAGGCCCAGGGCATGCCCATCCTGCTCGCCGAGCAAAACCTCAAATTCACGGCACCTCTGGCGAACCGCGCCTACGTGCTGGAGACCGGCGAGGTACGGATGTCGGGAAGAATGGACCAACTGGCAGCAGACGAGCGGGTACGCGAGCTGCTTTCGCTCTAACGAAAATACTGCTGCTAATCTAGCGATCCTTTTTTGCACGAAATATCTGCCGCACTCGGAACTTATGAGGCATTTTGCGCAGGCATTTTTAACCCTGCCATCATGGCATCTCTGGCGTTATCAACCAAAATGATTTTTACCTGATCCAGGACTTCCTGCGGTACCTTTTTAAGATCACTTTCGTTGTCCTTGGGCAGCATGATCAATTTGCGTCCGCGTCTAAAAGCGGCCATAACTTTTTCTGGCACACCGCCCACTTTAATGACCTTGCCATGCAAACTTACTTCGCCAGTAACAGCCAACCCCGCGCGCACTGGCCATCCGGTCAGCGCAGAAATGATTGCCAATAAAAACGTCAATCCTGCCGAAGGACCCTCTCTGTACCTGGCAATTTTAACAAGGTGCACATGAACCAGCTTGGATTGAATCAGCTCCTTAGGGATACCAAGCTCACCAGCGTTGTCCCTCACATAAGCATAAGCCGTCTCAGCAGAGTGACTCAGCTCCATCCCATGCATTCCAGTCACCCTAAGCCCGCCCCTCTTTGCCGGAATGGCACTTGCCTCAACCAACATAACATCGCCGCCTACAATTTTTCCTTTTTTAACCAACGCCACGAGCCCAGTAATCTCACCAACTAGGTCTTCCCTGTTGGCCCTGTCGTCATGATGTTGGATTTTTTCTAATTGTTCGAAATCGGCCGGTTTGTAATTGGGCATCCCTCCAAAAGCCAATCTCTTGGGGCGGAACTCTCCAGGAGCCATAATCGTAAGCTGATTGTGCACTCTCTGACGCAATTCCACTGCTAGCGAGGCTACCTCCGCCAATTCTTCGTCGTTAAAATCTCCGTGAGGATAAAGCAGCTTGATGAATCCCGAGGTCATCCGAGCAACTGCCCTTTCGTCCCGCTGCGTAAAAGCTTCATTCAATTCCAACCTCCGGATAGCATCTTGAAAGGTCCTTTCACGCAAATGATTAAAGACATCGGCCAGGTAATCCGAGAGCAGCCCGTAGCCATCGGTCAATAGGCCGGATCGGATTTTCGGTATCTCCCATCCGGGTATAAACCCGTGAATTCGATCGAGAAAAGCAACATCTTGCAACTCCAAAGGAAGCACATCAAATAAGTGCGGGTAGCTGGGATCCGGCAGGTTATCATAAACGTCCAAATTACCAGCAAAAACTATGCTGGCGTCCGAAGTAAACTTTTTAGCCCCACGACTAAACTGTCCACTTTCCATGTAATCCTTAAAAATAGATATTGTCGCGGCATCATCAAACTCAGTGTGAGCGATCTCATCAAAAAAAACCACCTTACGACTACCAATAATGCCCAGTTTTTTGGTCGCTAAGTTAAAAAACAAATTGGCTGGTGTCGCCTTTCCGCCTGAGACGATAAAAACATGCGGCGATATGTTTCTTAATAAAAAAGTTTTACCCGTTTGTCGAGGTCCCAATTCTATTAAATTAAGGTTCTTCTCTACGAGCGGGAGCAAGCGCGCTAGTATGAGCAGCTTGACCCGCCGGTTTGGCAGAGCAGAGGGTTCATAGCCGACGCTGCGAAGCATGACGTCGATCCACTCCTCACTAGAAAATTGCCTTCTAGCTTCAAGGTATGGGTCCAAACTTACAGCTTTAGCTTGAAAAGGCTCAAAAGCAACAATTTCTATAGGATACGTAGTTCCTTTGAGCTCGAATTCAGGCGTGTATCTAAGCTGAGCCATCCCCCACATGCCACCTGCCATCAGGCCCGGATACTTTTCTGGTATCTCGCGCCTGATTCTTGCTTTGTTTTCCCCAATGGTCGGGATACGCGCCCAATAAACCTCAGCTCGAAGGTCAACTTCTACCTCTATTTCGTCGAGCAATACGTAGCTACCCTGGCTCATTAATCTGTGCTTGATGACTTGAGCTTGGCCATATCCTGGATAATGGTCCTCCACGAGCTTTTTTATTTTTGCCAACCCCGGTTCTGGTTCGTCAGGATCAACATACTTCGCCAGCAAAAACTCTGTAACATACCGCGGGATCTTTTGAAACAGTTCTCCACGCGACAGCTTCTTCTGCACAGCTAACGGTCCAAATACTTCTCGAACCTTTTTATCCAGGTTCATTCGCTTCCCTCCATCAAACCATCTAAGAGGCTGGTATTACGCTTAACAACCGTTTCAACGGTAATAGGAAAGATCCTTTCTAGCTGATTATGGCTCCGATCTGGATTTTCCCACTCCAACACAACTCGTGACGCTTGAGATTCGTCGTAAACTACATCGCGTGTCCAAGTAAAGAACGCACCCGCGTCAATGGTGTCTACGCTTCTTTCATGGCCATCCCAGCGCAGACGAACAGAACGAGCCGGCGCCAATCCGTGGTTGCTAACCACCAACCGCAGCGGGGTTTTAACTTTTTGCTTTACGGAAAGGGGCTCAACCTTAACCTCCAGCTTGGGTCTAAATGCTTCGCCGTCCGGTAAAAACAACGCAACCGGTATTAACATTTCTTCTAGGCTGACACCACCATGCTTATACCCGGAAGGCTTTCTCCCACCCTCCTGACGCTCAAAATATGTCTTTGTGCCTGGAAATGCCCATTTTACAATGGGGGCGTTTAAAAATTTACTGTATTTATACAAATGAGCCTCTGCAGGATTTAAGAGCAATGTATTCCACTCTTCATCCGCAAGTTCCGCCACATTACTTACTAGTTGTGCGTAACGATAGTTCCAATGCCCCTCTCCCGGTCGCCCTTCAAAAGGCTCCATTTCATCAGAAATTTTTATTAATCCGTGGTCGCTGGCAATAAGAACCGCACCACCTGGTTGAATCTGATTTAAAATAGGCAAAACTTGATTATCAAAAAGAGCCTTCAACACACCTATGGCTGTAAACAAATCGCCCTTGGCGCTTTCCAGTGTGTCATCAGAAATGTTGAATACCAAAGGCTTGACCGGAAGCTTGGAAGTGACAATCTCCTTTGCATCTTCATAATTAACCTCTGCCTGAGCAGCAAATCGCGACTTCTCAATCAATTGCGGATCGCCCACTAACTCCATTCGCTTAAGAGCTTTGGCGAGCAATTTCAGCTCGTTTGTACCCTCCTGCTTGATAGGCATCCTGCCCGAGAACAAAGCTTTGCGGGCGAATTGCGTAGCCGAAGGCAAGATAGAGACTCCTACACGCTCCTTACGGAGGACATAGCCCTTCTCCAACAAGGCATCCTGTACCCACCCACGGAAAGCAAACTCCCAAAAATCCCAGCGCAAGCCGTCAAAAACAATGATGTATAAAGGCTCACGGTAATCACGGCGGACCGTTTCCAACACGTCAACCACCAGCAGCGGGCGATTGCCCGGACTGCGCTTCAACCAGTCGACGTAATTTTTCTTTATATAAGAAAACCATTGCTCATTCAATGCACTGAGCCGTTCGGTTACTTGCTGGCTAAACTCGCGAACTCGGGTGTTTTCAGGAATAAGTTTGCGCGAATGTACGATCATCCGGTCGTGTAGGAGCTGAATGCCCGACCAAGCACGGGCAAAATCCTCCGGTGTTTCAAGTGAAGCTGGCGACTCTTGCAACCAATGTGCCAGGCGCAGTACGCTTTCCAACAATTCGCGCGTTTCGTCGTCCAAGAGCTCATGAGAAACGCTGGACGCTTTAGGCACACTTCCGGGATTCTGCAAAACCTCATTGACGACTTCTAACGCTAGCTTCTGAGCCAAGCCAGGATGCAACCGCTCCCTTTGAATCGCTTCCCAAGTGGGTTTTAAAAAATCGCCGAGTTTCTCGAACGCCTCGGAAGCAGGAGGTAGCTCTACATTAAGGCGTTCCCAAAGATCAATAGCGCCATCAGGTAAATACTTTTCTAAAACAGCGCCCGCAGGATGAATGTTTAAGGTCGCTAATGAGACCGGTATGCCATGCTCCTCCAATAAGGCTTTCCAGGGAAGCGCTTCGATGACCCGAGGATCCTCATCCAGTGCTCGCGCAAAGGCCTTGATCCGTTCGTCGTAGTCTCGCAATAAAATATCTCTGTATGTACGTAAATTTTCAGGCATCCAAATTAGCAAGTCCTTTTCATGGGAAACCACCCGACCCAACGAACGTTCAAGAATTAAACGCGCCAAATCAGTTTCATTCTCCGGAACCTTTTCAGGAGGCTCCAGTAATAGTTCAAGCATTTCTGGATTTATAGGTGGGCGGGAAGGAACCTCCCTCCCCCACACATGCTTAAGAATCTCACGAGGTCCCAATTGAACAATCGCGTCATACCAGTCCTCCAGCCCTGGCAGGCGGTCTTTGAAAATCAATACAGGACGCACTTCGTTGCCAAGCCTTTCCAATAGTTGCCTGGCTTCTATAGCCGAATCCACCCTGATGAACACATACTTTTTCCCAGCAAACACCACCTCACCTTCGCCTATAACCCCAGCTGCGTCTAAAAAGGCCATAAAGCCTTTATGGGCGAACTGCTCTATCATTTTGCGAAGCAGACTCATTCTGCCCGCCCCTTCACGATTAAGGTGATCCTATCGCCGGGCTCCAGGTTGCTTACCGATGCGTCACCGAGAATCTCGGCCAAACGACCAAGCATCACCTTGTCAACCGTAAGCTCGATTGAACGCCCGGACCGGTAAGGTGGAACTTCGGAGTCGCCAATTATAGGTTCGTCCGCAGGTTTCGGGGCCGGTTCCTGTTGTGGTGCAAGTTTTCGTAAAGCATCAAGGATTTCCGATAGGCTCGCACTGGCCGCCATAGCGCGGATTTTTTCTCTTGCCTCTGATCTCTTTGCCTGGTCCACCCTCCGATACGCTTCTTGCAACGATCGGTTCGTAAGGAGAGAAACAAGCTGATCGACGGCTGCCTCTACTTTTTCGAGTTCAAGCTTGGGAGGCGGCTCTTGAACAAATACCTCAATTCCCTCTTTTGAATCGCCGGGCAAATCACGATAACGATCTAGCGCACTGCGCGCAGCTAAGGTAGGATCGCCAACCTCCTCCGGGGTAAGGCCGTAAAATCTCGTTGCCTCCTCCACGCGGCCATGTAGCAATGAAAGCTTGTTGTTTAAATCCTGTATTTGCTTGCGAATCATTTTCCATGCCCTGTCCTGGGCCAAGAGATCCAACGTCACCTGCTCCAGCTTTGCTCCCAATTCTTTGGCATATTCATGCGCGAGTTGCCACTGCTCCGGGTTCACCAGCTGCCCTTGCTCGAGAAAATCCTTATCTTTTAAGTCGAAATAGGTTTTTCCTTCGGGGACGATCACCTCATTGCCACGGCGAATGCGCAAGACTCCCCGGTAGACCAAAAGACGAATCAGGAAATCGGTAACCAATGTTGTCAAACCGAACGGGCGCTCACCCAGCAGCTCGCGAGCTTCCTGAACCGTCCTTATTTTCCCACTACTGACATTCTTTATTAATTCCTGGATGAAAAATCCTTTTCTGAAGATATATCGCCCGCCCTCAAACGCCACAACTTCCAAGGGCTTACCGATGTTTTCAGCAATCTCATATGCTTCCCCATCTTCGCGTCTTATTTCGCCCGAGCCTTCCGCGAGGGCGCGCAATAACGTTTGCAGCGCCTTCGAAGTTACCCGGCTCTTGAACACGGGGTGTTTAGGGTAAAGGCCCTCTAGCACGCGCCGAGCCAGCTCCTCAGGTCCCCTTTCCACATTGGAAGGAGGGGTTTCCACTATTTGGGGATCGCGGGAATAGCATCTTCCACTTTGAAGAGCCTGTACGACGCTTTTCAAAAGGCGCTCCCTTTGTGTTTCAAGCATCGTTTTCCACGCGAAACGCAACTTATCGAGAGTATCTTTTGAATAACCGTCTAATACCCCTTTGGCAACCTCGCTGGTCACATACCGCAATTTCACTACATAATCCAAAGCCTTCTCGCCCTCGGGCGAGAGCTGAGCAGGAAGCCAAGCTACGACAGCCGAGGCCAGCTCGTCTCCCTTTTTTAGCTTTGCCCCGGGAGCAAGCAAATAAACGCTTACCTCGACATTTCCATCAAGTGAAAGCGTCCGTGCATCAACTTCGACTTCGCCTCTAGGCTGGATACGCAACCTTCTTTCGGTGCCGCGGAAATCAATCGCCATTTCCTTATGGCCCAGTCTGCTAGTGGCACCAACCGCGCTTGCCAGAACCTCCTTTATAACTTCCTTGCGTGATGTTTCCTGATTGGGAACGTCTATACGCCTTAATTCGGCCTCTGGATCAACGTCTATGTCCAGGGCAACCTCGTACGTGCCCTTACCCGTCTTCCTGAAGACACCCGTATTTTCCACTAGAAAGCGAAGGGCGTCTTCTACCTCCCTCGAGGCCAGCACGGGAATGCTACTGCTTAAACCACCAGTGTTAAGAGCCATTATGGTAGGTACATCCAACTTCCCTTTTAACCTGGCTCCACGATCGGTGAGCTCCCCGAGAACCACAGTTTTCGCAACCAAGAGCGTACGCTTAGCGCTTTCAGGGTTTAATTCTTTCAAGCGTTCTTCCACGATCTCTGCGATCACCCGGTGGGCTGCTTTGAGCGTAGCGTCTTGGTACATTTCGGTATAGTCGCGGTTAAAAAGGTAATCGTAAGCCCTACCAAAGGGTAGAAAGGTGCTTGCCTCTTGATCGGCTAGGGCAGGTTCGCTAGCGTCCAGCGGCTCCAAGAGCATGTCGTAAAGAATCGAGATGGCCGTGCGCTCACGGGAAAGCCGGTGCGTGATTGAAACCAAAGCGTCAATCACGGCCGGATGAAAGGGGTAGAGTTTGGTCATCCAATCCTTCAATCGACCACGCTCTTGATAAAGCCCTTCTAAGGTTTTCAACTCGTCCGCGGGAATGTTGCTGATGGCGCCAGCAACTATACGCTCTTTATCTTCCTCCTTGCCCCGTTTAGGACGCAAAACTCTTTGGGCAATGATTTCGTAGAGATCGGCATCTTTGAGGTCTACTCGTTCCTGCTCGAACCTGCCGCGCAGGTGGTCAAGTGCCTGTACGGTGTCAGCCCCTTCTTTGGCAAGGACATCTTCCAGCGGCTGATGCCGCCCCACGAACAACCACACCGGCAGACTCGCGTTAGGGGCTTCGATGAAACGATTTAAAGTTAGGAGCGACTTGGCGGCATTTTCTTTGTAAGACAGAAGATGTAACGTTAGCTCGTCGATAAGATAAACCAATCCCGCGTAACCATTAGCCCTCAAGTGCTCGGTTATACGTTTGATTGCCTCAGCTTCTCCTAGCTGAAAATCGCGCTCCAGCTCACCGGTCCGCTCATCTATTTTGGCAATTTCCTTAGCAAGCAAGCGCGGGTCGCTTTCTCGCAGCCGTTCGAAATCTTCGCGCGAGGCGACAATACTACTTTGCTCAAATAGGTAGTCCCACCATCCGGGAACTTTTTCGGCCTTTTTAACAAAAGAATTAATGACCCTTTCGTAACTAAAAAGCTCTACCGGTTCTAGCCCCGCCGCCACTAAAGCCTCGTTGGTTTTCTCGTAAAGCCCAACCCGCAGATTCGGCGCATCCTGGGCGTTCAAGGCAACGACCAGAAGACGATTTTCCTTAAAGATGCGCTGCTTATCGCGCATTTCCTCAATGGCAGGGCTGGACTTGTTCCAGGCCGCGTCCACCCCGCGTAACAACGCCCCCAAAAAGGTGAGGTAGTGGCTCTTACCGCTGCCAAAAGCCCCCTCGACCCAGCGGGCGTAGCCCCGCGGCAAACCGGTGCTCAAAGTATCAGCGATCGAGTAAACATCACGCTTAAGGTAACGCCCGATATCCGGCGTGATCACGTAGTCCGCCAGGTTTTTTCGCAGTCTTTCAGCGTCGTCGAGCTCGCCGACTTTGATAACGACCTCGGGTTTACGTTCGGGTAGATCTAAGATATCTCGGATCCGTACGGTCATTTCTAACCCACCATCCTTTCGAAAAGAGCCTTTAGCTCTGCATTGGTACGCTCATCCAAGCGGGGAGAGAGGTGCGTGTTTACAAATGTCTGTATGTTTCTCCAGTCTTGCGGATCAAGATCGCGCTGGTGCTGCAGGGCCAGTTCTAGCACGGCGTTGACCTGCGCCTCCGGAGACCAGCCGCTCCAGCCGTACAGGTTTTCTTCGAGCTGGGTGTAAGTATCTGCCGGGAAGAGTAGGAATCGCTCGTGGAAGATATCAACCTTTTTATCGCCGCGGCCTACGAGGTGTTCCGCCGGATCGTAAGGAATGGGCCGGTGATCAGACTTCAGCGCCTCATTGATCAAATAGCGCACAGCGGCGAAGTCAGTGAAGCGGTGCCCGCTGGCCACCGTTCCCAAGGCCGCCAGGCGGTTAGTGGTAGATTCGTTGCTGGTAAGCTCCAAGAAAATATCCTCAGCGGAAAGCAGCTTGGCCCCTTTGGGGGGCTGGGCGCGGAAGATGTCCTCGATCAGGTCGGCGGTATAATCGACGGCCTGAAAGGCAAAATCTTTAGCGAACTCTTTTTCAATGTCCTCCTTAGACGGCCATGGCCTTTTGTAAAGCGGCGTTTCCAGCTCCTCGATTTCGTTGTCAGAAAGAGCATAAATACGATACACCTCGTAATCAATCTGATTCTGGATATCTGCGAGCTCAGATGTCAACCGTACAAGTGATTCAATATAGTTATTGAACAGCGCCGAAACTTCTTCAGTAGATGAATATTGTTCTTTTCGGATTAACACGTACGGATCGTACTTCCTTAGTTGTTCGTAAATTTCAAGCCACCGCTTAGAGAAATCAATGAGAGATTTAGATTTCAAAATATCCGTATGAACAGGAAGTGCTCTTAATATGTCTGCTCTCCAGCGGAACCCACTTTTACTTGCAGTACTAGCGCTGAACCTGGCCGAATGACTTTTAACAAAATAGGCGGTTATAGTGCTACGCAAATAGCTTAAAAGTGCTAGGGCTTTCTCTAAATCGTCAACGTATGCCACCTGACATGAGTGTCGAGCCAAGAACTCCCCTTTCACGTCCAAGATAAACTCCCCATGCGGCGCAATTTCGGCCCAAATAATCTTCGGCACCCCGAGGCGGGCGTTACGACGGCCAATTATCCACCAAGGTAAGCCTTCCTGTTCAACAGTCCCCGCCCAACCTAATTTTCGATTGGCCAACAAATGTCTATATTGATGCAAAAATTCGTATGTCACCGGGTAAGTTTTAAGCTCAACGGGTTTGCCGCTTGAGTCAAGCGTATATAGCGCGAAAGTCTCTTTTTTCTTCCTATTCCCCCGCCACTTCACCCCCCAATTCCTCACGTTCTCACCGCGCAGAGTGGGCACCACAAGCTCTTTTTCAAACCCCCAGCGGCGGATGAAGGACTGGGTAATGAAATTCACAAAAACAGGATCGGCATTGCTTTGGTAATCCTCTCCTATGCTGCTAACTACTTCTTCCAATACCTTACTAGACGCGTTTTTAACTTTATCTAAAATATTGTTATTCCCTCTTCGATATGTCCAAGGATGCTCCCAAAAATGTTTGGCATTCTCAAAATAAGCACCTGCAAATTTCGTGAACACATCCTCTCCCTCAGTCTCCAACTTGTGAAGTAATTTTTTGTAGTATTCGAAAGCCTCGGCACCACCAAGCGGTTCTCCAGAGCCACTTTTTACAGGCTGGTAAGTTACCAACACTTCTACCTGGCGCTTAGGATCGGCTTTGCCTTTTTCAATCCGTCGCCTCAAAATTAGTAGGGTGGGATAAACCCCGACACCTTCAAATACCTTGCCATCAGTCAAATCTCCCACGAGCTCATAAAAAGCGTTGTCTTTTAGCCAACCCACAAGTTTTTTGCCATAATCCTGTTTTGCAAACTTGCCTGTAGTAATGAACCCCACATAGCCGCCACGCACGGTAAGTTCTAGCGCACGCTCTAAAAAGGGCAATGATAGGTCGAACTGTTTATAAGCAGATTCATATTCGCGACGCAAATATTCAACCAGCCCTTCCTCCCTGGTTTCTCCATTGGGCCCGCGAACGATAATCCGCTCCAAAATACCGTGAACCCGCACGTAGGGCGGGTTGGCGTTAACCACATGGAACTTCTTCTTGAAAGCGTCTTGCAAGTCGATTTTTAAATGAGTGCTACGCCCATAGAGTGCCGATAGCGGGTCGAGCTCCCGCCCCACCTCTACCGATTCCTCGAACAAAGGTTGGCGCGCACGCTCTTCGCCGCTGCTGCGAACCAGCGTGTTAGCCACGAATACGTTGAAGGCCACGTCTTTTAGGTGATCGCTCAGTTTTTCGGGTGGAATGCCATCTTCCTTAGCCTCCTGCAGCGCTTCGAGCAAGAACCGGAAGAGCGTGATGCGAACGGCAAACTCCGAAATGTCCACGCCAACCAGGTTGTTCTCAACCACCTGCTTGAATATTTGCAAACGACTTTGAGTGGGGTCGAGACTAAGTAAATGGTCACGAATACGGCGGTAAGCGCGCACCAAAAAGTGGCCAGTGCCGCAGGCGGGCTCCAGATAACGCAGATCGCCGCCCTTTTCTTTCAAAGCCGGATCGAGCGTACGGTCGAGTATAAAGTCGATTATGAAATCTGGAGTCGTGTAATAACCTAAGCGCTTCCGCTCTTTTTGATCCATCAGGTTTTCGTACAAGTCGCCCAGGATCCGGGAATCTACTTCCGCAAACGACAACGTAGCTACCGTCTCGATGAGCTCTTTGACTAAGTCATCGGAAGGGTACACCGCTTCATAGGCGGTTTCGCGGAAAAGGTCGTAGGCCAGCGGGTGATAGGCCGCCTCCCGGAAGGCATAGCGCAGGTAATCGGACCAGGAAAGGTAAGGGGCCATGGCCTGGAACTGATCACCAAAGTGCAGATCGCGTTCCGAAATCTTGGGACGGCGCATGAGGCCTTGATCTTCCATAGCCTTTAAAAACGCCGCCTTTAGCACAATGACGGTGGCCGCGTTATGCGCGTAGTTGTCAGGATCGAAGGTTACGTCGGGCGCCAGGTGCGCCAAAAACCGCTTAGCCTCAGCCACGGCCGCGTCGTCATTTAGACGGGCACGGACGTCGCGCTCTATCTTTTTATGAAGAGGCCGGAGTAGCGTAACCAGATTGGGAAGTGTCGCCGTCATAGCTCAACCTCCACGGCAATGGGGGCAGGTAGGTGCGGAGGCACAGCCAGAGTAGGGCCTACACCCAACACTCGTACTTGATATTCCTCAAGAGTTCCTTTTACAGGAGCAATAACGGTTTTTTCACGAGCCAATACCGCTAGACCGGTGACGTTGACCGGAATAAGGCGCAAAAGCTCCAATCCAGAGAGGATTATCAATTTGCCGGGGTCAACATCCTCTATCTTACTGTGAAGTACCCGTTCCAAGAAATTTACGTATACTTCCAGATCCCCTGATCGTTCGTTGACCAGCAGCTTCTCCCACGCCTTTTCAGATAGCTGGCTTCGCAGCGTTTCCGGTAAGGAAATCACAATCGGCTCCATATCACTGAGCTCCTCGGCCAACAATTTCCCTGGACTAACGGGATAAGGTTTCACCGGGAAAACCACATATTTAAGTTTTTCAACGCCGGCGCCCGGTCGATCATAAAAGCGTCGCAGGTGGTCCACGGCATTCTCCAAATTCATCTTTCCCCCCAGGAACGCACCAAATCGAGAGCAGTAGGGTATTTAAGACGTAGATAGATCTCCCCCGCAAAAGATTCCTCGTCTAAATACTGCTCTCCTATCGCCCGGGATACGAGATATTCCAGGGTATCCGGCAGCATCAAGAGACGGCGCGGCGTTTTGGCCTCTTCAAAAACGAAGCGCTTGGAACGCTTGCGATCCCCCAGGTCTTCGAACTCCCGAGTAAGGGCGTAGATGAACCCACGTAGGGTTGGCTCCTTGGGCTCAAGATAGTAGCGACGATCCTTTTCGCTGCCCTCGCGCCACAAAAGTCCCAGCTCCACCAGTGAACTGCGCGTCTTGGTACGGCTACCCTTGATCGTTGAGGCATTTTTCCCCTGCAGGGCGTTTTCGACATAAGCGTCGTACTTAGCGAGGTCAAGCTCTCTTTCGCTGCCAGCAAAAAGGCCGGCGGATGGTTCTAGCAAGGTGGGGTAAAGAACATCGCACACCAAACCATCCAGTAGCGGTTCTGCGCGCAATAGCTCGATCAACAAGGCTTCTTGCTTGGTACGTCTGTCATCAATGATCTTATAAAGCAAAATTAGTGGCGTGTTCTTCGGATCCTCATCTAAGAACCGCCGCTCGAAATTGCGATATAGCGTTTTGCGCGTAGCCAATGAAGGATGGGGCAGGTTTTCTAGCGCCCACTGCCGAAGCGACGCGGTATCGGGCAACTCTGCCGCGGCCTCAATTAACATTTCCATGGCATCGAGGTTGAGACTGTGAGTGTAAGGCTTCATGGCGTTATCCTTTCGCCGACGTGCAAATCCTCAACATTCCCATTCGCAGCAACGCCCCAATCGATGGCCACATCGAAAAATACGTCTTGCGGCACGCTGCCCTTAACAGGCGACGGGTCAACGTCTCCCGCAAGCAGGCTAATCGCCAAAGCCATCAAGGCACGTTCCCTGGGATCCGGACTAACCAATGTAAAGTTGGCGGGTGAAAGTTCCGGATGCCGGAGCATAAGCTCTAGGCTTCCCCTGCCACCAGCACCGGGGAGCTCGAGAATGCGACTAGATGCATTTAACGCAACTGTTTTTATTTTAAATAAAGCATCTGGACATGTAAAGTTTAAATGCTTACATGCTAGAGAATGGACCTCGCGCATATCCTCCGGCAAAGGTTTAGTTAACTCTTGCTCGATAAATTCTGTATTAAATTTACGGACATTCCATAACGATTTTTCATCAAAAAAATTAAAAGCCTGCCCGACACTACCCGGATAGGCCTTGGCGGATCTTATAGCAAACTCCAGTCGGTCGGATAAGCGGAGCCCATGAGCGAAGAGATCCCATTTAGATTCACCTAAGATTGTCGGTACAAAGCCTCTCAGCTCAAGAGTGCGAAGCGCTAAAACGGCGTACTTTATTTTGGCAACCTCTATTAACAATCCTGGCATCCTCACAACCTCCGCCGCGATCATCAGTTTCCTGACAACTCGAGCACTGGCACTAACTCCGCAAACCAATCAGGATCCGAGCACGCTGAAGCCCATCATCTCAACAAAGACCTGCCTTCGCCACTTAGCTTAAACAAAAGCCACCTTTACGCGCAAAAAAAATAAACATCGCGACGAGGTTTTCTCCCATGGCCACCACTTTATTTGAACCTAACCAATCAAAGAGATCCGCTTACATAAATAAGGTCACACCATGAATCGTCCACGGTGAACACGAAGCAATTGACTAACATGGTAATAAAAAGAATATGACGCCGAAATTGCTAAACAAGAAATCCCAAGAGCGGTTTAAAGCTTTAACACAGAGGCTCTATGAAGCCATGCAAGAAGGACCTAGCGAACTTCTTGAAGCATATCTGCGTACATTACGCCATTTTCACGATTACTCACGCGCCAATCGATTGCTCATTGCTTTGCAAAAACCCAACGCCACTTTTGTAGCAGGCTACAAAAAATGGAAACAACTTGGACGATACGTAAAAAAAAGGCGAAAAAGCCATATGGGTCTGGGCCCCTATCAAAAAGAAGATTGAAATTCCACCCCATCCCACCTCCGATGAGTCGAAATTTGACCCCCAAGATACCGATAAGGAAGCGAACTTAGATTCAAAGAATTCAAAGAAAGATTTATATGCCGTTGTTGGTTATATTCTCGTTGCCGTTTTTGATATAAGCCAGACGGAAGGCAAACCGCTCGAAATTCCAGATCCTGTTGACCAGGCTGAACTCACACGCCCCCTTTCTCTCGAAGAGGTTTTAAAACAAATAAAAAAGGCCGGCATCCCAGTTGAAATTATTGAACACGCATGGCCAGGCAAGGGAGGATGGACCGATGGCAAGAAAATCGTTCTTTACAAACGCAAAGAGGCATCTATGCTCGCAGTTTTACTGCATGAACTAGTACATTACAGGCTGCATTTTTCAAACGGCGAAATCCAGCCAGGAATTAATCCACGGCAAGCAGAGCTAGAAGCCGAGTTTGGTGCGTATCTCGCTGGCGGTTTGTTAGGGGTTGATACCTTGAAAACCACAAAAGATTATTTCGTATTTAATGAAATCAAACCGGAGGAGCTGTACCATGCGCTAACCCGCGCAGGTGAAGTGGCTCTCTGGATTGTAAAACTGATCACAGGAGAACAAAACCAACAATATACTTGCTTTATCTGAGTTTTTTTGCAAAAAGGTAAGACTTTTAAAAAAACTTGACCAAATTAGAAGTGCAACACCTCTATAAAACCTAAGAACAGTTTCAATAAAAACATCAAACAGTCCTAAAATGCTCAACGATGCCTTCAATGTGTCCGCGCCTTCATTGTCATTCCACCGACCGCAGCTACGTGCTCGAGACCGGCGAGGTCCGCCTCACCGGCCCCATGCGGGAGCTGGTGGAGGACCCCCGGGTCAAGGAGTTGCTGGCGCTTTAGCGTTTTCTGGTTGAGGG
>Ga0256835_1001367_pt1 | contig 14810 bp, 13 predicted proteins | sample PIR30metaG_FD_185972 | JGI IMG/M metagenome (GOLD analysis project Ga0256835, IMG submission 185972) | Hydrothermal vent microbial communities from East Pacific Rise, Pacific Ocean - PIR-30 | ecosystem: Environmental > Aquatic > Marine > Hydrothermal vents | place: Pacific Ocean: East Pacific...
AGCGGCCGAGCTCGAAGACCGCCTTGGCGGCTGGCACGCCGAAAACTACCAGAAACCACTCGACCTGGTAATCGGCTTTTACGAGCGCGAGGGCGGCAGTTACTACAACACCGCCGCCTACTTCGAGCTGGGCGGCCGCGGTCTGATCCACCGCCACCGCAAGATCTTCTTGCCGACCTACGGGGTATTCGACGAAGAACGCTTTCTCGACCGCGGCCACGAGCTAACCAGCTTCGAGACCCGCTTTGGCCGGGCGGCGATGCTGATCTGCGAAGACTTCTGGCACACCATCACCGCCACCTTGGCCGCTTTGCAGGGAGCCGAGATCATCTACGTTCCCTCGGCCTCGCCGGCGCGCGGCTTCGGCGGCCCCAGTCCGGCCAACGTCGAGCGCTGGGAAACGCTGGCCAGGGCGGTCTCCGGCGAGCACGGCCTCTACGTGGCCCTAGCCAGCCTGGTGGGCAGCGAGGCCGGCAAGCTGATGAGCGGCGGCAGCCTGATCGCCGGCCCCGAAGGCGAGGTGCTGGCGCGGGCGCCTGAGTTCGAAGAGGCGGTGCTACTGGCCGACGTCGATCTCGAGCGCATTCCCCCGGTCCGCTACGACAACCCAATGCTGGCTGACCTGAAGGCCGGCCTGCCGCTAATCTTCCCCGAACTGCGCAAGGTGGTGGAGGAGTTATGAAGATACTGCGCGGCGCTCCCAATCACGAAGTGCTCGACCTCGACTACCGGCTAACCGCCAGCGCGCTGGAGCGCTTCATCCGCGAAGAGCTTTACGGCCGCGGCTACCAAAAGGCCGTCGTCGCCGTTAGCGGCGGCGTCGACTCGGCGGTCACCCTGGCCCTGGCGGCGCGGGCGCTGGGCCCCGAAAACGTCCACGCCCTCAGCCTGCCCCACCGCGACTCCTCACCCGAATCGAGCGCCCACGCCCGACTGGTAACCGACCGCTTCGGCGTGGAGCTAGAAACGGTCGACATCACCCCGATGGTCGAGGGCTACGCCGAACAAACGCCCGGCATCACCCCGCGGCGCAAGGGCAACGTCATGGCGCGGGCGCGGATGATCGTCGTCTTCGACAAATCGGAGCAGTACCACGCCCTGCCGCTGGGTACCGGCAACAAGACCGAGCGCCTCTTTGGCTACTTCACCTGGCACGCCGACGACAGCCCGCCGGTCAACCCGCTGGGCGACCTCTACAAGACCCAGGTTTGGGGCTTGGCCGAATACCTGGAGGTGCCCGACGAGATCGTTCACAAAGCGCCGACGGCCGACCTGGAGCCGGGCCAGACCGACGAGGCCGACCTGGGCGTGCGCTACCGCCGCGCCGACGTGATTCTGGAGCACTACCTCAAGGGGTATCCGGATGAGTACATCGTCGGCCTCGGCTACACCCCCGAAGAAGTGGCCCTGGTCAAGCGGCGCGTCAACCGCACGCATTACAAACGCCATCTGCCGGCGGTGGCGCTGGTTAGCAGCACCGCCATCGGCGAGTTCTATTTGCGACCGCTCGACTTCCGAACCGAAGACTAACGGTTTAACCGGCCACAGCCAATCTCTCTTGCGCCGCCGGATGGCAACTGCCCTCCGGTTGCTTTTTGCTTTCGGCCGCGAGCGGCTACTCTTTTTTGACCGGCGTCACCGCCGCCTCGTTTTCTTCGCCGGTGCGAATGCGAACGACCCGCTCGACCGGCAGAACGAATATCTTGCCGTCGCCGACCTCGCCGGTTCGCGCCGCCGCCAGGATCGCCTGGATCGTCGGCTCAACGAAGCTCTCGGATACGCCAATCTCCAACTTGACTTTGTCGTAAAGGCCCATCTTGACCGTCGTTCCCCGGTAGGTCTCCACCCGTTCGGTGCCGCCGCCGTGCCCCTGGACCCGGCTAATGGTCAGGCCGCGCACCTCGGCCTTGAAGAGGGACTCGAGCACGTCGTTGAGCACCTGGGGTCGGATGATGGCCACGATCATCTTCATGCCGCACCTCCCGCGCGTTCGCCGTCTAACACCAGTATCGCCCCTTCGGCCACCGGGTAGGCCTCCTCGCCGTGGCAGAGGGCGTCGATACCGCCAGCCTCTTCCAAATCGCTAGCCCGCAACGGCAACAGGACGCCGACCAGTTTGAAGATCAAGAGCGAAGCTGCGGCGCTAAAGACAATTGCCACCAACACCGCCAGCAGCTGCACCCAGAACTGGCCGACGTTCCCCTCGAGCAGACCCGGAACCCCGCCCCAGGCTTTTGATGCGAAGACACCAGTCAGCAGCGCGCCAACTATCCCGCCCAAACCGTGAGCGCCGAAGACGTCGAGCGAGTCGTCTAAGCCCAGCTTGGGACGGTAGAGGATGAAGTAATAACTGGGGAAGGCCGCCAGCGCCCCCAGCCAGATCGCCCCTAAAGGACCAACAAAGCCGGCCGCCGGGGTGATCGCCACCAGGCCGACGACGGCCGCCGTCGCCGCCCCGACCGCGGTCGCCCGGCCATCGCGGCTCATCTCCAGCAGCAGCCAGACGGCCATCGTCGCCGCCGGGGCCAGAAAGGTATTGACGAAGGCCAGCGCCGCCGCGCCGTCGGCGGCGTAGGCGCTACCGCCGTTGAAGCCAAACCAGCCGAACCAGAGCAGGCCGGCGCCCAGCAGAACGAAGGGAATGTTGTGGGGCAGAAAAGCCAACCGGCCAAAGTCCTTGCGCGGCCCCAGCACCAGCACCCCAACCACCCCAGCAATGGCGGCGTTGATGTGAACCACCGTCCCGCCGGCAAAGTCGAGCGCACCTAGATCTTTCAAAAACGCCGAACCGGCCGGCCCCCAGACCCAGTGGGCTAGCACCGCATAGTCGAAGAGCGACCAGAGAACGATAAACAAGACCCAGGGGGCAAACCGCATCCGCCCCACCAACGAACCAGAAATTAGCGCCGCAGCAATGACGGCGAAGGTGCCCTGAAAGGCGACGTCCAGGAGCTGCGGCATCGCCCCTTCGAGATCGATATTGCGCAACAACGCCAGCGACAGGTCGCCGATGAATGAGTTGCCGGAGCCATAGGCCAGCGAGTAGCCGAGCAACGCCCAGGCCAGAGTAACGAACCCCAACGCTCCAAAACTCATCATCATCGTGTTGAGAACGTTCTTCTGCCGCACCAACCCACCGTAAAAGAAAGCCAGCGCCGGCGTCATCAAGAGCACCAGAGCGGTCGAAATTAGCATCCAGGCAGTGGTTCCGGCGTCGGTTTCACTAGCCGCAAACGCCACGGAATACAACGTGACCGCCACTGCCATCGCGGTGCTAACCCTGCCATGCATCATCGTTCATCCCTCCCCGACCGCCAGGCGGTCATTGACGGTATTTTATGCGTATTTTTGCATATTGTCAATATATTTTGTTACATCTTGCCTAATTTATTGGGCATTATTGATTTATTTATATGTATTTGCGCATTTTGTAATGATATTTTGTAACATTGTGCCCATTTGCCAGCGCACCGCTCCAAGGCCCTGCTTGCGGTATCGTAATCCCGTGACCGAAGCCGAGGTCTACCAGGCACTTCTAGAAGGCCCCAACCCCCGCCGGGTGCTGCTTGGCGCCATCGTCCGGCCAGAGGTGCTGGCTCGCTACGCCGCCGGCCTCAGTAACAACGAAGGCGGAACCATCATCGTCGGCGTCACCGCCGGCCGTATCGAAGACGCCGGCGAACTCGACCCCTTACAGCTAAACCACGCCATTTTCGACCTCAGCGGCGGTGCGATTTTGGCCCACATCGAGCGAGTCGAAACCCCCGAAGGCGCCGTCTGGGCGCTAACCGTACCCAAGAGCCCGCACGCCGTTGCCGTCGGCCCGGGGCCGGCCCCCTTCTGGGACGGTCGGCGGCTGGTCGCCCTACCTGCTCATAGCCGCCCGCCAACCTCCCCCGATCCGACCGCGCAGAGCCTTGCCGGGGTAGACGGCAACGACCTCGACCCGGCCGAACTGCACCGGCTCCGGCAGCGCCTAGAAGAGCGAGGCGTTGCCCTGGCCGAGGCCAGCGACCTGGAGCTAGCCCGCGGGTTGGGAATGCTCGACGAAGACGACCGGCCGACCGTTACCGGCCTCCTCCTAGCCGGCAGTCGCCGCGCGCTGGCCCGCCACCTCCCCCAGGCCGAGGTTTCCTACTACCGACACGAAGGTGACGACGTCGATTACGCTTTCCGCGAAGACATGCTGCGCCCCATTCCGGCCGCCCTCGACCGCCTACGCGAATTAATTCAGGCCAAGAACCGCTTTCATCCCCTAACCGTCGGTCTATTCCGGATCGAAGTCTGGGACTTCGACGTCGAGGTCTATCGCGAAGCCCTGCTCAATGCCTTCGTCCACCGCGATTGGACGGTTCACGACACCATCCAGGTTCACCACCACCCCGACCGGCTGGAAATAAGCAACCCCGGCGGCCTGCCGGCCGGGATGACGCCGGAGAACATCCTCCGTCACCCGCCCCACCGCCGTAACCCAGCGCTAGCGGCGGCGCTAGCCCGGCTGGGATACATAGAGCGAGCCGGTCTAGGCGTCGACAAGATGTACCGGCTAATGCTGCGCTACGGCAAGGAGCCGCCGGAATACCGGGCCTGGCCGCAAGCAGTCACCCTGATACTGCACAACCCTGGCTTCGACGCCGACTTCGTCCGCTGGGTGGCCGAGGCTCAGGACCGCCAGGGCAGTTTTACGCTCGATTATTTGATCGTTCTGGCGCGGCTGCGGCGAGGACCGCAAACGACCAAAGATCTTGCCGCCGCTTTGCAGCTCACCCCCGCCCGTACTCGCCGGCTACTTGAGCGAATGAGCGAAGCGGGGCTAATAAAAGCTAGCGGCAGCGGCCGGGGCCGCCGCTGGCAACTGGCAAAGGCGTAAACTTTGCCTATGCACCAAGAAGCCCTCGACCGTTACGCCCGGCTAGCTCTTACCGTAGGATCCAACCTACAGGAAGGCCAGCCGCTATTAATCAACGCCTCGACCGAAGCTCTGCCACTGGTGCGGGCCATCGCCGCCGCAGCCTACGAACTGGGTGCCAGTTCGGTTACCCCGCTGCTAACCGATCCGCAGAGCGTTCGTATAGAGCTGGACAAGCTGCACGAAAAATATTTAGACGAAGCGCCGCCGTGGTTCGTCGAGGCCCGCGTAAAAGCCCTCAAAGACGGTGCCGCGGTCATCAGTCTGGTGGACGAAGACCCAAACCTATTGCGTGGGGTAGACCCGGCCCGGCTGCAAAGGCGGCAGCGAGCGTTAATGCGCCAGCGTCAAGCATATATGGAGCTGATCGGCGCTCACGCCGTCAACTGGCTGGTCATCGGCGCCGCCTCACCCGGCTGGGCTCGAGCCCTATTCCCAGAGATGGATGAGGCAGCGGCCATCGAGCGCCTCTGGAACGCCATCTTCACCACCGTTCGCCTCGACCAAGACGATCCGGAAGCCGCCTGGCGGAAGCATCTGAGCCGCCTGCAGCAGCGGGCCAAAATGCTCAACCAGGCCCGGCTGGCGGCCCTCCACTTTAGGGGTCCGGGAACCGACCTGCGGGTCGGTCTGGCCCCGGGCCACGTCTGGAAAAGCGCTATTGCCAAAGCGGCCAATGGCGTCAGCTTCGTTCCCAATCTGCCGACCGAAGAGGTCTTCACCGCCCCGGATCCCAACCGGGTCGAGGGCGTGGTGCGCAGCACCCGGCCACTCAATCTCTCTGGCACGCTAGTAGACGGCATCTCGGCCCGCTTCGAAAACGGCCGCGCGGTGGAGGTTACCGCCGAACGTGGCCAGGAAGCCCTGGAAGGGCTGCTGGCTAGCGACGAGGGGGCCTTGCGACTGGGCGAGGTGGCGCTGGTCGAAACACCCAACCCGGTCTACGACGCCGGTTTTCTCTTCCAAAGCACTCTCTACGACGAAAACGCCTCCAGCCACATCGCCTTCGGCCGCGCCTACCCCGACACCCTGGGCATCAGCGACGGCAGTGACGAGGCGTTGGCGGCCGCCGGCGGCAACGTTAGCATGATTCACGTCGACTGGATGATTGGCTCACCCGAAGTAGACGTGGACGGCCTGGGGGCTGGTGGAGAACGGATTCCGCTAATGCGGGGCGGCCGCTGGGTCGAAGAAAACAAGTAGCCGGCGAAGTAAAATGAAGGCGTGACGGAACGGCAGCGGCAACTGCTCAACCTACTGGCGCGAGCCTACATCGAAACCGGCAAGCCGGTGCCTTCGGGCTGGCTGGCCGGGCAGTTAGGTGTTAGCCCGGCGACGGTCCGCTATGACTTGGCCGACCTCGAGGCCGCCGGCTTGGTGGAAAAGCCGCACGCCTCGGCCGGCCGGGTGCCCACCCGCCGCGGCTTCCGCCAGTACGCTCTGGCGCAGCTGCCGCCGCAGCCGCTACCACCGGAGACACTCTCACGGCTGGCGCGGGTGCTGGCCCAGTCGGGCAATAACTGGCCGCAGCTAGCGGCGCAGATGGCGGCGCGACTTTCGGGTTACCCGACCATCGTCCGCCTTAGCCCGCCTGAGCGAGCGCAGGTGCTCGAGGTCCACCTTTCCGACCTTGGCGGCGACCGCCTATTAGCGGTGGCGGTGCTCGAAGGCGGCAGGCTGCTGGAAGGGGTTATCGACTTCGACATTCCAGCCGAAGAAGACTTTCTCGAGCAGGCCGAACGCTGGCTACATGGCCCCTACCCGCTGGCCGAGCTGAGCGAACGCCATGCACCAACACCGCAACTGGCCCAGCTGGCCCGCCAACTGGTACAGGCCTTCGGCACCCCCAAGAGCGAGCGCTACGTCGAGGGATTGGGGGCGATGCTCAACGAACCCGAAGCCCGCGACCCAGACTTCGTCCGCCGCACCCTCGACCTACTCGAGTCGCTACCCGGCACCCCGGTAATCCCGGCCGGCGGCCTCGACGTCCGCGTTGGCGACGTCGAGGGAATCAGCCTGGTGCAGGCCGGCTTTCGCCGTACCGGCCGCGCCGGCGAACTGACCATGATCGGCCCGCTGCGGATGCACTACCGCCAAGCCCTCTCGGTAGCCCACAGCCTCAGTCACGCTTTGGAAGGAAGCCAAGCATGAAGGTAAAGGTTCGCCTCTTTGCCCACTATCGAGAAATCGCCGGCCTTGGCGAAACGACCCTGGAACTTCCAGAAAAAGCCAGTGTGAACGACGCCCAAAGGGTGCTCGAGGCGACGTTTCCCGAGCTCGAGCTGTCCGGGGGGATGGCGGCGGTCAACGAAGAACTGGCCCAGCCAGAAACGCCGCTCCACGACGGCGACGAGCTAGCCTTTCTGCCGCCCGTTTCTGGCGGCTCGCCCGACGAATTGCTGGAGTTAACAGAAGAGCCATTGGAAGACCGCCTGGGCGAACTGGTGCGCTGGGCCACCGCACCGGCATACGGCGCCGTAGTCAGCTTTGCCGGCACCACCCGCAGCCCCAACAAGGGGCGCGACGTGCGCTACCTGGAATACGAAGCCTACTCACCGATGGCGCAAAAAATTATGGCAAAAATCGCCAGCGAGTTGCGCGAGCGCTGGGAGCTGGGGCGGATAGCCATCGTCCACCGTCTGGGTCGCGTCTACCCGGCCGAAACCTCGCTACTAATCGTGGTTTCCTCTCCACACCGGCCCGAGGCCTTCGCCGCCGCGCGGCAGGCGCTGGAGCGAATCAAGAAAATTCTCCCGGTCTGGAAAAAGGAATACTTGAACGACGGAGAAGTTTGGGTAGAAGGAGCAATCGACGAGGATTATCGTTTATAGCAGTAATCGAGAGCCTTTTCCTCTATAATGCTTGAGTAAGGAGGCGTATGCCGCAAATAGAACGCCTCATAATAGAGGCTCTTACCGACTACGTGTCGCCGACGGCTGCTCAAAACATTCTCGACCGGGCAATACGTCGCTCCGCGATCAATCCCGGCAGTTTGGACGCCGCTGGCTGGTTGAACTTTATAAATGGGCCGCTGCTCAACGAACTGCAAAATGTCCTTCCTGTACGCGAACCCACGGGTGCGCTGCGACGCCTAATTCATAATTTGGAAGAAAGCGCCCAGCAGGAAAGGATGCGCACACAGCCGTCTCCGCCCGTAAGGCGCGGTCCGCCAACCATATACTCGCCGCGAATCGAAGTAGACCTAGACGACCCAGAAGCCGTAGAGCAACTCGCCAGCAATTTGGCCCGCGAAGAAGGCATCAGCGGGGTCCTGCTGCGCGGCCCCAACTTCCAGGAAGCCCGTCTGCCTGGGGTGGAAGACCTTGCCCCGATTCTGGCGGTCGTCAACAACCTGCTGCAAAAACAAAAACCGTATAAGATGTTCTATAGCGTCTTCGAAGAGGGGCACGTACTCATCCGCCCCCTGGGGCCGGCTCTTGTGGCAGTAGTGGCCAAACGCCACACTAACCTGGGCAGGCTCATACACGTACTGAATAGCTACGAGGCCAAAGGAGGTCGATCATGAACCACACCCGTTGGATCGGTTTAGTCTTTCTCTTCGCAATCGCCTGGGCGACACCGCTTCCCCAGCTATACGATCAGCTTGCACCCAAGCTCGAAGAAGCGCGGGCGGAACTCAAGCAAGACCCGGCCGCCAGCTTGCAAGCCATAGACGACGCCTTGAATATCTTCCGTAACGGCGCCGAAAACATCCCCGAAGTCCTCAGTGAGGGTGTGGTCCAAGCTCTTAACAACGCACGCATCGCTATTTCCCGCAAGAGCGAGGCCGACCTGGAAAGCCAGCTCTGGGTAGTTCGCGGCTCTCTCGGCAAAATGTTGTATGAAGCCATGTTCCAGGCCACTTTCAAAGGCGACACCGAGGAAGCCCTGGCGCTATTGGACCGATTGATCGAAATAACCGCCCGTACTCCCGACCTCAAGCAAAAAGCTATTCCGCTAATCGAAGCTGGCGATGTAGATAAGCTGCGCACCCTGTTCGAACGAGCCTACGCCGAGGCGATTTACAAAAGCCTAGAGCTAGCTCGCAAGCGCGACAAGCCAGCCTCCGCCTTCGTGCTCACCGCCAAGGCATACGGCCTCTACCTGGTAGTGCAAGACTCGCCTCGAATAGACAATGTCGCCAACGACTTCATCAACGCCCTTTCGGCCTTGCAAAAAGGAGACCGCGAAACCTTTAATCAGGAAACCGCCAAATTGATGGCGGTGGCCCAAAACTTCTTCCGCGCCGCCGGCGGGGCTAGCGGTGCCGCGCCAGTGGCCCAGGTCAAACCCGCGGCCAACGAACAGGCCGCAGCCAAACCAGCCGAAGAACCGGCTACGCCTACTCAGACCAACAACGCTGCTCCTGCGGCGACAGCCGCCACGGCCGCGGCGACCGCGACGACCGCCGCTACTCCAGCGGCCGTCAGTGCGCCAGCGGTTCAACCCAAAACGCTGGTCAACCCCATGGAGCAGCTCGAGCAAGACCTGACCTTCCTGGTTGGCAACGAAGCCAAGGCCAAGAAGATCGCCAACCTGCTGGCGCAGTCGGGTATTTACAGTTATACCGACTGGCGCAACAGCTTGCTGATCACCCGCGGGCTGGTTGCCAGCGCCATTCCTTACGCCGCCACCGGCAACCCCGACGGGGCCAAAAAATATCTCGCCTACGCCCAAAGCCGCTACACCTACGAGATCAGCCCCCTGGTCCAGGCGGTATCCCCCGAAACCGACTCGACCATCATCGAGATGTTCGACCGCCTGCAAGACGGCGTTGGTCTGCGCACCTCCGACATCAACTTGATCATCGACCTGCTAATGGGCGCCGAGCAACACGTCATGGGCGAAGAATTCTTCGCCAAAAAACCCTTTATGGTCGCCCTGGCCATTGAGCGGGCCACCTTTGGTCTCCCGCGCGCCATCTTCTTCATCATCGTCGGCGTGCTGGCGCTCTTCCCGCTCTACTTGATCTACCTGGCCTTTGGCGGCCGGAACCTCTACTGGCGCTTGCTTGGTTTGGCCTTCTTCTTCCTGCTCCTGCCAGCCCTCATCGAAGGCATGGCCTACTTTGGGGACATCCTGGCTACTTATGGCGGTATGCCCTCACTGCACCGCCTGAGCTCGGCCTCGATCATGCAAAACATCCTGGCCCAGATGGCCTGGAGCGTCATGATCTTCTTGGTTGTCGTATTCGCCTCTTGGGGTTTGCGCGGCATCGCCATCCAGTTTGGTCTCATTCAGGATCGTCGCCAACCGTCTACTACCGTACAAACTGAGGTTGGCTCCACCAGCGAAACCAACCCCACTTTGACTAGCGAGACCATAGTCGAGTGGGACGAGGAGTTCTAATCGGGGAGGTAGTCACACGCCGTGCCTTCGTTGAAGCAGCTTCAAGACGCCCTTGAGCCTCACCTGGGAGAGCGGACGGCATCCGTTCTCAAAGAAGGCCTTACCCGGCTGGGCCTGACCGCAGACGCACTCGGAGACGCCGAGGTCGCCAATCTGCTCAAGCGGGTCGTCTACCGTGAATTACAGCGGGAGATGGACGCCGCCAGCGCCCGCAAAGTCATCAAGGAAATCTTGGCGGGGCTTCCCGACGGCGAAGGCGGCGTCAAGGCCGAGGTTGATCCAAAAACCAAGCTCAGATCTGCCCTGTCGCGCTATAGCCTGTATTTTGAATGGCCCGAAGTCCAACGCTTACGCTCACTGGCAGCCCTCATAGAGGCCAGTGAAAGCGAGGGGCATTCGGCCAGCGACCTCCTAAAAGAAGCCGAGTCGCAGATCGATCTCCTCGACGAAAAACTACAAAACTCCCTCCTCCGGCAAGCGCGCGACATCTCTGACCTGGAAGACGCCCTGGAGCGAGTCAAAAGCATCGGCGGCCCCAAGCTGCGTCGCCTGCAGTCGTTGCTAAAGCAGATCAAAGAAGCCCAGTCGACCGACACCCTAGCCACCGCCGAAGTTGAGCGGGCCCGCAAGCTGGCCGCCGACATGCGCAAGCTGGTTGAGTCGTCCGTGGTTCAAAACCCAACCCTGGTTCCCGAAGCGCCGGAAGAAGCCGGCGTCATCGCAATCGAAGACGAAACCCCCAAAGCCGCCACTACCGAAGAAGACTTTGAATTGTTAATCGATTTCGAGAGTCTTGAACCCGAGGTGGCCGACCGCATTCGCGAAATCGACTTGGCTGAGGAACGTCGTCGCCTAGAAATACTGCAAGAGCAGTACGCCAGCGTTTGGGACGCCGACAGCGTTTCGGGTTTGGTTAACGAGGTGGAAGCTCTTCTCGATAGCGGCGAGCTGGCGGGAGATAAACTCGACCACCTGCAAAAAGCTCTTGACAATGCCATTAAAGACGCCTTGGCCGAAGCCCGCGCCCGTTACGAGTGGCTTTCCGAGAGGCTGCGCAACGTCGACGTCGAAGGCGGCCTGCCTACCGGCCGCGCCCGCAGCCAACTCGAGTTGATAAGAGAAAGTCTCGACATGGGCATCCTTCCCGGCGACCTGGAAGAGGCCGAACGGCAGATCAGTTCGCTGGAAGAATCGCTGGCCCGGCGTCGCGCCGAAGAAGCCCGCCGCGCTCGGGTTCTAGAAGAAGCCAGCAGCCTTCTAAACAACGCTCAGCAAGCGCTTGGCGAAGAAGACCTGCCAGAACTAGTCGGATTCAAGGAACGACTAGCCTTACTAGAAGCCGGGCTCGCCGCCGGCGAAGTCGACGAAGCCCTATTGGCCCGGCTGAAGGCCGAGCTGCCGGAAGCCCTTGAGCAAATTTCTCGCGCCGGCGAAGCATCGCAAGCCTTGCGCGCTAGGCTACTGGCTAAGTTGGAGTCCTTGCCGGCGTTGGAGGAACTGCGCCCCTCTATTGAGGCCTTGCGCCCCCAGGTGGAGGAGCTGCCCCCGGAAGAGCTCGAAGAAGCGGTAGCTAGCCTTGAGCAAGAAGCCCGCGATCTTTCCAGGACTAACCTGAACAATCTGGCCCAAAGAGCGCGGCGCTACGGGGTACCAACCAACGCCATTGATAAGGCGTTGCTGGAACTGGATGAGGGAAGGTTGCCAGACCTAGCGCCAGTCGAAAAAGAAATAGAAGCAGCTGTTGCCGCCAAGCAAAACGAGGCCAAGAAAAATCTCGAAGCCATGGCGGCCACCGCCCGCCGCCTAGAAGGTATGGGCGGCGAGAAGCTGCTGCCAGAAATTAGCGCCCTTCTGGCCAAGCTCAACGAGGAAATACCCAATACTGCCCCGCTAAGAGAAAAGCTCGACCAGTTGTTGGCCAAGCGCGAAGCATTGCGCGAAGAGCTCAGTCAGCGCTACCAGAAGGTGCGCGAGCGTTATGAGCGCGCCAGCACCGTGGGCGGGGAAACCGCCTACCGAAGCCGTACCCTGCTTAACTTTTTAGAAAAGGGAGCCGATCGCCTGGGCAGGTTGGGAACTAGCGGCTTGCGCGATTTTGAACGCGCCCTTGGCGAAACCGAGAAACTCGTTCAGCAGCTCGAAGAGGAGTACGAAGCTGCCAAACAGGTCGCCCAACAGCTGCAGGGAGCCGACCTCGACAACCTGCTGGGCGTTTTCGACTCGCCCAGTACCGCGGTCGAAGCCAAGGAAGAGGCCGCCGCTCAAACCCCCAGCGCCGCCGACGCGGACGACGAACTAGCCCCATTCCGCATCCGCGGCGTTCTCTGGGCGCACAAACTTTCGTCGGGCTCCCCCGCTACCGCAGACGTAGACGCCGACTTGGTAAAGGCGCTAGCCGAAGACCTCGATCTGCTGCGCGAGGAGGTCGGAGCCGCCAAAACCCGAACCACCACTATCACCTTTCCTGACCACGTACTGCTAGTATCGCCCCTAGATGACGGGCTGGCGGTAATCTTGGCCGAAAAAGCACTCTTATCACGGTTGCTGTCCTTGGCCGACAAACACCTCAGAAAAGCATCCTGACCGAGCCTTGATAGAGTTACCGAGCGAAAACGACACCGAGCGCCTGGCGAAGGTTCTTGCACTGAGCCTTCCGCCCGGCAGTCTGCTGCTACTTCGCGGACCATTGGGAGCCGGCAAAACGACGCTCGTCCGCCATCTGGCTCGCGCCTTGGGGTTTAACGGCCGCGTGACCAGCCCTACCTACACCCTGATGCACACCTACCCCACACCGCGCGGAGACTTGCTACACGTTGACGTCTACCGATTGCCCAAGCCAGCTGATGTTTATGACCTTGGATTCGAAGACGCTCGCGAGTCCGCCTACTTGACGGCAGTCGAATGGGGCGATCCGGCCGACTTTCCCGGCGCGCTAGAGCTGGTCTTGCAACCTAGCGGCGAGAACTCCCGCCGGGTCGAGCTGTTGGCCCACGACCCTAACTTACAAAGTGTCGTCGCTCAGATAGTCGGGGCATAAAGCGTCTTCGCATATATTTTTTAACACTGCATAAATATGCGGGATTACACCGCTTTCTCATGCATAAAACGCTTACCTATGCTATTCTTGAGGGCGTGACCACCGACGCCCGGAACGTTACCGACAAGCGCACCGCCATCCTCGAAGCCACGATCCGGGTGCTTCGTGAGCGTGGTCTTTCCGGGCTCAAGGTCGAAGAGGTCGCCCGTCGCGCCGAAGTTGGCAAGGGCACCGTTTATCTTTACTTCGAGCACAAGCAGGACTTGCTAAAGGCCCTGGTGGAACACCGGACGATGAACTTCTACGACGACGCCGAAGCCATCACCCAACTCGATCTGCCCTTTGCCGACCGCCTGCAGAAACTGCTGGAGCGACGGTTGGCCTTCGTGGACGAATGGCGGGGTTTATGGTCGGCGGTCGCCCGCGAGGCCGACCCAAAAGGCAAACACGCCTGGCTGACCAGTATGCATCAGCGTTACCAGAACATCCTCGAAAACTTCGTGCAAGCTGGCGTAGATTCGGGCGAGTTACGCTCAGACCTCAACATCCCCCTAACGGCTTCGTCGATCGCCGCCCTCGGTTGCAGTCCCCAGCTCGACTTCCCCCGGCGAGAGTTCATCGCAAATCTCGTCGACGTGTTCATGAAAGGAGTTAGTGCGTGAAAGAGTACCGCCCCGGAGACAAGGTCGTCCTGCCGCCCTATGGCGTTGGCGTAGTTGCTGGCATTGCTCAGCGTACGGTTGCCGGCGTCGGCCGGTCCTACTATCAGGTGGAGTTTCCCGGCTCCCGCTCCAAGGCCTTCGTGCCAGTGGAATCGCCGCAGCAGGTGGGTCTGCGTCCAGCGCTGACCCGCGAAGAGGTGCCGCAAATTCTCGAACACCTCAAACACGGCCAGCTTCCACTACCTAAGCAGTGGGCCGCCCGCCATCGTCGCGTAACCGAAATTCTCTCCGAGGGCAACCCCCACCGAATCGCCATTCTAGCCGGCCAGCTACGCCGCTGGGATGCCGAACGGGGCCTCCCCGATCTCGACCGCCAGGCATTTCGTCGGGCCATCAACTTGCTGGCTCAAGAAGTGGCGCAAGCGCTCGAGGTGACCGTTAGCGAAACCCGCGTTATCTTCGAAGAGGCCTGGGGTGAGGAACTCAACTAGGCGAATCCCCGCCTTAAATCAGCGCCGCCTACTTTTTTGGGCGGCGCTCGCCTTATTGCTTGGGGGCGGCTGGCTGTATTTCAAACGCGACGCCGCCATAGACGCCTGCCTCGACGCCGGCGGGCGCTGGAACCCCGGCCAAAGCGCCTGCGAGCTCCCGGCCAGCCGCCAGATTGCCGACGGCCTAACCCCCGGAATGGTTAGCGTCGGGCCGCCGATCACTTCCGAAGAAGTAATTCTCGACCGCTACCTGGAACGGGGCGGCTACCTATACCTGCAGGGGTCGTATGACGAAGAGGGGGCGTCAAAAACGATCACCCTCGACCTCCGGCACATCGTCGCCATGAGCGATGGGAGCAACA
>Ga0256835_1001368_pt1 | contig 14802 bp, 11 predicted proteins | sample PIR30metaG_FD_185972 | JGI IMG/M metagenome (GOLD analysis project Ga0256835, IMG submission 185972) | Hydrothermal vent microbial communities from East Pacific Rise, Pacific Ocean - PIR-30 | ecosystem: Environmental > Aquatic > Marine > Hydrothermal vents | place: Pacific Ocean: East Pacific...
AGGGCCTTCCGGCGATACGCCGCCATGGTGTCTGCATCGCGCAGCAAGGCTTCGAGCACCTGTTGCAGCGCGGGTCCGCCTGCCGATCCCCGGTAGGACAGGCCGGCGTCACCGATGGTCTCCAGGTTCTCGACCGTGTCGTTGACCACCACGCAGTTGCCCAGCGCCATGGCCTCCAGCAGTGCCGGATGGGTTCCGCCGACCCCCGAAGTCTCCACGAAGACGGCGGCGTTGGAGCCCAGTTCGCGGTAGCCGCGGCCGAATAGGTACCCGGTGAACACGATGCGCCCGTCGTCTCCGGCCGCAGCCTTCAGCGCCTCTTTGTAGGCTTCGGCATAGGGAGCGTCGCCTACTATCACGCACTTCAGGGAAGTGTCAAGGTGACGGAAAGCCTCCACCAGGTGGTGGGCGCAGTTCTCGGGCACCAGCCGGCCGACGAAAAGAACGTAGCCTCTCGGCTTCAGCCCCCAGCGGGCCAGGGTTTCCCCGGGCGGTTCGGGCGTCACTTCGGAGCCGTAGGGGATGTAAGGCGGCCTTTTGCCGTAGCGACGCGCATAGTAGGCCTGCACCGCCCGCGAATCGGTCAGAAACGCATCGGGCAAAACGGTGGCCAGATACTCTGCCGCCTGGATATAGCGCTTGGCCGCCGCAGGCCACTTGTCACGCTTCCAGTCCAGCCCGTCCACGTTGAGCAGGGTACGTGTGCCGACCAGGCGCGGGATCCAGGTCACCGGGCTGTTTCCGGCAATGAAATACAACCCGATGTCAAAGCGCTGTCCCAGGGCGTGAATCGAAGAAATGAAACTGTGCAGCAGGGTATCGAGATATTTGTTCGCCAGAGTCGGCAGCCGGACGAGGCGCATCCCGCGGTAATAGGGCTGCGCGTAACGAATGTGATGTGAGCGGCAGTACACCGTCACGCGATGCCCGCGCTGCACCAGGCGGCGGCCCAGTTCCTCGACGCAGGTCTCAAAACCGCTGTAGCTGGCCGGCACCCCCCGAGTGCCGAGCATGGCGATATTCAAGCTCGTCTCCCCCACCCTTCCCCCTTCTCACGTTCTCCCGGAACCCCGGAAAAGATTGATCATGTAGTCTTCTCCCGCCCGCCTGCGTGCCTGGATAAGCCGACGCTTGCGCAGGGTTCGGGGCATCAGCTGAACCACCTGCCAGAGAGCCGGCAGAGAACGGTGTTCCGCCAGCAGCACATAGCCGACTACCAGCAGGTCCCGGTACAGGGCCGGCAGCGCATAGCGCCGGGCGTGACGCACGCTCTGGTTCTTGATCCGCATCAGGAAACGGTTCTTCACCGAGTGCATGTTGAGCAGCGGCGCGATGTCCCGCCGCCGGTGCCCGGGCTTTACCCCGCGGGCGTGAAACGCCACTGCACGCGGTGTGTAGCGGCCACGCCAGCCCAGCAACTGCGCCCGCCAGGCCAGGTCGGCATCTTCGCGGTAGATGACGAAGTCCTCGTCGAAGACCTCCCCACCCACGGAAACGTCCGCCAGCATTTCGCGCCGGTAGAGCGGGGCTGCGCCGGACGGCCCGAAAACGTCTCCCGCCCGGTCGAACTGCCCGCGGTCGATTTCGTCAGCGCCACGGTCGAAATGGCGCATCTGGGCCGTGAAGAACATGCCCGTGGAGTCAATCACCGGCGGTGCCGGTGGCCGCAGGTCTCGATCCATGCGCAGCAGTTTGCCGGAGAGCATGCCAACCGAGGGGTCCGCTTCGGCTGCGGCCACCATTTGGCGGACGAATCCCGGCGTGAGCACCACATCGGCGTTGAGCAGCAGCACGTAGTCACCGCTGGTGCGGCGGATGCCGATGTTGTTGGCCCGGCAGAAAAACAGGTTGCGGGGAAATGCCAGCACCGCGAATTGCGGGTATCGCCGCCGGACCTCCTCGACGGCCCCGTCGCCCGAGGCGTTGTCCATGAAGAGGACTTCCAGTCCAGGGTAGTCCTGCCCGGCGACACTGTCCAGACAGGCCCTCAGCGACCAGCGGGATCGGTAATACAGAATGACGACACTCACCGACGGGGCCCCGCGGGCCGCCGAAATGTCGGTTGCGGAAATGGCTTTCTGTTTCTTCTTCACTGTACGCTGTAGGCCGACGTCGCAAGCCTGCCGGTAACAGGCCTCAGGGCCCGCTGAAAGATCCCGCCGTGGGAGAGGATCGCGTGAATGTCATCGGCACTCGCACGCCTTTGGCGCTGGATCCGTCGGCGTTTGCGGTGCATGCGGTTCAGGCCCCCGAGCGCGTCCCGGTAGGCGCGAAAGAGAAGTGCCGCCCTGCCCCTGAGCGGATGATAGGCCAGGGAGGCCAGGTTGTAAAACAGCATCTGCGGCCAGTAGCGGCGCAGCAGTTCGCGCGGCATGTTTTTAACGACCACCCAAAGCTGGTTGCGGCGCATGAGGTAGAACCAGCGCGGCGATTGCCCGATGGTGGCCCCGCCCTTGTGATAGACGACGGCACCGGGCACGTAGCGGCACTCATAGCCGGCCAGCCGTGCCCGGAAGCTCAGGTCCACGTCCTCGCCGTTGGCGAAAAAGTCTTCGTCCAGCAGCCCGATTTCTTCCAGCATGTCCCGGCGGTAGAGGGCCGCCCCGGCGCAGGCTCCGAATACCGGGCAGGCCCTGTCAAAGCGCGCGTCGTTCTTCTCCAGCCAGCCGCGCTTGGCGGCAAAGCCCGCCGCAAAAAACAGGTCTCCGGCGCTGTCGATGGTGTCGCGGCGGTCGAAAAGCAACATGCGCGAGGCGAACAGCCCGGCCCCGGGGTGGGCCGCGGCGTCCTTGACGAGGCTCTCCAGCCAGCCGGGAGACACCTCGGTGTCATTGTTCAACAGCGCGACCAGTTCTCCCCTGGCGGCCCGCAGCCCCACGTTGTTACCGGCGCAGAAGCCGAGATTGGCGCGATTTTCGATGACACGCACGCCGGCGAAACGCTTCTTTACGAACGCCACCGAGTCGTCCCGGGAACCGTTGTCCACAAGGATGATCTCGACGCCGCCGAGCCGTTGCCGGCGCAGGGATTGCAGGCAATCCTGCAGGTGCGCGCGGCCGTTCCAGTTGAGCACCACAACACTGACGAGCGGTCTGCCCATGGCTCCCGGTGCCTGCATGGCGTCAGGATTGCGCCTTTCGGACAGCCGCTGTCCGCGCCGATTGGCCAGCGGGTTCGTTGCGTCCGTGCTGCTCGGTGTCGTTTTCAATGACCTCGCGAATGGTGTAGGCCGTGTCGTTGGTTTTCTCGAAGTAGATCTTCATCAGCACGTCCGCCAGCAGTCCGGACACGAACAGCTGGATGCCGGTAATGGTCAGGAAGGCGGCCAGCAGCGGAAACGCCGAGTTGGACATGTCCTCGCCCCGCAGAAACAGGAAAAACGTGTAGGCGATGGTGATCATGCCCATCAGCAGGCACACCAGGCCGCCCCCGCCGAGCAGGTGCAGCGGCCGCACGGCGTACTTGTTCCAGAACCACACCGACAGGATATCCACAAAGCCCTTGATGGTGCGGCGCCAGTCGTACTTGGTGCGGCCGGCTACGCGCGGCCGGTGGTTGACCGGCAGTTCCCCGATCTTGAAGCCCTTGATTTTCAGCAGGGCCGGTATGAAACGGTGCATTTCACCGTAAAGCCGGACGTGGTCGAAACAGCTGCGCCGGTATATCTTCAGCGAGCAGCCGCTGTCATGGATGCCGTCTTTGAGGAGCATGCGCCGAAGGAAATGGGCGCCCCGGGACACCAGGCGCTTGCCGGTCTTGTCGCGCCGGTTGACCCGCCACCCGGAAACGGCATCCAGACGGTTTTCTTCCAGGTATGCAACCAGTCGCGGAATGTCGTGAGGGTCGTTCTGGCGATCGCCGTCCATGGTGACGATGTAGTCGTACTTCGCGTGTGCGATGCCGGCGTCCATGGCGGCGGTCTGTCCGAAATTCTTCTGAAAACACACCAGTTTGACCGGCCGCAGTTTGGCGGCGATCTGCGCCGTTTCGTCGGTGGACCCGTCGTCGACAATGATGATCTCGTAGCGATAGCCGTGGTGCTCGCACACCTCGACGATCTCCTGGTGAAGGGCGGCGATGTTTTCCGCCTCGTTCATAACCGGAATAATGATGGAAATATTGGTCATTGGGGGACTCCGGAGTTGCCGAGTGTCTCTTCGACGGCCGCCGCCCAGACATGCAGAATGAACACGTGCGCCTCCTGGATGCGCGCTGTGCGCCGGGCCGGAACCACTACCGCCGTTCGGCAGAGGTCCTTGAGGACGCCGCCGTCTGCGCCCAGCAGGCCGATGGTGGCCATCCCTTTGTCTGCCGCCCTTTTGAAAGCTTCGGCCACGTTTTGCGAGCGCCCGGATGTTGAAATGCCCAGCAGGACGTCCTCCGGTTTTCCGAGGGCCTCCACCTGCCGGGCGAACACGCCGGAAAAATCATAGTCATTGGCCACGGCCGTCATAATGGAGGAGTCGGTGGTCAGCGCCACCGCGGCCAGGGCCTGCCGCTCGGTTTCGAAGCGACCCACCAGTTCGGCCGCCAGGTGCTGCGCATCGGCCGCCGATCCGCCGTTGCCGCAGATCAGAACCTTACCGCCCTTCTGCAGGGTTTCGATAATGGCCTGCGCGGCCCGGTCCACCGCCGGTGCGATCTCTGCAAGCTTCTCGAAACAGCGCCGGTGCTCTTGCAGCGATTGAAGAAACATGATGACGGTTCCTTTCGGTAATCCGGTGGCCGTCAGACCTTTGGGATGGGCAGCAGACCGTAAAAAAGAAAGGAGTATGTGCCCAGAATAAAAAGACAGATCACCACCAGATTCAGCAGTTTCGCGGGAAGCCGCTTCTCCGCCTGCACCATCAGCATGCCGGCCATGGCAAAAACCGGCAGAAAATAGCGTCCCTGATTCTGCAGGTCCACATTCCAGGAGTTCCAGAAGGCCGCCGCCACCAGCGCAGCGGCGCACACCAGCAGGTTGGCCATGTCCATCTTGAGAGAAAGCGGCGTGCGCCACAGTGTCGCCCACAGCAGCAGTGCGGCCAGCAGGTACAGCAGGTATTTCACGGCCTGGTAATAGAAAGGCGACCCGTAAAGGGACATGTATCCGTAGACACCGAAGGTGCTTTGAAAGGATACGCGTCCCCAGCCGTAGCGCTCAAACACCTGGCGCACACTGACGCCCCGCTTTCTCAGGTTCAGCCCGAAATACTGGTCCTTGAGCGGCGTGTCCGGCCTGAAGCGCGGGCGTGCCTGCCGGTTGCGGCAGTCCGTCAGTTTCTCGGATCGGTGCCAGCCGTTCTGGTAGACGTCGAAGCCGAAGCGGCCGGCCGCCAGCACCATGGCGATGAGTGCCACCATGGCCAGGCGTTTCCAGACAACAGCCGGAAGCGAGAAACCGTTTTCCAGGAGCCGGATCGCCAGGAAGACGACCAGAAAAATACCGAAAAAGTAAAAATTGAGCTTCAGCAGGGGAACCATCGCCAGCATCACACAGGTAAACGCCAGTCGGACGAGGAAACCGGCGGTGGGCAGGTCTTCGAGCAGCAGACGGCTTGCCGGGCTTTTTCGCTCAACGACCATGTAGCCCAGCAGAAAACAGGTGAACAGCGAAAACGCGTCGGAATTGAAATAGCTGAAGATATACCAGACCTGGGGACTTGCCAGCAGCGGCAGGTACAGCAAGCGGTGGCGGCTTTTGACCAGACACAGCCACAGCAAAATGCCGAACAGCGCTAGATTGAAAAAACGCAGCCGCAGGTAGCGTTCCATCGGCGCCATTTCCAGCATGCGCGAGAATTTACCGGCGAAAAAGTAGACCGCCTCGAAGGAGTCCAGGCGCGACACCCCGTGTACGCTGTAGGTTCCGGCGGCTTCCGCTGCACAGATGGCTGGCGGCAGCCAGTGTGTTTCATAGAAACCGGCGGCCCGCACGTGAACGTACTCGTCGGGGTGCATGTTGAAACGGCTGACCACTGCCATGGCCATGATCAGGCCCAGAACCAGCGCCATCAGCCCCGGGGCGTAATCGAAACCGGCTGGAACCCGCACTGCCATTTCCGCCAGCAACCCCAGTACAGCCGCGAGCACGGCGATTTTCACCACGGCCGCCAGCCAGCTGCGGCTGTCGCTGCGCACCCGGATAGCGGTCTCCAACTGGGGGTCCCGGCCGTCGGTGATGACGGCAATGCCCGCTCTCCGGAATTCAAGCTTCGCGATCTGGTTCAACGGCGCAAGTCGGGGGCTGCCCTGGCGCGACGATATTTCAACGGCTTCGAAAGGCACCTGCGAGATGCGGATTTCGCCGATGACGATTTTGCCGGGTCTGTCCAGGGGGTCGATGCGCAGGCTGTGGATCTTTCCGAGATCACCGATGAAAAAAGCATACTGCTTGCGTCCGGGACGAATGGCCACCGATGCCGAACGGGACTCGCTGTAGCGCTGCCCTTGTCCGGCCCAGTATATTTTGAATACGCCGCGCGTGTCGGTCCGCAGGGTGAGACGCACGAGGGCGTGCCGTGACAGCAGCCAGCCGGACAGCAGCAGTCCGAGCACAAAGAAGACGACCAGGCGTTTTGTAAAAGCAGCGGGCATGGCAGTAGGCACTGTTTGGCCGATAACGGGTCAGCGCAGCGGGACCGGCACCCGTCCGGGGAAAATGTACAGGCTGGGGTCGCTGTTTTTTCCGTCCGCGGTAAGCTGAATCCCGTTGCGCGCTTTTTCCACGCGCCGATCGGACGGCCAGCAGAAGATCTGGCCGGAAGACTCGTAGAGCACGTACCGCGAATCGTTGGAGACGGCGGCCCGGTGACAACGCCCCTGCCCGATAAAGTAAGAGGACTTCGACAGGACGCCCTTTTCAGGGTCGAAATAAGTGATGTAAAGCGGCCGGTTGAGGTTGCCGCGCACCCGGCGGGTCATGACGATAAAGCGCCCGTCCGGCGACCAGGCCGGCTCGCAGTCTCCCTTCAGCATCAGGTCGTTGGCGATGTAGCGCCGTTTTTCCAGGTCCACGATCATGCTGCGGTGTCCCGCATCGGCCGTGAACACCAGCAGGTAACGCCCGCCGAAACGCAGTTCGGCGCACTGGCCCAGCCGGAACCCCTTGTAGGGCGGCCTGCTCTCATCGTGAATCACCCGCGTTCGGCGCGTGGCCAGATCGAGCTCCATCACCCTGCGCGGATCCCGGCGGGAAATAGCCACGATGCGGCGCCCGTCGGTTGTCCAGTACGCGCCGGTGCCGTATTGCGTTACCACATTGCGCAGGACACGCTCTGCGCCGGAAAGGTCGTTTTTCATCAGCCAGACATCGCCTTCCCGTGTGAAAACAAAACGGCTGCCGTCCGGCGACCAGCGTGGGTTCTGTCCCTCGGTGACGCTCCTCGGCTTCCACCGCTTGAGCCGGGAAATGGTGATGCGGCCATCCCGGGACCACAGCAGCACGGCCGTCGGGATGGCCGCCGCCAGCCGCTGCCGCGGTGTTTTGGCCTCGGTGGAGGTCAGGATGCGGGGCTGCAGGGCGTACCAAGCCAGCGCCGCGGCTGCCACCAGCGCCACAGGCAGTCCCACCAGGAGCCGTTTGCGGTGTCTTTTCATGGGCAGGCTTCAGGCGTGGCGCACCTGCCGGCGGGAGAAGAGAGACAGGATCACCAGAAAAGGCATCGTGAGCATCATCTCCAGGCCGATCACATACAGGTTGTGTTTGGAAAAGACGTCCGCCAGAAACTGGCCGATGGTGGCGTCGTCGAGCACCGAGTGCATGACCGGCGGCAGCAGCGGGACCATGAAGTAATGATCCGAGAACGGCCACAGGATGGGGATACCGAAAGGGGGCCGCCCGTCCATGGAGAGCAGGTCCAGCACCAGGTGAGAGCCATAAAGCGCGAACATGAACAGGAATTCGCGTCCAAAGCGTTTCCCGCCCCGCAGGCTGATCAGCGCTCCCGCCACCAGCGCAAACATAAATCCAAAACCGATGCTGTGGCTGATGCCGTGGTGGTACATGTTGGGGGTCCCCCGGAGAATTCCGGGGATGAAATCCAGGTCCGGCGCGTTGGCCAGGAACACGTAGAGCCCCAGCAGCATCAGGCTACGGGGTTTGAGCGACTTGTCGCGCCAGGCGGCAATGACGTAGCCGGCCAGCGAGTGTCCGACGGGGGAAGACATATTTTTATCCGTTTTTACCGTTTGTTGCGGCATTTTCCATAAGGTATGCCTTTAACTGCTCCCGCCCCTGGTTTTCGATGTGCATACGATACCAGACCTCGGCGTTGACCAGCAGCCAGAGGCGGTTTCCGTGGTCGGCCCTGCGCTCCAGGTGCTGCTGCAGCAGTTCGTCGATGGCGGGCTTCGAAAGGTATCCGTCCCGCACCAGCGACGCCTCTTTTAAAAACAGATGATAAAGCAGACGGAACTCGTTTGCAAGAAGGTAGGTGAGCGGCGATGAGAAGCCCTGCTTCTTGCGGTGGACGAGCGCCGGCGGCAGGAGCTTGCGGGCCAGCGCCGTCTGAATGATCCGCCGGCGGGTTCCGCGAATCTTGTACTCCGGCGGCATGCCGGCACAGAACTCCGCCAGTTCGTGGTCCAGAAAAGGGGAACGGGCCTCAAGACCGTGTGCCATGGTCATGCGGTCCAGGATCATGTTGGGGTGATCGGGCATACGCGTCATGGCGTCCACGTAGAGCATACGGTCGATGGCACGTCGGGCGTTGTCGGCGTCAAAATAGCGGGCCAAGTTGGCTTCGGGGTCGAACATGCCCGTCTGCCGCTGGAAATATTCCGTGTAGAGTGTCCGCTTGTAACGGTCCGAGAAATAAAAGTAGCTCAGGCTGCGCGCGTAGCGCAAGCCGCCGCGGTAAAAAGACATCTGGTGGATCCAGCGCAGCTTGTGGCTCAGGCTGCGGTACCAGAACCCTTCGGGCATGCGGTCGAGCAGTTTCTCGATCACCCTGCGCCGCAGCGCCTCTGGCAGCATGGCGTAGTAGCCGGCGTAGATGTTGCCGTAATAGCGGTCGTAGCCGCCGAAAAGTTCATCTCCGCCGTCGCCCCCCAGCACCACCTTGACTTCGCGGCGCGCGAGTTCCGAGATGCAGTACATGCAGACCGACAGGGGATCCGAAGGCTCGTCCAGGTGCCATACCAGGTCGGGCAGTTTGCGCACCAGCGATGGATCGATGGTCAATTCGAAGTGCCGGGTGCCGCACTGCTCGGCCACCATACGGGCATAGGGCAGCTCGCTGTACCCCGCGTAGGGCACGTCCCCCGAAAAAGTCTTGAAGCGTCCGCCGCCGACACGCTGCATCATACGCACTACCAGGCTGGAGTCCAGACCGCCGGACAGAAAAGCACCCACCGGGACGTCGCTGACCAGGTGATACCTGACCGTAGAGGCCATGCGCTCTTCGAGCTCCGCCAGGGTATCCTCAAAAGACTGCCGGCGCTTGGGTTCGAACCGCAGCTGCCAGTAGGAACGAATGTCGACACGCCCGTCTTCGAAGATCAGGCAGTGTCCCGGCGGCAGCTTGCGCACACCGCGAAACATGGACCGCGGCGGGGTGATGACCCGGATGGTGAGGTACTCGTAAAGCGCCTGGCAGTCCATTTCGCGCAGTTCCGGCCTGAGTGCCAGCAGCGCCTTGATTTCGGAAGCGAAGGCGAAACTGTTTCCCCGGTGGTGATAGAAGAGCGGCTTCTGGCCCAGGTGATCACGGGCAATAAAGAGCCGTTTGCGGCGCGTGTCGTAGATGGCCAGCGCGAACATGCCCCGAAGCTCCCGGACGCAGTCTTCGCCTCGTTCCTCGTAGAGGTGCAGCAGGACCTCGGTGTCGCTGCGGGTCCTGAAACGGTGCGGGCGGCGCAACCGGGACCGGATTTCCTCGAAGTTGTAGATCTCCCCGTTGAAGGTGATCCACAGGCTCCCGTCTTCGTTGCTCATGGGCTGATGGCCGCCGTCCAGATCGATAATGGAAAGCCGGCGCTGCCCCAGCCCGACGGTGCCGCTTTCGTGGATGTAAATCCCCTCGTCGTCGGGGCCGCGGTGCGCCAACATGCGGTTCATCCGCTGCAGCTGCGATTCAGTGACTCCCTCGGGGCAAACGATGCCGGTAATGCCGCACACGGTAAGTGGTCTCCTTCCCTTCAGGCCCGGTCGGCGGCCGAAATATCCGCCAGCGCCAGGTAACGGTCCACGATTGCATCGATGCTGTACTTGCGAATCTCGTCGCGGTTTCGGGCCCCCATGCGTTTGCTCATGTCACGATTGTCCAGCAGACGCGCGACGGCTTCGGCGATGGCCCCGGCGTCACAGGGCTCGACCAGGATCCCGTTGACACCGTCTTCGATGAGGTCCACCTGCCCACCGTGGCTGGTAGCCACGACCGGCAGGCCAACCTGCATGGCCTCCTGCAGCACGATGCCGAAGCCCTCGTGAAGCGAGCTGAGAACGTAAATGTCGGCGCAGGCCAGATAGCGGAATTTTTCCCGCTCGGAAACCTGCCCCAGGAAATGCACCCGCCGCTGCAGGCGCAGCCCCTCGGCCAGTTCGACGAGTGCCTGGCGCTCCTTTCCGTCTCCGATGATGAGCGCCTCCACGTCTTCGTCCAGCTTTTCCAGCGCGCGGATCAGGTATTCGAACCCCTTGCGTTTCACCAACCGCCCGACGCTGACCAGGTATCTCCGATCGTCGCGCAGGCCCAGCGCTTCCCGGGAAACCGGCGTGAAAGAGAACGGCTCATAGGGCAGCGGGATGACCGCGATCGGCCTTTCAGGACGATAGAAGCGAACGGCGTTTTCGCGCGTGTTGTTGGACTGCGCCACGATGCGGTCCGATCGGTTCATCAGGAAACGCACGATAGGCCTGAAGAGTGCCGAGCGGTGTGGCGAGCTTTTCTTGGAGGGGTCATAGATGTCGCCGCCATGGATGGAAAGCACGTTCAAGCGCCGGTAAAGGGCCGCCAGCACGACGCCCAGCGGCCCCGTGGGCAAAACGAAATGCGTGTTGATGAAATCGTAGCGGCGATGCCGACACAGGTTCGCGGCCGCTGCCAGGGCCGGGACCAGGTATGAAAACATGGAAACGAAGGTGGCCGTCTGCTGCTCCCTGCGTCCCAGGATCGGTACGCGGTACACCCGGACGCCGTCCATGGTTTCCCTGGCGGCCAGGTCTGCGTAGCGGCTGGTGACAACATCCACGGAGATTCCCCGCTGCACGAATCCACACGCCAGGCTGTGGGAAACCCGCCCCCCGCCGCCGCCCAGGGGCGGGTACTCATAGTTCAGGATCAATATGCGTCGCATGTCATTGGGCCCGCATGGTGGGTACGAATATCCGGTGCAGCACAGGGACGTCCACGAAGAGAAACAGGAGCATGACCCCCACACACAGCGTCGCAAACAGGACGAATCCCCGCTGGCGATAGAGCCGTTCGGGATACTGCGCCGGGCTGTCGGCCAGGAAACCGAGGTGGATGTACCAGCCGATGAAACCGGCGATGAAGGGAAAGGACAGCAGCAGTTCCAGGCGATAGCGCATGATGAAAACACCGAAGAAAAGCCCGAATGCCACGGCGTAATACGCCACGCTGACCAGCAGGCGTTCCTCGTTGTAGTGTCCGAAGCTGCTGCGGTACTGACTGGCCCGTCGGGGATCGGCGATCTTGCGGTACTCGGCGAAGCGTTTGACCGCCATGAAAAAAGCGCCCACCATCCAGTAGGCCACGATCAGAGAAACCGGAGGCAATTTGGTCATACCGGCGGCGTACCACCCGGCCAGCAGCCGCAGCGGGTTGTTGACCGCTTCGCTCAGAACGTCCAGATAGGGTTTGTCCTTGGAACGCAGGGGCGGGATGTTGTAAATGCATCCCATGATCCACAGGCTCGCCGAAACCACCAGCATGGCTGTTCCCAGCAACGCCGAGAGTCCCAGGCCCGCCGCCGCCAGCAGCAGCCATTCCCCATAGGCCAGCCCGATTTTAACCTGCCCCGAGGGGACCGGCCGGAATTTCTTGACCGGGTGGCGGGCATCGTAAGGGGCGTCGATGACCTCGTTGATTACGTAGTTGCTGGAAGCCACCAGCCCGAAGGCCAGCAGCGCCAGTGCTACCCGCCACACCAGGGGCCAGCCGACGATGCCCGGACTGTCGTACACGGCCAGCACGACGCCGGGAAGCATGAAAATATTCTTGAACCAGTGGTCAAATCGGGCGATTTTCAGGTACGCTTGCCAGTTCATAGGGCTCCACCCGCCGCTTCACTTGCGCTGAAGCGAATCGCAGCCTTTCATGTCGCCAAAAAATGCTCGGCTCTGTGCCGCCAGCGGCTGTCAGCGATGAAGAGCGCGCGCGACCGCCGCCCCAGCCAAAACGCCGCCAGCAGTATCAATGCCCAGAAGCATTTGATCATCAGGACCCGGAATCCGGGCGTCTCTGTGCGGATCCGGGCGCCATCGGTTTTGATGCTGACGGGACCCCAGGCACGCAGCGTATGACCGTCAATATCCCGGAGAGAACCGTTTGTCGAAGGCTCCACCATGGCCAGGATATCCCTGCCCTCGAATCGCACCAGCGGGACGTATACGAAAAAAATGTCCGTTCCAAAGGAAAGCCGCTGAATGTCACAGGGGAAGAAATGACGCCCGTAGTACAGACGTCGGGGGCGCTGGCCGGGGTAGAACCGCAGCTCCGTCTCCCCGCCGCCTATAGGAGCCGGAAGGATGAAGTTCAAATCCGTGTCCCGCATTCCCCGGGTGCGATAGACCGAAACGAAAGAGGCGTCCGCCACAGGACGGTTCCGTCGGATGGCAAATTCCGTGGACTCGTAAACCTTGTGAATGCGCAGAGACACCCCTGTCAACGGCAACGGAATCCACGCCGCCAATCCGGCGGCAAGTACCGCGGCCGCCGCCAGGCTCCGCCGGCGCAGAGCGCTCTCCTCCTCGTTTAAAGCCCTGCGCTCCAAGAGCGCAGCCACCGCCAGACCGCAGGCAATGGCCGCCAATGTGACCAGGGCGAACACGTTGTGGCGGCACAGGCGATAGAGCATGACGGCGCCAAGAGCGGCCGTGCCGGACAGCAGAATGAACGCTGCAACCCGCAGGGCACTTCCACGCGGCACCGTTTTTCCCTTCGCGCTTCCGGCTCCGCTAATGGCCATGGCTACTGTCCGTCTTCCGCGGCCGCTTTAGTGAACGACAGGTCGCGCACCTGCCACAGACCGCTGGCCGCCGTCGGCGCCGTACGCCCCTGCAGTGCCACGAGCTGCAGCGCCACACGATCCCCGGCAAGCTTTCCCATGGCCTCTGCCGGCAGCGTGAAATCATAATTGCGCCACTTGCCGGAAAGCCGTCCCCTGGCCGCTTCATGCCCGTTGACCAGGACCCGGAAAACCCCGCTGGAATGCCGTTCCTCCGGCGCCAGCCGGGCCGAAAAACGCAGCCGCGGCCTTTCCCGGAGCACGTCGCTGCGGATGATCTTCGTGATGCGGCTCCCGTTGAGGGGCTTGCGGCGCAGGCGGTAGAGAGAGTAGTTGCCGTCCTTGTCCACCAGTTTCCAGTGCGCTTCGAGATCGGACCATGGAAAGGGCTTGCGCCACCCCCGGGCCAGCCATCGGGTGGCGGGCCGGTCCACGATGAGAAAAACCGGCGGCCAGATACGGGACAGGCGGCGGGTGACCTCTCCGATCTTCCAGTCCCGCAGGAGCCGGGTCAAGTCCGTGAACAGCCGGGGAACAAATCCTGAGATGCCGTTCACCGTGTAGTGGAAGTTGCCGATGGTGTTCATGATGATATTGTTGTTGATAACCTTGGGTTCGGTGGGGATCTGGAAAAGGACGCTCTCCGCGGGCAGCTGCAGCGCCCGGCGCATGACAGGCGATTTGACCAGGTCGACGTAGTCCTCGTAGCGGTACTTGATGTGCCCGGCCTCGTATACCAGCATGCCGATGAGCAACGGCACCAGCCATACCATGCGGTTGTCCGCCCGCACCAGCCGGTCCAGCATGAAACAGCCGGCGGCCACCAGGTACGTCAGCGGGATGATGGCGAAGCGTGTCAGCCCCCGCACAAGACCGAATACCGGCGTTGAGATGAACAGGGGTGCCAGCGGCCCGTACCCCAGCTTGATAAGCTGGGCGTCGTGGCGCACGGTAATGACCGGTCCCAGGCTGATGAAAAAGCAGATCACCGCGCCGGCGGCCATGGCGCCAAGCAGCTGCCTCTCCCGCCCTTGCCATCCGGGCAGCAGCATTTGCAGGAGGTACAGGGCCAGCAGCGCCGCCGAAACGGGCAGCAGCAGAATGTGCCAGCGAAAAAAGTCCCCGGAAAAAGCGTTGGCGATAATGACGGCCCAGAACAGCGTCCACAGCCCGAACTTTCCCAACGCCGCCAGCGTAACGACGCGTCCCCTGGAAGCATCCCGCCGCGACAGTCCGGCGGCCCCCGCGCCCATCCAGGCCAGCGACAGCAGCGCCAGGACGCTGCCGGGGAACAGATAGGTTTCCGACCATCGCACGGGCGGCTCGAACAGGGAGTAGATCAGGTAGGCCGAACGGGTGTCCAGGTAGTGCAGCGCCTGGGCGTGGCTGATCTGGAAATCTTTCAGCCCCCGGGCATAGCCGCCCTGCATCTTGAGGATGACATACGGATAGAGGTAAGCGGCCGCAATAATCACCACGCCGGCGGCAATGACGACAGCGGAGAGGTAGAAACGCCGGTTTCGGCGCAGGTCGCCCCGGCGGACCACCCGCATCAGGAGAATGCACCCCAGCGGGAAGGCCGCCATGTAGGTGTAATAGATGCAGGAAGTGATCGCGATGTAGAATCCC
>Ga0256835_1001369_pt1 | contig 14788 bp, 17 predicted proteins | sample PIR30metaG_FD_185972 | JGI IMG/M metagenome (GOLD analysis project Ga0256835, IMG submission 185972) | Hydrothermal vent microbial communities from East Pacific Rise, Pacific Ocean - PIR-30 | ecosystem: Environmental > Aquatic > Marine > Hydrothermal vents | place: Pacific Ocean: East Pacific...
AGGATCTCGGAGTGCTGCTCGCTCATGTCCTCGACCTTGGTGCGGCGCATCTTGCCGAAGCGGGCGACGGCGGCGAGCAGGCCGTCGGGGTCGTTGGTGTGGATGTGGCCCTTGACGAAGCCCTCGGCCCCCACCACCAGCAGCGAGTCGCCGAAGGGGGCCACCGTCTCCCGGATCGTCTCGATCGGGACCTCGACCCCTTCCATCAGGAACTCGGTGCAGTAGCCGTACTCCTCCTCCTCGAAGGCCTCCTGGGCGTAGCGCTCGACCTTGGGCGGTTCGGGGAGGGGTTTGCCCTCGAGGTAGCCGAGGATGCCCTCGAGCAGGCGGAGGTAGCCCATGCCGCCGGCGTCCACCACCCCGGCGGTCTTGAGGACGGGCAGCAGCTCGGGGGTCTTCTCCAGCGCCGCCCGGGCCTCCTTGATGGCGGCGGCGAGGACGCCCTCGAGGGTGTCCACCCCCAGCTCCACCGCCTTCTTGGCCCCCTCGGCGGCGGCCCGGGCCACCGTCAGGATGGTGCCCTCGACCGGCTTCATCACCGCCCGGTAGGCCTCCTTGGCCCCCTGCTCCAGGGCCCGGGCGAGCACCCTGGGGGTGAGCGTCTTCTCGTTCTTGATCGCCTCGGCGATGCCCTTCAGGATCTGGGAGAGGATCACCCCCGAGTTCCCCCGGGCGCCCAGCAGGCTGCCGTAGGCCAGCGCCCGGGCCACCTCCGACATGCGGCTGGTGTCGGTGACGTCGAGCTCGCGCCGGACCGACTGCAGGGTGAGGTGCATGTTGGTGCCGGTGTCGCCGTCGGGGACGGGGTAGACGTTTAGGGCGTTGGTCTCCTCGACGTAGACCGCGAACCAGTCGGTGGCGTAGCGGATCGCCTCCGCCAGCTTCTCTGGGGTGAGCTCGGTCATGCGCCCCCCTCGCCGCGGCTGACCCCGGTGACGTGCACCACCACCCGGGAGAGCTCCTTGCCGGCGAGCTCCTTGGCTGCCCAGGTGACCCGCTCGCCGATGGATTCCACCACCGCCGGGATGTTGACGCCGTAGGCGACCACCACGTAGAGGTCGGCGGTGTAGGCTCCCGGCTGGTCGGGGTCGGGCTTGACCACCACGCCCTCCTTGGCCTCACGCTTGCCCAGGATGCGCGAGAGCCCTTCCTTGAGCCCCACCGGGCTCATGCCCACGACCCCCGGCACCTCGTGGGCGGCGAGCGCCAGGATCGCCGCCAGCGCCGGTTCTTCTACGTGAATCTTTCCTTGCATGGCTGGTCCTCCCAAGGGCCCACGGGGCCGCCGCCCGGGCTTGCCCCGGCCCCTCTAGGCCGGCGGGGTGAAAGCCCCCCCGCCGGTACGCGAGCGTTTCCTAAAGTTTCCAGGCGAAGCGGGCCCCGCACGATTCCGTAGAGCCCCCAACAGGCAGCGTTTTGCGCGACGGGCCGCACCCGCCTATGGTACACCAGCCAACCGGGCCGTCCGCGTCCGCCTTACTGGAGCGCTTCCTCCGGCGGGGTGTAGGGGAGGCCGAAGGCCTCGGCCACCGCCGGGTAGGTGAGCTTGCCCCGGTGGACGTTCAGCCCCTTTAGGAGGGCGGGGTCCTCTTTAAGCGCCTCGAGGCCCTTCTCCGCCAGCTTCAGGACGTAGGGGAGGGTCTGGTTGGTGAGCGCGAAGGTGCTGGTGCGGGGCACCGCCCCCGGCATGTTGGCGACGCCGTAGTGGACCACCCCGTCGACCAGGTAGGTGGGGTCGTCGTGGGTGGTGGGGTGGATGGTCTCGACGCAGCCGCCCTGGTCCACCGCCACGTCGACGATCACCGCCCCCTCCTTCATCGTCGCCACCATCTCGCGGGTGACCAGCTTGGGCGCCTTGGCCCCGGGGATGAGCACGGCGCCGATCAGGAGGTCGGCGAACTGTACCGCCTTCTTGATGTTGGCCTCGTTCGAGGTCAGGGTGATCAGCCGGCCGCCGAAGACGTCGTCCAGGTACTGCAGGCGCTGGTGGTTGATGTCCAGGACGTAGACCTGGGCCCCCATCCCGAGGGCGATCTTGGCCGCGTTGGTGCCCACGGTGCCGCCCCCCAGGATCACCACCGAGGCCGGGGCCACGCCGGGCACCCCGCCGAGCAGCACGCCGCGGCCGCCCATCGGTTTTTCCAGGTAGTAGGCCCCGACCTGGGTGGCCATCCGGCCGGCGACCTCGCTCATCGGCACCAGGAGGGGGAGCGAGCCGTCCTCGAGCTGTACCGTCTCGTAGGCGATGCCGGTGACCCCGCTCGCCAGCATGGCCTCGGTCAGCTCGCGGCTCGCCGCCAGGTGGAGGTAGGTAAAGAGGATCAGGCCCGGGCGCAGGTACTTGTACTCGTGGGGGAGGGGCTCCTTGACCTTGACCACCAGCTCGGCCCCCCAGGCCTCGTCGGCGCTCACCATGCGGGCGCCGGCGGCCTGGTACTCGGCGTCGGACATGCCCGACCCGGCCCCGGCGCCCTTTTCCACCAGGACCTCGTGGCCCCGGCGGACCAGGCTCTCGACCCCGCCCGGGGTCATCGCCACGCGAAACTCCATGGGCTTGGTTTCCTTGGGAACGCCGATCTTCATTCCAACCCCCTTGGCCCTTACGTTAGGGGGGTGAGCCCGGGAAAGCCAAGGCAAAAACGAAAGGTGATCCCCCCTCCTTCTTGCCATTCGAAGGTATTTTGCCGAGAATGCTTTGCATGCGAAGGCTACGCCTGGACGCCCGCGACCGCGCGATCCTCGACGCGCTGCAGGAAAACGCCCGCCTCTCCTTCGCCGAGATCGGCCGGCGGCTGGGGATGAGCGCCCCGGCGGTGGCGGAGCGGGTGCGGCGGCTGGAGGCCGAGGGGGTGATTCGGGGCTACGGGGTGCGGCTCGACCTCGAGGCCCTGGGCTTCCCCGTCACCGCCCTGGTCTCGGTGGCCGCCAAGCCCGAGCGCTACCCCAAGGTCTGGGCCTACGCCGAGGCCACCCCCGAGGTGCGGGAATGCTACTTCGTCACCGGCGAGGCCAGCTTCGTGCTCCGGGTGGTGGCCCGCTCGATCGACGACCTGAGAAGGGTGATCGAGGACCTGGGCGCCTTTGGCAGCACCCGGACCTCGGTGGCGCTTCGCTCCCCCTTGATCAAGCACCGTCTTCCGCTGGCCGAAAGACCCGGCGGATCCGAAGCTTGAAGCCGTCGCCCTCGGCCACCGCTAGGAGCCGGCCGCGCTTGTCCACCAGCCCCACCAGGCCCTTGGCGGGGATCGGCAGGGGGACGCCCTCGAGCACCCGTCGGGCCTCGGTGTGGTCGAGTTCGACGGTGGGGAAGGGGAGGGCCTCGACCTCGGGGATCCGGCCCTCCAAGAGCCGCTCCGGGGGCACCGCCCGGGAGAGATCCACCCGTCCCACCCGGGTACGCACCAGCCCCGAGAGGAAGGCCTTGGTCCCCAGCATCTCGCCGAGGTCGCGGGCGAAGGCGCGGACGTAGGTTCCCGGCCCCACCACCAGCCGGATCACCGCGGTGGGGTAACGGCCCAGGGCCGGGGGCAGGGTGACCTCCCGCCCCCGCTCGGCGATGCGCCAGCCCTGGGGGCCGGGGGCGATGGGATGGGGGACGGGCTCGGGGTCGAGGGCGAGCAGCTCCAGCTCCTGATAGCGCACCGGCCGGGGCGCGAGCTCCAGCGCCTCCCCCTTGCGGGCGGCCTCGTAGGCCCGCACCCCGCCGACCTTGACCGCCGAGTAGGCCGGCGGCACCTGCTCGGTCATCTCCAAAAACCGCCCCAGCGCCTGCCGGATGGCGGCCTCGCTGACCTTGGCCGGGGCTTCCTCGATGACCGGTCCCTCGGCGTCCAGGGTGGGGGTGGTGGCGCCGAAGCTGATCCAGGCCAGGTACTCCTTCTCGTCGCCGGAGAGGAAGGGGATCAACTTGGTGTGGGGGTGGCTGGCCACCATCAGCACGCCGGTGGCCAGCGGGTCCAGGGTGCCGGTATGCCCCACCCGGCGGACGCCGAGGACCTTGCGGGCGACGTCCACGACGTCGTGGGAGGTCATGCCGAGGGGCTTTTCGACGGCGAAAAGCGGCATCTTCCGGCATTCTCGCCCTCCCGACCGGCGAATGCAAGCCGCGGTAGGGTGGAGGGGGATGGGCGAGCGGCTGCAGAAGTACCTGGCCCGTGCCGGGGTGGCCTCGCGGCGCAAGGCCGAGGAGCTGATCCGGGCCGGCCGGGTGACGATCGACGGCCGGGTGGCCCGGCTCGGCGACCGGGTGCCGGAGGGGGCCGAGGTCTTGCTGGACGGCCGGCCGGTCGCCCCCGCCGGGCCGCCGGTGGTGCTCGCCCTTCACAAGCCCCGGGGCTACACCACCACCAAAAGCGACCCCCACGCCGAGCGCACCGTCTACGAACTCCTCCCCGAGATCCCCGGGCTGGTGGCGGTGGGTCGGTTGGACCGCGACTCGGAGGGGCTCTTGCTCTTCACCAACTGGGGCGAGCTGGCCCACCGCCTGGCCCACCCCCGCTTTCAGGTTCCCAAGGTCTACCGCGCCTACTCCCGCCGGGGCACGCCCCCGCCCCGGCTCTTGAAGCGGCTGGAGCGGGGGCTCGTCGAGGGCGGCGAGCGGCTTTTCGCCCAAAAGGCCCGGCCCGCCCCCGGCGGGGCGGTGCTCACCCTGACCGAGGGCAAGAAGCGCGAGGTGCGAAGGATGATGCGGGCGATCGGCTACCCGGTGGAGCGGCTGGTGCGGGTCAAGTTCGGCCCGGTGCGGCTCGCCGGGCTCGCCCCCGGCCGCTGGAGGAAGCTCGACGAAGAAGAGCTCGCCGAGCTCGCCCGGGCGGTCCGGCTGTCCCTAAAGGAGGAGGCGTGGCCGCGCTCCTGATCGTCCTTGGCGTCGCGCTGCTCTATATCGGGGGCGAGCTCCTCGTCAAGAACGCCGCCCTCCTCGCCCGGGCCATCGGCATGAGCCCGCTGGTGGTGGGGCTCACGGTGGTGGCCTTCGGCACCTCGGCGCCCGAGCTCGCCGCCACCCTGGCGGCGGCCCTCAAGGGTACCCCGGAGGTGGCCTTCGGCAACGTGGTGGGCTCCAACGCCGCCAACCTGGGGCTGATCCTGGCGCTGGCGGCGCTGATCCGGCCGATTCGGGCCCAAGCCCGGTTCTTGAGGCGGGAGCTCCCCTTCATGGTGGCGGTGGCCGTGCTGCTCGTCGTCCTGGCGGCCGACGGCCGGGTGACCCGGGCCGAGGGGCTCGGGTTGCTGGGCCTGCTCCTGCTCTACCTCTTCGTCCTGTTGCGGGACCGGGAGCCCCCCGAGGTCGAGGCCGAGTTCGCCGCCGAGTACGGCCGGCCGGCCCGCTACGTCCTTCGGCGGCTTTTCTTCCTTTCGCTGGGGGTGCTCTTCCTGGCCGGCGGCTCCAGCGCCCTGGTCGAGGGGGCGGTTCGGATCGCCCGGGAGCTCGGGGTGGGCGAGCGGGCCATCGGCCTCACCGTGGTGGCGGTGGGCACCAGCCTCCCCGAGCTCGCCGCCGCCCTGGTCGCCGCCCTCCGCCGCGAGGGGGACATCCTGCTCGGCAACGTGGTGGGCTCCAACGTCTTCAACGTGCTCGGAATCCTGGGCACGGTGGCGCTGGTGCGGCCGCTAACCCTTCGCCCCGGGGTGGGGCCGGATCTCCTGGGGATGCTCGCCCTTTCCTTCGTCGCCTGGCTCTTCCTCTGGACCGGGATGCGGCTGGGGCGCCGGGAGGCGGCGGTGCTGCTCGCCTTTTACGTTTTTTACGTGGTGGTGGCCTTCGGATGAAAAGAGCCGGGCCGTGGCCCGGCTCTTTTTTCCGCGTCTCGCGTTAGCGCCGCTCGGTGGGGCCCACCTCGCGCTGGTGCGGGGTGGGGACGTACTGCACGCTGGGGCGGCCCATCTGGGGCTGGGGGTAGAGCTCCATCAGCTCGTAGACCTCTTTCGGCATCTCGGTGGAGACCGGGAGACCGAGGTTCTTGGCGAAGTCGGAGAAGATCGGGTAGTCGTGGGTCCAGGTGCCCTGGGAGAGGACCTCGGCGATCTCCTCCGCCTTCCCCTCGCCCATCTTGTCGGCCAGGAGCTCCTGGACGAACTCCTTGACCTGCTTCAGGGCCTTCTTCGAAACGTCCGCGTAGATCAGGGTCTGGTCTTCGATGTCCTTGGGTTCCTTCTGCTCCAGCACCTTGACGATCGAGGCCGCCGGGTACTGGCCGAGCTGGGGGTCCACCGGACCCAGGACGGCGTTTTCGTCCATCACGATCTCATCGGCGCCGAGCGCGATCAGGGTGCCGCCGGACATGGCGTAGTGGGGCACGAAGACGGTGACCTTGGCCGGGTGTTTCTTGAGCGCCCGGGCGATCTGCTCGGCGGCCAGCACCAGCCCCCCCGGGGTATGAATGATCAGGTCGATGGGTACGTTGTCGTCGGTCATCCGGATGGCCCGGAGGACGTGTTCGGAGTCGTCGATGGTGATGAAGCGGGTAAAGGGGATGCCCAGGAAGCTCAGGGCTTCCTGGCGGTGGATCAGCGTGATCACCCGCGACTTACGTTTTCTCTCGAGTTCCGCGAGTTTTCTCGCCCGAGCGGCGTAAAGCGCCTGTTGCTGCATGTAGGGCGAGAGCATGGAAAAGACGATGAAGAGCCAGAAAAGCATCGAGATGGGGTCCATATCCCTACCTCCCTTCCCCTAGCTTAACCGGGGCGGTGGCGTAGCTAAACCAGGCCGGGGCCTCGTGGTAGGCCCGTCGGCTGGCGAGCAGCGGGGCCAGCGCCGCCCCCACGACGAAGCCGCCGATGTGGGCCCACCAGGCCACCCCGGGTACCCCGAGGAGGCCGTAGACGAACTGCAGGAGCAACCAGTAGAGGGCGTAGGTGGCGGCCGGGAGCCAGAAGAAGAAGGGCAGGATGAACCAGACCAGGGTGAGGATCCAGGCCCGGGGAAGCAGTACGTAGTAGGCTCCGAGCACCCCCGAGATCGCCCCCGAGGCGCCCACCATCGGTACCGGGCTCGCCGGCATCACCGCCGCCTGGAAAAAGGCGGCCCCCACCCCGGCGACCAGGTAGAGGAGCAGGTAGCGGGCGGGGCCCAGCCGGTCCTCCACCCCGGGGCCGAAGACCCAGAGGAACCACATGTTGCCCACCAGATGGGAGACGCCGCCGTGGAGGAACATGGCGGTGAAGACGTGGGGGAGTTCCCCCAGGGGATCCTGGAAGAAGCGCGCCGGGACGAAGCCCAGCGCTTGGATGCTCCAGGCGAAGTGGGCCGGGCCCCCGGCCGCCTGCCAGAGGAAGACCAACACGTTGGCCAGGACCAGCAGGCGGGTGGCGATGGCGGGTCCGTGGGGTTGGTCGTCGCCGAGCGGAAACATGGCCTAGGCCTCGCGGGCGAGCGCGGCGACCCGGGCAAAGGCGGTGAGCTCGAGGCCGAAGACCAGCACGGTGGGCACCGCCGCCCCCCAGAGCACCCCGGCCAGGGCGCCGGCCCAGGCGAAGCCGCCCCCGACCAGCTGGGGTGCCAGCGCGATCAAGAGCAGCAGGAGGAAGAAGCCGTAGTAGGCGTAGCGGTAGGGGGCGAGCTCCCGGATCCAGAAGGCGGCGAGCGCCAGCCCCCCGAGCCGCTCCAGGATCTCCACCGGGGTCCGGGTGGCCTCGGCCACCGTCTCGGGCTTGGCGGTTCCCGCCTGCACCTCGGCCAGAAAGCCCAGCAGTCCGGCGTAGCCGAAGATCAGGGGGTTCGCCAGCAGGAGAAAGCCGAAGAGCCCGAGCGCGAAGGCGAGCTCCTCGGGGGTGGCGCTGGCGAAGAGGACGGCGCCAAAAAAGAGCAGCAGGGCGAGCAGCAGGAACCAGAGCCAGGCCAGCGCCTTCCTCATTTCTTCTCCTCCTGCCCGAAGGTGAAGAGGTGGGTGACCGCGTAGAGGTCGGGGGAGAGCGGGTGGCTGTAGGTCAGCGTGCCGGCTACCACGTCGCCGGTCTTGAGCTCCTCGCTCTCGGGCTTAAGGGCCAGGGTCACCCGCACCGTGCCCTGGGCGGGAAGCGAGAGGTTCAAGGGCACCGCCGCCAGGGCGTAGGCCTTTTCCTGGGACTCGGGGCCGGGGGTGAAGACGACGCTCTGATCGACCAGCAAGAGCGGTAGGTAGCCGGGGTTGTAGACCTCCAGCACCACCTGCTTCTTCTCCCGCTGGTACTCGGCGGAGAGCACCACCGGCGAGGGCGGCACCGAGGTCAGCGCCGCCCGGGTGCGGGAGGACTGGATGTAGACGCCGGCGCCCAGCCCCACCAGCAGGGCAATGAGCATCGAGATGATTAGACTACCTGCAGGATTCCTCATAAAGACCACCTCATCTTTCATGCGCATTTTAGGTGATGAACATGAGAAGTCAATAGATAAATTGCGCCCCTCGGACTAAAGGGGCGCCGTCCGGGACCGGCGGCCTACTCTCCGAAGAGCCGGTCGAAGGCGTCGCGGGCGCCCGTTTTCGGCTTGATTCGGTAGAGCTCGCCCCTTTGCTCGATCGCGCCCTCGGCGAGCAGGGACTTTAGGGCCTCCGTGAGCTCCTTTTTCGAGAGCTCCTCGCCGGCCTCGTCCAGAAACCGGCGGATCTCCCGCTCGCCGGCCCAGCCGAGCCGCTCGATCGCGTGCTTGACCCAGCCCTTGGCGTCCATGCCGGGATTCTACCCGCGCTATGCTGAGGGGGATGGAAAAGGACTGCCGGGTGGGAACCTCCGGGTACTTTTACCGCGGCTGGCGGGGGGTCTTTTACCCCGAGGACCTGTCTCTCTCGGAGTACTTCGACTACTACCAGGAGCACTTCGACACCGTCGAGATCAACGCCAGCTTCTACCGTTTTCCCACCCGCGACGCCGTGCGCCGCTGGTACCGGGAGGCCAGGGAGGGCTTTCTCTACGCCGTCAAGGCCCACCGGGAGATCACCCACCAGACGCGTTTTAAAAACCCCGAGCGAGTGCGGGACTTTTACCAGGTGGTGGCGGGGCTCGGAGAAAAGCTCGGCCCGGTGCTCTTTCAACTGCCGCCTTCGTTTCGCTATTCCGAGGAGAACCTCGAGCGGCTCCTTTCCACTTTGGACCCGAATTTTAAAAACGCGGTCGAATTTCGCCATTCCTCCTGGTGGGACGAGGCGGTCTACCGGGCGCTCCGCCAGGACAGGGTGGCCTTCGTCTCGGTGAGCGCGCCGGGGCTGCCCGAGGCGTTCGTGGACACCGCCTTCGCCTACCTGCGCTTTCACGGCCGCACTGCCTGGTACAAGGACGACTATTCCGAGGAGGCGCTTCGTTCCTGGGCCGAGCAGGCAAAGGCGCACCGGCCGCTTTTCGCCTACTTCAACAACACCGACCGGGGCCACGCGCCCAAGAACGCCCTTCGCTTCAAGGAGCTCGCGTGTCGGTCGTAAGGGAACGCTCCGCCGGCGGGATCCTCTTGGACGGGGACCGGGTGCTCCTGATCAAGACCAGGAACCTCAAGGGGGAGGAGGTCTGGACCTTTCCCAAGGGCCTGGTCGAGCCCGGCGAGACCCCGGAGCGTACCGCCCTCCGCGAGGTGCTCGAGGAGACCGGCTTTGAGGCCGAGATCGTGCGCCCCTTGGGCGAGGTCACCTACTGGTTCGTGCGCGACGGCAAGCGGGTGAAGAAGACCGTGCACTGGTTCTTGATGCGGCCCCTGCGCCGGGTCAAGGACCCCGACTGGGAGGTGGAGGCGGTGGAGTGGGTGCCGCTCGAGGAAGCCGAGAAGCGGCTTCGCTATCCGAGCGACCGCGAGCTTTTGAGGCGGGTGCGGGAGGCTTCGGGTGCCTAGTTCGACCTGGGTCTGGCGCTTTCACCTGCCGCCCGGGCCGGGGCCCTTGGAAGGGGTTCCGGTGGCGGTCAAGGACAACCTGGCGGTGGCCGGCCTGCCCACCACCGCCGGCTCGGCGGTTCTGCGCGCCCGGCCGCCGGCGGCCCGGCACGCGACCGCGCTCAAGCGGCTTCTCCGGGCGGGGGCGCGGGTGGTGGGCCGGACCAACATGACCGAGCTCGCCTACTCCGGCCTGGGCCAGAACCCGCACTACGGCACCCCGGAAAATCCCCTTTTTCCCGGTCGTCTGCCCGGGGGGTCCTCCTCGGGCTCGGCGGCGGCGGTGGCCGGGGGGCTCTTGCGCCTGGCGGTGGGCACCGACACCGGCGGCTCGGTGCGGATCCCTGCCGCCTTCCAGGGGATCTTCGGCTTCAAGCCCACCAACGGCCTGGTGCCCACCCACGGGGTGGTGCCGCTTTCGCCCACCCTCGACGTGGTGGGGCCGATGGCGGCGGACCTTCCGGGGCTCTGGGGGCTTTTCGCCGCCCTCCTGGGCGCCCCCGGCGAGGCCTTCCCCGCCTTTTCCCGGCGGCTATCCCTGCTCGTTCCCGGGGACCTGACCGAGGGGCTCGACCCCGCCGTCGGCCAAGCCTTTTGGGCCCTGGTGGAGAGGCTCCGGGCGCGGGGGCACCGGGTGGAGGTGGGAAGGCCGGCGGTGTTTCAAAGGATCCTTGAGCTCTACCGCGCCCACGGCCCCCTCGCCGCCCACGAGGCCTACCGCCTTTGGGGCCCGCTCGCCCAGGAGGAGGGCCGGCGCATGGACCCCCGGGTGGTGGAGCGGATCCTCGAGGCCGAGCGCTTTAACGAGGCCGACTACCGCGAGACCCTTTCGGCCCACCGCGCCTGGCCGCCGGCCTTCTGGCGCGAGGTGGCGGAGTACGACGCCCTGCTCGCGCCCACGGTGGCCACGTTGCCGCCCAAGAGAGAGGTGCTCGAGGACCCCGCCGCCTTCCGCCGGGCCAACGCCCGGGTGCTTAGGAACACGATGTTCTTCAACTTCCTCAAAGGTCCGGCGCTCTCCTTCCCCATCGCCCCCGGGGTGGGGGCGATGCTGGCCGGCCCGCCCGGGAGCGACCGGGGGCTCTTTGCCTGGGCCCGGTCGCTCGGGGCATAGACTAGACCCGTGCGCAAGACCACCCGCAAGCTCGAACCCGGCGAGAAGCTCGGGAAAAAGGAGCTCCTCGCCATCGGCGTCGGCGGCATGATCGGCGGCGGCATCTTCTCGGTGCTGGGGCTCACCGTGTTGCTCGCCGGCAACGGGGCGCCGGCGTCGTTTCTGGTGGGCACCCTGGTGGCCCTGGTGGCGGGCTACTTCTTCGTGCGGCTGGCGCTTTTCTTCCGCGACGACGGCGGCATCTTCACCTTCGTCAAGGGGGCCTGGCCCGAGCGGCCGCAGCTGGCCGGGCTGGTGGGCTGGGTCCTGCTCGCGATGTACGTGGGCACGATGGCGCTCTACGCCTACACCTTCGCCGCCTACGGCGCCGACCTTCTGGGTGAGCCCGACCTGCACCTGTTGCGCATCTTCCTGGCCCTTTTGGTGCTCGCGTTCTTCGTTTTGGTCAACCTCGAGGGCGTCCGCGCCAGCGGCACCACCGAGGACCTGATGGTCTACACCAAGCTGGCGGTGCTCGGGCTCTTCGGCATCATCGGGCTTTTCCGGGCCGACTTCTCGCGCTTCTCGCCCCCCTTCGACCACGGCATCCTGGCGGTCTTTTTGGGGGCGGCGGTGATCTTCGTCGCCTTCGAGGGGTTCGAGCTGGTGGCCAACGCGGTGGAGGAGACCCGGGACCCCGAGCGCGACCTGCCCTTTGGCATCTACGGCTCGATTTTGGTCACCGGCACCGTCTACGTCCTGCTCGCGATCGTGGCGGTGGGGGCGCTCTCGCTTTCCGAGATCGAGGCCGCCAGCGACTACGCCCTGGCCAAGGTGGCCGAGCCCATCCTGGGCAACGCCGGCCGGCTCTTGATCGCGCTCTCGGCGTTGCTCGCCACCAGCTCGGCGATCAACTCGACGCTCTTCGGCGCCAGCCGGATGATGGCCGAGATGGCCGAGGAGGGCAGCCTTCCCGCCGTCTTCGCCAAGCGCGACGCCAAGGGGGTGCCCTGGGTGGGGGTGGTGGCGCTGGCGGCGGTGGCCGGGGCCTTCGCCACCCTGGGGACGCTCTCCCTGATCGCCGAGTTTTCGAGCCTCACCTTCCTCCTGGTGGTGCTCTTCGTGGTGGTCGCCGGCTACCGCCTGAAGGACCGGGTGGGCATTCCGGCGGCGATGGCCCTTTTCGGGGTGGCGCTCGTCCTGGTGGTGGCGCTTTCCCTGGTCGGCTACCTGGCCGACCAGAGGCCGCACGAGCTCCTTTGGCTTCTCGCCTTCTACCTGGTGCTCGGGAGCGCCGCCTTTTACTACCTCAGTCGAGCGCGGGCAGGCGGAAGGCTTCGTTGAGGATTCCCGCCCAGGGGTCGCCCCCTTCTTCGAGGCGCGGGGGCACGGTCCGTAGGTTCAGCGCCTCGGGCCGCACCTCGCCCCGCTCGACCTCTTCCCAAAAAAGCGGCGCGCTCACCGGCGCCCCGGGCCGGGCGCGGACGCTGTAGGGGGCGGCGGTGTTGCGGCCGTAGCCGTTTTGGGCGTAGTCGATCTGGACGCCCGGGCCTTCGTGGGAGCGGCCCTTGGGCAGGCGGATGAAGCCGTGTTTCGCCTCCACCCGCTGGGCGAAGGCCCGGGCCCAGGCCCGCACCTCGGCGTGGCCCTTTTCCGGCTCTAGGGGCACGAAGAGGTGGAGCCCCCGCCCGCCGGAGGTCTTGGGCCAGGCGGCGAGGCCGAGCGCCTCGAGCTCCTCGCGGACGAGCAGCGCCGCTTCCAATACCCGGGCAAACCCGACCTCGCCGGGGTCGAGGTCGAGCACCAGCCGGTCGGGCCGCTCGAGGACGGGTAGCCGGGCGTTCCAGGCGTGAAACTCGATCGCCGCCTGGTTGGCAAGCCAGAGGAGCTGGGCCTCGTCCTCCACCAGAATGAGCGGCACCTGGCCGGTTTTCGTCTTCGGGTTATGAAGCACCCGGGGAAACCAGTCGGGGGCGTAGTCGGGAAGCTTGCGGCGGTAAAAGCAGTAACCCTGGATGCCATCCGGGCAATGGTAGAGGGTGAGCGGCCGGCCTTCGAGGTGGGGGAGCATCACGGGGGCCACCCGGCGGTAGTACTCGAGCAGCTCGCCTTTGGTGATTCCTGACTCAGGGAAAAAGACCTTTTCCAGGTTCTTGACCCGGATCTGCCGGCCCGCGAGTTCCCAGGTGGCTTCCATTTCCTAAAGCATAAAGTGGAGGCGTGGCCGAGGCCTTCCGGGCGGTCTGGAAGAACCCCTACGTGCGGGCGGCGACCGGGCTCTTGCTCGCTTTTTTCGCGCTTTGGTTCCTGGCCGCCACCTGGCGGGTGGGCCGCTTGGTGCTCGCCGCCGGCCTCCTCGCCGCCTTGGTGCACCCCTTGAAGCGGCGGCTTATCGGCCTCGGGCTTCCCCCCGCCCTGGCCTACGCCCTGGTGGGGGTGGCGGCGGTGCTCGCGATGGCGCTCTTTTGGGCCGGGCTCTTCGCCGTGGTCGGCCAGCTCCTGGGCTCGCTCAAGGCGCTCCCCGAGGATCTCGCCGCCGGGGTGCGGGCGCTCGCGGGGTTTTGGGACCGGCTGGTGGCGGCCGCCCCGGCCTGGGCCCAGACCGCCCTTTCCGACGTGCCCAGGGAGCTCTCCGCCGACTTCTGGTCGGTGCTCTCGGAGGCGCTTTTTGCCCTCGAAGTCTGGCTCAAGACCGGCCTCGTGCCTGCTCTCGTCGCCCTCCTGGGCAGCGCGATCGACGTGGTGGTGGGCTTCTTCCTCTTCCTTTACTTTCTCTGGGACGGCAAGGGGATGCTGGCCTCCCTGCTTCGCCTGGCGCCCGCGAGCGTTCGGCCGGCATTGCTTTGGCTTGGGGAGGCGGTGGAGGCCGCGGTCCTCGGCTACTTCCGCGGCCAGGTGATCGTCGCCGCCAGCATGGGGTTTTTGGTCGGGCTCGGGCTTTACCTTCTGGGTCTCCCCATGCCGGCGGCGGTGGGTTTTTTGGTGGCGGTCTTCGAGCTCATCCCCATGCTCGGGGTGACGATCGGGGCCGGGCTGACCCTGCTCGCCGCCCTGGGCCAGGGCCTGGGTACGGTGCTCCTCGCGCTCTTGCTCTTCACCCTGGTGGCCGAGCTCGAGGGCCACGTCCTCGGCCCCCTGATCATGGCCCGCACCACCCAGCTCCACCCGCTCACGGTGCTGCTCGCCCTGATCGCCGGGGCCGAGCTCGGGGGCCTGGGCGGGGCGCTGGTGGCGGTGCCGCTCGCCGCCTTCTTAAAGCACGTCTTCCTCGAGCTAGTAGCAGTCCGGACCGGGCGGGAAGATCTCGTCGATCGCCCGTAGCGTCTCCTCGTCGAGGGTGATCTCGAGCGCCTTCAGGTTTTCTTTGAGCTGCTCCGGCCGGGTGGCGCCGGTGATCGCCGAGGAGACCTCCGGCCGCCGGAGCACCCAGGCGAGCGCCAGCTGGGCCCGGCTGACCCCGAGCCGGTCTGCGATGGCTTTGAGCTTCTTGACCTTCTCGCGGTTTTCCTCGGTGAGGAGCTTCTCCCTGAGCCCCTCGTACTCGGCGAGGCGGGCGCCCTGGGGCAGGCCGTCGTCGTACTTGCCGGTTAAAAGCCCCATCCCCAGCGGGCTCCAGACCACCACCCCCATGCCGAAGCGGGTGGTTTCGGGGAAGATCTCTTTCTCCACCCGGTCGCGGTAGACGAGCGAGTACTGGGGCTGCTCCACCACCGGCGGGTGCAGGCCGTGATCCCGGGCGAAGGTCACCGCCTCGGCGATCCGCGCCGGCGGCCACTCCGAGGTGCCCCAGTAGAGGATCTTGCCCTCGTCGACCAGCTGGCTGAAGGCGGAGACGATCTCCTCCATCGGCACCTCGGGGTCGT
>Ga0256835_1001370_pt1 | contig 14784 bp, 16 predicted proteins | sample PIR30metaG_FD_185972 | JGI IMG/M metagenome (GOLD analysis project Ga0256835, IMG submission 185972) | Hydrothermal vent microbial communities from East Pacific Rise, Pacific Ocean - PIR-30 | ecosystem: Environmental > Aquatic > Marine > Hydrothermal vents | place: Pacific Ocean: East Pacific...
CTGATAGGAAGCTTTACAAGTTCGTCTTTTCAGAGGACAACTTCAGCCACACCTACTTTGCCCTTCACCACGGCTCTTTTATTCGCTTTTTGAACACATGGGGCGAGGTCTTCTCTCCGAAGCTGAAGGGTGTTTTTAAAAGACTTGGACGAGAGTCTGTTTTATAAAATCGTAGTACCATCCCTCTATCTTTACTTTTTCTATATCCGCAAGTGGATAGTTTGACAGCTCTCTAGCTGAAATTTTTATGTTTTCAATTTCTGCCTCTTTCTGTCTTGATTCAGGGGAAAGTGATTTCACTTTGGAAACAAGGTCTTTTCTTAAAGATAGCCACTGTTTAATATGCGGTGCGTCCAGTTTGTTTTCTATAACAGCCGTTATTCCTCCGCACTGGGAATGCCCCAGTATCACGGCTTTTTCTACCTTCAGGTGAATTATTGCGTATTCAATGGCGGATATTGCAGAGCTGAACTGGGAGTTATACGGAGGCACTATGTTTGCTATGTTTCGTACTACGAAAAGCTCTCCCGGTTTTGCGTCAAATATGAGTTCAGGAATAATTCTTGAGTCGGAGCACGAAATCACCAAAGCACGGGGGTGTTGCCCTTGGGAAAGTTCCTCAAAAATATTTTTAATTTTGGGGAATTTTTCTATTTTGAATCTTTCAAATCTTTTAATGAGCTCCATGTTTCTTCCTCCATGAGGTTAGGTAGTCTTCTCCATTTATTGAAAGCACAGCCAATCCTCTTGAAGTGGCGAAGTAGAGGTTGCCGCGTTTATCTTCTGCAATATCCCACACTCTTTCTTTGGTAATGTATTTTTTAAATTTTCCGTTTTTGAAGGATGCCACTCCTCCTCTGGTTCCTATCCATATGGTTTGGTTTTTGTCTTCGTAAATAACATTTATGTCATTGTGAGGTAATCCGTTTTCTGTTGTGTGGTGTATCCAGTCTCTTCCATCGTAAAGAATAACTCCCCCTTTTTTAAAGAGGCCTGAGCGCAGTCCGAACCAGTATCGTCCTTCTGAATCTACAAACACCACTGCTACATTGTTGCTTGGGAGGGGACTGTTGTGTTTTGTAACGTTTCTCCAGTGCCTTCCATCAAACCATCCTACTCCTCTATCTGTGGCGAACCATAAGTTACCCTGTTTGTCTATAAAGATATCCCATACAGAGTCACCTGGCAGACCTAAACCCGTGTTGACTCTATTGTATAGATGAGTCCATTGGTTGTTTTCGTATACTGCCACGCCTTTGTCTGTGGCGAACCATATCCGCCCTTTTTTATCTTCTGCAATATCCCATACATAGTTGCTGGGGAGGCTTCCCTGGGTGTTTTCCGTTGTAAAAAGGAGCCATTCTTTTCCGTCAAACATGGTTACTCCCCCTCCGCCTATAAAAGAGCTTCTTGTGGCAAACCAGTATCGCCTTTGGGAGTCTTCGTAAATTTTAACTACAAAATCTTTTTTGAGTTTTCCCTGAGTGCTTTTGGAAGAGATTATTTTAAGGGTATTAAGCTGTCTATCAAAAACATATATGCCTTTCCCGGTGCCAAGCCATAGCCTGTCTTTATGGTCGAAAAGTATGCTCCATATTCCCGCGGACGGAAGGGGAGAATTTTCTGATGTGAAAAGCTTAATTTCAGCGGAGGTTGAAATCGCTGAGATTGTCATCAGTAAAAAAAGGGAAGCCGCCAGGGCAGCTTCCCTTTTGCCTGCTTTTCTTAACACTTATTCCTCCTTGGGTGGTCTCGTAAGTAATGCCATTACCACGGCAAGAACGCCAAGTCCAATAGCAAGCTTAAAAGCGGCTTTGTAAGCCATAAGACGGGCCTTTTCGGGGTCCATGCCTTGCGCTATAAGTTTTTTGGGAATTGTCTTCAACATTCTTGCCTTAATGAATCTGGGACCTACGAACCCAGCAAAGCCCCAGGCGGTGAATACACCAGCATAGATGTTTCCGAGGTTTTTGGTCCCGAAATAATCCGCGGTTGCGGCAGGGAACAGGGCGAAGTTTGCACCATAAGATGCTCCAAAAATCATGAGAGCTAAAGCATATCCTATGGTTGTTCCAGCAAAGTTGGTGAAAGCCATTACAATGCACATGATGGTGGTAATGGAGAAAAAGAGAAGCATTGCACTTTTCCTTCCGATTATGTCTGATATCCATCCTGCTAATATTCTTCCAAGACCATTAAATATTGACAAAAATCCGATTAAAAAGGCCGCCGTTTCCTGGGATATTCCCAAGCTTTTGGCGAGTGGGGCTATAAGTGATATGACCATAAGCCCTACTCCTGCGTTGCCCAAAAAGGCTAACCACAGTGACCAGAAAGACCATGTTTTTATGGCTTCTCCCAGAGTCCAATCTCTTGTGGTTGCAACGGTTTTTGTTTCCGATGGAGCAGGAGGCTCCCATCCTTCAGGTTTCCAGCCGGGAGGCGGGTCTCTTAAAAATTGTGCAAGGATAACCACTATCGTTAAGAAGATAACCCCTAAGATTTTGAACGCTGTCATAACCCCTACTTTAACGATTAGTTTTCTGGCAAGGGGTGTGAAGACAAAGGCTCCAAATCCGAAACCAGACACAGTTATACCTGTGGCTAATCCTCTTTTGTCTGGGAACCACTTTACCGTTGCCGCAATAGGGGTGACGTACCCGCACGCCACGCCTGCACCCGCTATAACTCCGAAAGTGAAGATTAAGGCGGTGAGGCTGGTTACGAATCCGCTTAATATGTAGCCCAGTCCCATCAAAATTCCACCTACGGTAGCAACAGGTCTGGGACCTACTCTGTCCTGCCATTTTCCGGCGGCTATCATTACGAGAGCAAAAGTAAGTATTGATACGGAAAACGGCCAAGTGAGGTCTGCTCTACTCCATCCGAATTTCTCCTGAAGAGGCACAACAAAGATACTCCAGGAGTAGAGCACACCCAGAACAAGGTTAATACCAGTACCAGCAAGACAAACTATCCACCTATTCATACCGCATACCTCCTCCCTAATTTTATAACAAGATTATAACACGAGTGAATGGCTGTCAAGCTGTTAATTTTGATTATAATAAAATTAGTTTACTAATCCTTTAAATTAGAAATTAACCGTATTTAGAGAATTATAGTGTGCGTCTATCTTTGCGTAACTTGGATTTAATTAAAATTTTGTTATTGTATTGACACCGTCTATTTTATTGGTTAAACTCTCTATATCATAAAAGCATTTTAATATTCTTTCCGAAGAAAGGGGGTGTTTGAGGTGTGAAGGAGTTGTAGGGTGTTAGGTTTGTGATAGTCTTTTCTTTCTTTAATTTTTGCTTTCAAAAATTTGAGGAGGTGTGAAGATGGCAGAATTTAGACCTTTGGCAAATCCGGCACCTTTGGGATTGGGAGGCTTTGCTCTAACAACTTTTGTTTTGAATGTTCACAACGCGGGTATTCTTCCTGATGTGGGAACGGCACTGCCTTTGGGTCTGTTTTACGGCGGTTTGGCTCAGCTGTGCGCCGGATTGCTGGAATTTGGAACGGGCAACACTTTTGGGTTGTGTGCTTTTGGTTCTTACGGGGCTTTCTGGATAGCTCTGGCTACTTTGATTTACTTTAAAGACAACAACATCTTGCCCGGTTTTAAGGACTTCCACGCGGCTCTTATGTGGACTTTGATTGCATGGACTATCTTTACGGTTATATTAACCATAGCCACTATTCCCAAGGCCAAGGCGCTGGTAGTTATATTCATATCGCTTTTGATACTCTTCCTGCTACTTGACATTCACGTGATAACAGGCAGTAAATTCATCGGAAGGATAGCAGGTTGGGAAGGTATATGGACTGCCTTTACCGCCTGGTATCTCATGGCGGCTGAGCTGATTAATCCTGCCTTTGGAAGGGAGATACTGCCCATAGGCGCTCCCAAGTCTTAATCTGCTTTAAAGCGTCGGGTTCTGCCCGGCGCTTGATTTATTAGCATTCTTTAATAAAATCACCAGTATGGATTTTAGCGTGAAAGAAATGGTTTTTTATGTGGCTTTTCCTGTCTCTGTGCTGGTTCTTCACTTTCTCTATTTGAAGCTGGTATTTCTCTTTTCCCGTAAGAACAATAAACTTGCGGTGGTGCTTTCAAATGTTGTGCTGTATCCCCTGCTTATTTCGGCGTGGGTCTCTTTTTTTATAAAATGGTTCTGGGGAGCTTCTTTTAAAGAATGGTTTTCTGCGTTTGATATGGGAGTTGTAGGTTATTATCTTTCTGTTTTGATGACCCTTCTTCCGTTTGTAGGCATAGTTTTCGGAGAGCTGGACATGGAGTTTCTATTTCTCTGTTTAGGAGTGTTGGTGGGATTCTCCCATCCACTGTGGAGGGAGGGAATAAAAGCCGTTTTGCATGTCAACCCTGTGCCGCTGTTTGTGGTGTTTGTGGTGGCTTTTATTATGTCGGTTTTGATAAAGCAGGCCGCTACATCTTCTCTGAAAGGGGTTCACAATGGCAGGGATACGCTTTCTGCCCTGGTTTTAAGCATATGTGTGTCTGCTGGTTTTGTATCCGTTCTGGTTGCGATTCTGGCTACGCACCTGAATCTTCTGTAGAAAGGCGGGAAATGGGTGAGGACAGGGACATAAAAAAGCTCAGGATTGCGGTGATATCCTTTCTCGTTGCCTCTTTTGTGTTCACTTTAATCTTGTTGAAGCTGGGAGCCAGACATCTCGGAGTCAACAAGGGAGATTACATGCCCCTTCTTGAACTGCTCAAGCCGGAGTATCCGATGATAGACGGAAGCAATGTTAAGCTTATAAATGGGGCTTTAGGGAAGGTGGTCGTTATAGATGACGAGGTTAAGTCTGTCTCAAAAGAGGGCGGGTTGTTTGTGGTTAAGCTCACCTATGTGACTCTGCCTCTGGACGAGGGACAGTTTGCATTTCTGGAGCAGATAAACGGCCTCAGAATAAAGCCCCACGTGCGTATAAAGGCATGCGGCAGGCTTGAGGTTGACCCACACTTTGGGTTGAGCCTTAAGTTTTCCGACATCTGTTATAGAAAGTAGCCTTATTCGATGGGTATCTCCTTCGCCTTTTCTCCCTCCTGCTTTTTTATGGTTATCTTCAGCATGCCTGATTCAAACCGGGCTTTTGCCGTATCCGGGTCAACCGGCACGGGAAGCTCAAGCCTTCTTGAAAACTTGTCCACATAGCGCTCAAATCTTATGATATTGTCCTCTCTTACCCTGTCCGTGAGCTTTTCCCTTCTTTCTCCTGAAATCACCACGGCGTCTTCCTTCACCTGAATCTTCAGGTCTTCTTTGGAGAACCCGGGAACATCGGCTATTATCACGATTTCGTCGCCTTCTTCGTACATGTCCACGGGAGGAAATGCCGGTCTTGCCCCGAAGGGGGGCGCCATGTGGTCTGGACCTCCGAAATAGGTTATGTAGGGTTGTGGACCTCCAAAGTAGGTGTGGCCCGGCTCTGTCCATCCGAAGTAATCGGGTGAAGGCTCAAACCCACCAAAGTAATCAGGGGACTTCTCCGGTCCTCCAAAAGCCCACCTCATTTTCCAACCTGTTTTCCATTTTTCCCTCTCCCTCAGCCATCTCCTCATGGGCATTTTTCGCCTCCTGCAGTATGTTTCTGTAACAAAATAAATTCCCGTTAACTGCTTTTGTCAAAGATTTTTCCTGATTTGACCTTAACAGGGAAATCGTATAATGTTTAAGACTAAAACCCTGTGTGGAGATGGGCTATGGTGGATATGAAGCTTTTTGAGATAGCGAGAAAGAACGATGCTTTGAGGGGTGTGAGGGTTCTGAGCATTACTAGGATTATTTACGGTCCCTGGGCGGCAACCCTTTTAGGGCTTATGGGGGCTGAGGTGATTCACTTTGAGTTTCCGGGAAGCGGTGATTTGCTTATAAGAGGGGTCTCCCCCGGAGGTTCCTTTCCCAGAGGCCTTTCTCCCGGTATGATGTGTGCCAATGCCAACAAATACCACATAGCCGTTGATATAAGGCATCCAAAGGGAAAAAAGATTGTTGAAGAGCTCGTGGCGGTGAGCGATGTTCTCATGGAAAACTTCAAGCCCGGCACCTTTGACAGGTGGGGAATAGGATACAACCAGTTGAAGGAGATAAATCCGGGGCTTATCTATGTGAGCATGCAGGGGTTTGGCAACTGGGGCTCGCTGAGCCAGAGGCCGAGCTACGACGCTTACGCTCAGGGCATTACCGGACTTGCCGAGATAACGGGATTTCCCGACGCCATTCCCCTGAAGTCTCAGGCGTGGATAGGAGACTTCCTCTCCGGGACGGTGGCGGCTTACCTGACTCTGGTTGCCCTTTACTACAGAAAGAAGACGGGAAAGGGGCAGTTCATAGACCTCTCGCAGGCGGAGGTGCTCATAAGGGCTATGGACTGGACCTGGATATACATGGGCATTACCGGTGAGAACCGGGAGAGAACCGGAAACAGGGATGTGGCGGTGGTTCCCTCTCTTATAGCAAAGGCTAAAGACGGGTTTGTGGCCATTGCCGCTTTTGATAAAAAAGAGTTTGAGGCTTTGTGTGACGCTATGGGTGACCGGGAGCTCAAGGCTTTTGCAGAATACGAAAAGAGGTTTGAAAATGCGGAGCTCATCTATCGGAGGATTGAGGAGTGGGCTTCTGCAAAAAGCGTGTCTGAGATAGAGGCTCTGGCGAGAGAGTGTGGGTTCAGCGCCTCTAAGGTGATGAGTTCAGAGGATATTTACCACGACCCCCACTACAACTCCAGAAAGTCCGTCTGGAAGTTTATTGACCCGCTCTGGGACGATTTGACCTATCCCAACCCCCTTTCCAGCATTGAGAAGACTCCCGGTAAGGTGAAGTGGGCTATGAGGCCTGTGGGGTTTGACAACGAGCATGTTCTGACGAGGCTTCTGGGCTACACTCAGGAGGAGATAGCTGAGCTTTACCGGGAGAAGGTGATAGGCAGGTGGGATGAGAAGTTCCCCGCCACGGCTCCACCGCCGGGGTGGGACGGTAAAAAAGGACTCTTTTATTGACGGAGGCTTGAGATGAGCTGGGAGGAGTTTGCCAGAAATATGACGGACCTTGAGAATGCCAGAGAGAAGCCTGAGGCTCTGTCGGATTTGCTTGTGCTTGATGTGAGCTACGGCAGTTTTGCGGGCCTTTTTGCCTCTTCCCTGCTTTCGGAGCTGGGGGCGAAGGTGATAAGGGTGGAGCCGCCTGAAGGGGACATAGCGAGGAAGATGAGCCCTTACGGTATGATGGTTGAGGATACGGGGCTTGCTTACCTCGTTGAGGGGCGGAACAAATACCACATAACCCTTAACCTTGAGCACTCGCGGGGAAGGGAGATTTTTGAGGAGATGGCGTCCAAAGCGGACGTGGTTATAGAAACCTTTCCCACGGGAAAGCTTGATGCGCTGGACCTTGGCTGGGACAAGCTTAAAAGCTTAAACGGGCGGTTGATACTCTGTTCCATAAAGACCTTTGGGGAAAAGGGCTATCTTGCAGAGGAGAAGCAGACCCCGGATGCTCTGGATTACGATACGGTTGACCAGGCAAGAAGCGGTTTTGCGTGGACGGTGGGCATACCTGAGGAGTATGACGAGTTTCCCGAGCACACCAGGGTCCCGACGAAAATGGGTAACTGGATGGCGCACTATGCAGGGGGAGCCATGGCGGCTTTTGCCGTTATGAGCGCTCTGCTTTTCAGGGAGATAACCGGTGAGGGACAGCACATTGACATAAGCCCCGCCGAGGCTTTGATGGCTCTCAACAACTACGCCCTTCACTACTATCACCTTACGAAGACCGTGATTGGAAGGGTTGCCAACTTTGAGCCTGCGGCATACGCCTACAATTACTTTCAGGCAAAGGACGGCATGGTTTTTATAGCCGGATATGCGGACCCCAACTGGAAGGCGTTGTGTGAAATTATAGGAAGGCCCGATTTGGTTGAAAAATATCCCACCCTTGCTGACAGAACCAATCCTCAAAACTTCATTCCCATGACCAGAGAGATTGAGAAGTTTACCAAAAACTACACAAGAGATGAGATACTTAAGATATGGCTTGACTACAAAGGTCCGGGGGTTACCGTGGCAGGCGAGGTTCTGAGGCCCAAAGAGACCCTGGATTTTGAGCACTGGTATGAGAGAAAGGCTCTGGTGAGGTTTAGTGATAAGGATTACGGTGAGTTTCTGGTTCAGGGGCTTTGCGCCAAAATGAGTGAAACGCCTCCGAGGCTGAAGTGGCTGTGCAGGCCCGTGGGAGCGGATAATGTTTTGATTTACAAGGAGCTTCTTGGTTATGACTACGAGTATCTTGCTAAATTGAAGAAAGATGGTATCCTTTAGCTGATATGGATTTTGAAGACTTATGTGGATACGCTCCCACTTTTGAGTTTGAAAGTATCAGTTTTTCAAAGTTTCTTCTGCTCTTTTCGGAGATTGTTGAAAACACCGCCAGAGTAATGGACGGGCATCTTCAAAGAACTACCTACATCTCTGCCCATCTTGCTGAAACTTTAGGGCTTTCCGAAAACGAGATGAAGTTTCTCCTCATCTCTTCTCTGCTTCACGACATAGGGCTTCTTTTCGTGATAAAGCTGGGCTTTGTTGAGGAGCTGGATAAGCTTGACAGAAGTGCCCTTATAGACCACGGAGAGCTCGGCAGGTGGGTGGTCAAGGAGATGTCTTTCCTTGAGGGGCATGAAAGGATTGCCGAGATAATACGCTTTCACCATGTTGACTACAGTCCGGGGCTTGAGAACCGCATTCCGGTTGAATCTCTGGTGCTCGTGGGAGCAGATAAGCTTGAGGTGATAGCGAGGAAGTATCAACAGCCCTGGATGTATAAAAAGGAGATAATGGAGGCCTTCTCTGAATGCAAGCTTTACGCTCCCGTGAGAGAGGCTATCTGCAAGCTGATTAAGGACGCTCCCCTGATTTTCTGGTATAACCTCTTTCTCTCAAGAAGGGCAAAGAGGGAGTATCTGGAAGCCCTTCTGGGGGATATTCCTTTGAAGTTTAACGCATCCAACTTTCTGAAGATTTCAAAGACCATTGCTACTCTCGTTGACTTCAGGTCTCCGGTGACCTCTACCCATTCGGCTCGGGTCTCTTCTCTGGCGGAGGCTATTGGAGAGATGATGGAGCTTCCCGCAAGAAAGAGATTCCTGCTGAAGATAGCGGGACTGCTTCACGACATAGGCAAGCTGGTTGTGCCCATAGACATTCTGGAGAAACCGGCGAGGCTTTCCCCTGTTGAGTATGCCATAGTTCAGACCCACATATACTTTTCCTACAGATTTTTGAGACAGATAGGAATGCCGGCGGAGCTCGTTGAAGCGGCTTCCTTTCACCATGAGCGTCTTGACGGCTCCGGTTATCCCTTTGGAATTACCGGAGACTGCATGTATATAGGTGCGAGAATAATGCAGGTTGCGGATGTCTTCGCCGCCTTGTGTGAAAAGAGGCCTTACAAGGACAGGTGGGATAAGGGGGTGGTTCTCTCCACCATAAAGGCTGAGGTTGAGGGCGGAAGGCTGTGCAGAAAGGTGTATGAAGTGGTGGAGGAGAGATTTGACGAGCTCTACGCCATTTCTGAAAAGGCGGCGCGGGATGCAAAGAACCGATTTGAAGGCTTTCTTATGAATGTGGCTATAGGAAAAGAAAAGCTTGCCGAAATAATGGGTTTTTGATATCTTTACTGTCTGGAATGTGCCGGCGTAGCTCAGCTGGTAGAGCAGGGCACTCGTAATGCCCAGGTCGGCGGTTCAAGTCCGCCCGCCGGCTCTCTTATTCGGATTCAGGTGCACCGCCAATCTGCCGGGTGAGTTCGCCTATCCATTTGCAGGTGTCGTCGGCAAGCTTTGAAAGAAGCTGGCCCATTACTGACGAAGCTTCCTTTAGGCTTGTTTTTTTGATTTGCCGTCTGTAGTAAAAAAGCTTTTTTCTGTTTTTTCCGTTACACTTTAAGGTCTCAAGTGCCTTAAGCATCACCCCGAAACTTCTTTTGCTTTCCCACGGACCGAAGTCCAGAACCTCCACCTCAAGGGTGCAGGGGGCGGCTCCGTCAGCGGCAATGGCGCTTTTCAGCGCTTCTTCCACGAGACACGCCGGCTCGCAGAACCATTCGGAAAACTCGTAGTATAGGTATTTTCCGTCCTTTTCGTATAGGATGCGGGTTGTATCAAGGGCGTTGGGGGCAGAGACTTCTATTGATACGGGAATTTTGCTGTTGCAGGATGCTGGTTTGAGCGGCGGTTTGTATATCTCAACCGGTTTGGTGTTTATGGGAAGGCATCCCGAAAGGATTAAGACCGCTATTCCTGCAAAAAGCCTCTTCATTCTCCCTCTCCCGGTCCCTTTTTGCCTTTTATGCCGTGGATAAGGAGGGATGGGTCGTTTTTGAGCTTTCTCGTCAGCGATTCCATCTGGTGAATCAGCCTTCTTGAGTCGCGGATTGCCTTTTTAAGCTCTTTCAGGGTGTCCTCTTTAAAGGTTGTGGTGGTGCCGTTTAGAGTAGTTATGAGGGAGTTTAGCCTCTCCATTAAGGGCTCTGCCTTTTTTCCAACGGTGTAGTATTTTTCCGCAAGCTCTTTCAGCTTATCTTCCAGCTCTTCAAGCTTTGCCGTTGCTCTTTTGAGATTTTCCGAGATGCGGGAAAAGTTTTCTATGTTTTTGTCGCTGAACATTCTGTTTATGCGGATGAGCAGTCGGTTTGCGTTTGCCAGAAGCTCCGGCAGGGAGCGGGATACCCTTTGAATCTCGGACAGCTCAAGCCTTATCATGGGATAGCTCTTTCCGTTTATCATCACCATGTAAGGCTCCCTGTCCTTTCCGCCGCTCAAACTTATGTAAGAAAGGCCTGTTATTCCTATGGGTTTGATGCGGGCAACGGTGTCCTTTCCGATGGGAACTCCCTTTTTTATCTTCATAAATATCACCACTACGTTCGGGTCCTTCGGGTGTATCTCAATTCCCGTGACCTTTCCCACATTTACACCCTTATAGCGCACGGGAGAACCCACATCTATTCCTGAGATGGACTCTTCCGTGAGTATAACATAGGTCTTGTATTCCTCTTTTCCCCGATAGCCATACATCCACAGAACGAAACCTGCGGAGGCGGCGCTCAATGCCACGAGAAACAGCCCCACCACTATGTATTTGGGTTTAGGTTCCACCGAGCAACCTCCTTCCCCGCTCACCGTTTACGAGCTCTCTGACCCAGGGGTCGTCAACCTCAAAAAGCCCTTTCACAGGTCCTGAGTATATCACCCTCCCTGCGGAAAGAACAGCTACACTGTGGGATATTCTGAGACTTGCGAGGTCGTGGGTTATCATCACCACGGTGGTGCCCAGGAGCCTGTTTATTTCCGATATGGTTCTGTCAAAGTCGTCTGCGCTTATAGGGTCAAGTCCGCTTGTGGGCTCGTCCAGAAAGAGGACGTCCGGGTCAAGGGCGAGGGCTCTTGCAAGTGCCGCTTTTTTCTTCATTCCTCCTGAGAGCTGGTCGGGATACATGTTGAAGACCTCATCGGACAGATTGGCAAGTCTGAGCTTGAAAATCGCCATTTCACACGCCGCATCTTGCGGAATTTTGTGCCTTTTTCTTATGACGTAAGTGATGTTTTCCCCCACGGTTATTGATGAAAAGAGGGCACCCGCCTGGAATAAAACACCCATACGCCTTCTCAAAGCGTCTCTTTCTGCTTCCGTCATGGCAAAGGCATCAACTCCGTAGATGTAAACCCTGCCTTCAAGGGGCTTTTTTAAAAGTAGCATCACCTTGAGCAGGGTGCTTTTTCCGGCGCCGCTTCCGCCGAGAATTGAGAGGATTTCCCCCTTTTTGACCGTAAGGTTGAGCCCTCTGTGTATAATTCTGCTTCCGTAGGCGGTTGTCAGGTTTTCTATCCTGATTATCTCTTCCATCTTTCAGATTCCCAGTATTCTGAAAATCACGGAGAAGGCGGCGTCTATAACCAGAACGCCGAAGATGCTCACCACCACGCTTTCTATGACCCTTTTGCCCACACTTTCCGCCCTTTTCTCAACGGTTAGGCCCTTCCATGTGCCGATGAGCGCGACGAACAGACCAAAAACAGGTGCCTTGATGACTCCTGCCCAGAAGTGATGGGGTGAAAGAACCATCTCCATTCTTTTGACGAACTGGGCAAACTCCACTCCTAAAACCGCTTTTGATACCAGCATCCCACCGAATATACCCACAAAGTCTGCAAAGACCACGAGAAGCGGCGTGACGATAACGAGGGAGAGCACCCGTGGAAGAACCACGGTGACGAAAGGGGATACGCCCATGACCTCTAAAGCCTCTATCTCCTCGTTTACCCTCATGGTTCCTATGGTGGCGGTGTAACTGCTTGCGCTTCTTCCCGACATGAGAACCGCAACGATGAGGGGAGAAAGCTCTCTTACCACCGATAGGACCACGAGGTCAACTATGAAGATGTTGGCTCCGAATCTGGCAAGCTGGGCGGCGCTCTGATAGGCAATCACCACCCCTATGAGAAAGCTCAGCACTCCTATGATAAGGGTTGCCCTTGCTCCCATCTCCTGAATGTCCCGAAAGAGGGAGCGAATCTCAAAGTCCTTGTATCCCCTTGCCGTCTCTAAAAAGAGCCTTCCCATAAAGTCCAGAAAGGACACAGCGGAAAAGAGCCTCTCCCAGAGCCAGTCTGTGAAGTCCTCCACTATGGATGTCTTCACACCTTTGGGACAACTGCTTTTTTTGTTCCATACGAGAAGAATTAGCCTGATGTGCTCCTTTTTAGGGGATACCACCGCATCCGGGGTTAGGTTCTCCTTTTCAAGGAGCTTTACTATGAGCAGGGCGCCGTAGGTGTCCAGCTCTTCAAGCTTTGAGGCGTCTATTCTCCTGAAACCGGAAAGGCTTGCTATCCGGGAAAATCGGCCCTCTAAACTTTCAAGGGTCCATCTTCCGCAGACAAAAAGGGTGCTGTCTTCAAGACTCCAGAGGTCGCAGAACAATTACCACATCCTCTCCTAATCTCCTTGCGGAGAGAAGGCGCAGTTTAACGGCGTCTTCAACCCTGTTTATGCCTTCAATACCCGCGGCTTCTATACCGCTTCCTATTATTTTGGGAGCAACCACTGCCTGTATCTCATCGTAAAGCCCCTCTTTGATGAAAGAGGCGTGGGTTTGCGAGCCTCCTTCCACGAGAAGCGATGTTATTCCCCGCTCTCCAAGGGTTTTGAGCACCTCTTTTATGGAGAGCTTCCCTTCAGATTCGGGGATGCGGATTACTTCAACCCCTTTTTCTTTAAGCCTTTCTTCTTTTTCTTTTGAGCCTGATGCGGTAAACACCACGGTTTCAGGTGGAACGGAGAAGACCTTCCTGTCAGGCGGCAGGGACAGGTCCGCATCAAGCACCACCCTGAGCGGGTCTCTTCCCCTGACGAGACGCACATTGAGCATGGGGTCGTCCTTCTCCACGGTTCTTTTTCCCACCAGAACAGCATCGTGCAGGGCTCTCAGTCTGTGGGCAAACTTCAGGGCTTTTTCCGAGCTAATCCATCTGGAGTTTCCGGTTTTCGTGGCGATTTTCCCGTCAAGGCTCTGCGCCCACTTGAGGGTGACGTAGGGTATTTTTCTGGTTATCCACTTGATAAAGGCTCTGTTCAGCTCCCTGCATCTTTCTTCCAGAACCCCCACTACCACCTCAATTCCGTGGTTCCTCAGGATTTCTATTCCTCTGCCGCTGACGAGGGGATTGGGGTCAGCCATTCCCACCACCACCCGTTTTATTCCGGATTTTATGATTGCCTGAGTGCACGGAGGGGTCTTCCCGTAGTGACAGCAGGGTTCAAGGTTGACGTAGAGGGTGCATCCTTTGGCGTTGAAGTTGAGCTTTTCCAGCGCCACCCTTTCTGCGTGGGGTCCGCCGAACCTTTCGTGGAAGCCTTCAGAAACTATCCTGCCGTTTTCGTCAACTATCACAGCCCCCACCATGGGATTGGGGCTTACCCATCCCGCGCCTTTTCGGGCAAGTCTTATGGCGCGGGACATGTATTTTTCGTCCTGCGTCATGCTTTATACACTTCAAAAGGCTGTTCGGCACCCTTCACTTCAACTATCCTGTTGTTTTCATCCACGAACACGAGCCTCGGATTCCAGTTAATAGCCTCCTTGTGTTCCACATCCACATAGCAGGCTATAATGACTTTGTCTCCCACTGCCACTTTCCTTGCGGCGGCACCGTTCAAGCATATAACGCCTGAACCCGGCTCTCCCTCTATCACATAGGTGTTGAACCTTTCCCCGTTTGTTATGTTCCATATCTCCACCACCTCGTAGGGCAGAAGTCCTGCCGCATCCATAAGCTCTCTGTCTATGGTGATGCTTCCCACATAGTTGAGGTTTGCCTGAGTAACGATGGCGCCGTGAATCTTTGAAAGAAGCATTCTTCTTCTCATGTTGCTTTTCCTCCCTAAGGAAGTTTGTCTATACCAAGCTGCAGATTGTCAATAAGCCTTGCGGGACCAACCTTCACCGCAAGGGCAACGAGGGTCCCTTCCTTCACCTCGTCAACGGGCAAAAAGCTTTCCGGGTCAACTACCGCAACATAGTCAATCTCTGCAAGGGGCTCTGATTTTATCACCCTTTCCACCTCTTCTCTTATGACCTCTGCATTTCTCTCACCGCTGTTGAAAAGCTCCTGTGCCTTTTTTAAAGCCCGGTAAAGGCATAAAGCCGCTTCTCTTTCCTGAGGAGAAAGATATGTGTTCCTTGAGCTCATGGCCAG
>Ga0256835_1001371_pt1 | contig 14769 bp, 18 predicted proteins | sample PIR30metaG_FD_185972 | JGI IMG/M metagenome (GOLD analysis project Ga0256835, IMG submission 185972) | Hydrothermal vent microbial communities from East Pacific Rise, Pacific Ocean - PIR-30 | ecosystem: Environmental > Aquatic > Marine > Hydrothermal vents | place: Pacific Ocean: East Pacific...
GTGTTTATTCCCTCTATTAGCGCGCATCTCAGCGTCCTTATTCCCTCTAATGAATTAGCATGCTTGCTGTATTTCCCCTCAACAAACGTGGCGGTTCCGAAGGATATTAATGAGAAATCCACCCCCAAGAATTCACGGTACTTCAATGTCTCACCTCTAAAAACTTCTCGTAGGCTTCAGGATCCAGTTGCTTTAGGATGTTTAGCCATGTGTTAATAGGTATTGCCTTACCAAGGTTACCGAACCTAGTTTCCCCTATGTAGTCTCTGTAGTGTCTTCTATGTGGTTTGATACGGTCTAGGTTTTTCCTCCTACTCATTAACTCCCTTATTATCCTTATCTTCTCGTCAAGGGGTTTACCCTTTAAGGATACGAGGTTATCGGTTAAGCATATGGATGCGTAGCCGTAAGGAGTTACACGTAACTTATGGCAGTAGTCATGCCCGCAGGGGAAACCCCAGGAGTACATTGCGAGAACCCCTACTATAACGTTCTTGTTCTTGACTAGATAGTACTCGCAGTTAGGGTTATCTCCCTCGACTTCTTCCTTAGCCAGCTTTTTGATAGGCCCTATTTTCTTAAGTTCGTTGATTATGTTGCTATAGCTTGTATACTCTTTCTCTATAAGCCTTACTCCAAGCTCTGTTAAGAATATGGGGTTTATTGCGCAGAGTTGGATAAGTTTTAGGGCTAATTTCCCCTTATTTGTTTTTCTGCTGTTAACGTCAGCTACGTAATCAACGAAGTCTTTTAGCTCCATTAAAGTGGATTTCATAGTGACAACATTGATTTTCGTAAGCGACGATAGCTTCTCGACAGCGGCCTCTATAGACTTAAGTACGTTACTGAATAACGCAGTATTCGTGCCCGTAACGTGCTTGAACCTCATCGGGTTTAAGGTGTCCAAACTCACAAGAACTCTTGATAGGCCGCACTCTATGGCATCATCAATGATTCTGTAAAGGTTATGACCATTGGTTGTTAATATTTGCTCAGTATAGCCTATTTCCTTTGCTACGCATAAAATGTCCAGAAAGTCTCTTCTGAGTGTGGGTTCCCCTCCTGTCCAGTGTACTCGACGAATACCGTTGACATATGCAGCATGTAATATCTCTCTGACGTCGTCTATGGTTAGTTCATCAGAGTCCTGTCTTATCCCGTGCGGATTGCAGTAAATGCACCTGAAGTTACAGCGTGATGTGATAGCAATCCTAATATGCCAGTTGAATTTACGAGCCATTAGCTTACCCATGTAATCTTTAGGAAGGAGAATACTATATGAATGTATGCGCACTCAGCTCAGAATTCTCTACCGTTAATGGGGAATACCTCAGCCTTAACTATAGATTCATTTCACGTGGTTTCCGGGTTGCTTTTAGTTTAGGTTGATAGGAATCCTCCGTCCACCGGTATTGCTGCTCCGTTTACGTAGCTTGCTAGGTCTGATGCTAGGAATAGTATTACTCTCGCTACTTCATCCGGATGCCCCATCCTACCCATTGGTAGTCTTCTCTTGAAGTCCATGCCTGTTTTTATGATGTCTGTCTTCATTTTTAGTAGGGCTTCTTTCTTTAGCTTCTTGACGCCCTCTGTTTCGATACCTCCTGGGATGACTATATTTACTCTGAATCCTTTGCTGCCGTATTCTCTGGCTAGGGCCCTTGTTAGCCCTAGTACGCTTATCTTGCTTGCGTCGTAGTGAACGAGTTTCCCTGCGAATGGTAGGATGGATTCTATGGAGCCGACGTTGATGATAACCCCGCCCTTGCCTAACCTTCCCTTGATCATGTGTTGACACATCCAGAAGACGGAGTAGAAGTTAATGCGCATAACTTTCTCCAGGAATTCCTCGTCTATTTCGAGGAAGTCCCTGAATACGTAGATGCCGGCGACGTTAACGAGGGTATCTGGCTCCCTGCCCTCAAGGTTCTTCCAGAGGTTGTCGATCTCGTTCTTGCTGGATAAGTCGACTCTGCGGGTGTCGACATTGACTCCATACCTTTCCTTAATCTCCTCGGCCACACTCCTCAAGCCCTCGGTGTTGATGTCGATGAGTATGAGGTCACTGCCTGCCTCACCGAACCTTAGGGCGGTGGCCCTCCCAATGCCTGACGCCGCGCCGGTTATGAGGGAGGACCTACCTCTTAAGGATATGAGCTCGTGAAGGGGTCTGTTCTCGTTCACGATTCCAGCACCGAGGAATATGCTGTTAAGAGAATTATTAGGGTATGGCTGAACACGCGTGCGTGCCTCAACACCTTACCTTCGGTAACATCATGGAGTCGCCGGGCCTTTCCCGTTGCTTCTTCGCTTGCTTACCCACTCGAATATGCTTACTTCGTCGTAGCGTCTCTCCTCGAAGTACCTTCGTATGTGCTGGAATACTTGTTCATATTTTTCAGCTCCTTTCCTTGCGAAGTATATTACGTCCTTGACTCTCGCTCGGGACCTATCTACTAATCCCAGTAGTTCCGAGAGGTATCCTTGAGGTGCGGAGGCATCGATTATGAGTTCCTCAAGGTCGTGTTCAAGCCTTAATCCGTTGAGTTTTATGAGTCCATGAAGTAACTCATGAATAATGACGTCCAGTACCTGCCCCTCATTCATGAGGGCATTGACGTATACGGCCAGAACCACGTTCTCATTATCGTAATGCAGCAGCGAGCCGAAAGAGAGTCCGGGCACGGGGTTGAACCCGTAGATAACATAGGTTCTCTCAAAGAGCTTCCTAAAGCCGTAAACCTTTCTCAAGACACTAATGAGGAGCTCCTTCTTCTCATTGTAGAGGGAACCCACACCCTCACTAAGCCTCAGGAGGTCCCCCTCAACACTGTCCCAGCAGTAGACCTCATGACGCCTTAACTCGCTCAGGACGGAATCAACGGCTCCACAATGAAGCCCAGGAACACCTACCACGCACAGAAACAATTCACGCCACAAACCACCCTTCTCAATAACGTACGCGGCATAGAGTAACCTCCCTAAACCACTAGGGTAAAGCACGTGAGGCACAGACCTAGCAGGAGAGAAAGGAATACACACAACGTCATGAATAACCGCAGCCAAGTACGCCTCCTTACTAACAACAGGAACATAACTCAGAACCATCATCAAGCCCCTCCCACCATACAAGCAAGAACAGCGTAATTTACTTTTAAACCCAACCACTCCTACTCAACAGGCACACGCCTCAACACCACTAACAACCACCTGCAAAGCTCACCAAGGACTTGAACCACGAACCCAGCCCCAAAGGCCAAGGAAGCATAAACAAAAATTCACGGGGAAACATCAAGCAGATAACACTCTGCATAAACGATTATTCCTCAAGATATCATCAATCAACGATAATCTGGAAAACATCCTTCTGAAGTAGGAGTAAAAAGGCTAATTGCCCTAATGCACTAGAGTATAAGCGGGGGCTGAGTTGTCTAGGGTTGTCAGAGCCAAGTATGAGGATGGCGTGCTGAAGCTCCTTGAACCCGTAGACCTTGAAGAAGGCAAGGAGTACAAGGTTATAGTGGAGGAGGACATAGATGAGTTAGTCAAGAGGTACAGGGGAGTTCTCGGTAAATCGTCTGTTAAGGAGTTCTCGGAGCTTGAAGAGGAGGCTCAAGCCCAATGATATGCCTCGATACAAACATCATTTATCATTTCCTTTTTGAAACAGAGCTAACTGGTGCCTCAGAGAAAGTTATCAGAGAAACAATTATAGAAGGCATCGCTATCCCCATGATAGTATACAATGAGTTGCTCTACACTGTAGGCGCTAAGATTGCCCGGGTAAAATATGGTGTTAAGGGGAAGTACTCGTTCCGGAAACACATAGCCAAACATGGATTCCCCGAAGAAGCTATAGAAAAGGTTAACGACTTCATTAGGGACTTCAAGGTAACTATATTAAGAGATTATCAAGACCCAGACAAACTTGTCGAGATAATCAAGGTTTACAGACTTGCACCAAACGATGCCCAAATAGTCTTAACCTGCAAGCAAAGCAACATAGAAACACTGGCAACATTCGATGAGGACTTCAAGAGGGTTCCATGGCTCAAAGTAATCCCCTAACTCATAGCAAAAGAAACTATCAACCGGAATTACCCAGAGTGACCGAGAACCTGCCTAGTTTCTTAATCTGCGCGGCGGGCCAGCCGAGGACTTGAGCAACGGAACCCGGCTCCGAAGGCCCGGGACTTATAAACCAAGTTTCCAAAGAAAACCGCCAAGAGGAAACGCTCTGCATGAATGATTATTCCTTAAGGACATCATTGACGATAATCTGGAAACAACCTTCTGAAGGGAGGTAAAGGCTAATTGCCTTAGACGCATAGTATGTAAATGGCGGCTAGGGTATGTCCAAGGTTATAAGAGTAAAATATGAGAGAGGTGTGCTGAAACCCCTAGAGCCTGTAGAACTCAGCGAAGGCGAGTATGCGCTAGTGATTATTAAGAGAAGCAGGTTAGTAGAGCTGGCCAAGAGTCTTAGGAGAGAAGCTAGAGTGAGTGTAGACAGGTTAATAGAGGAGGTTCGTGGTCGTGGTAAAGCCTCGGCTTACTAGCATTGTGATAGACACTAGTGTGATAGCTAAATTCTTCACCAGCCCACCAAGGAATCTTCAACCTGCTATTTACAGGCGGGAAGCAGAAACCAGGAGAAAAATAGACTTAATAATGAAAATCACTGAAGCATGCGATTTCATAGTGTACTATCCACGTAGCGGCATCGTAGAGCTTGCAAGCGTGCTAAAAAGGGCGGGTTTCAACAGAGAAGAGATACTCAAAATCGTGAACACCATATATGAAGACTTCGCAGTCGTTGACGAGAAAGTAATATATCCGAAGGCACTTGACATTGCCATAGAGCGAGCCCCCTCTGGTTTCGATACATACTTCCTCGCTCTTTCTCACATAACGAGCTCTATTCTAATTACTGACGATAAGGGCATGGCTTCACACGGCAAAAACATAGGGATACCAGTCCTATTTGTTAGAGAGGCTACTCCAAACGAAATAAAGGAGACATTAAAGTGCTACTAAAAATAGTCAATATCCTTTGTGGCGGGCCCGCCGGGATTTGAACCCGGGACCCCCGGCTCCGAAGGCTGGCACTTATAAACTGTTGTCCCACTGACTGATGAGTATTTTGGGACAGTTAGGTATGGATTTCATACTTATTACCTAGTATATGGGACAGCTAACCTGAAGGTCTAGTATTGTTAAAGCCATGATTTTGCGGAGTGGCTAGAGTTAAATGCTTCTGTGTATAAAGGTTCTTTAGAGGGGATTAAAGTGGCTAAAACTAGTGTTAAGCGAGTCGTTATCGAGATTCCAGAGAGTCTCCGTATCCCTCCTAGCGAGCTTGAGGAGAGGCTGAGGATAGAGCTAGCTCTGAGGCTCTACGAGAAGGGCATAGCTAGCCTGGGTCAAGCTCGCAAGATAGCAGGACTATCCAAATGGGACTTCCTAGAACTACTAGCCAAAGAAAGAATACCAATACACTATGGTGAAGAAGATCTTAAGGAAGACTTGGAGGTCGCTAAGAAGCTTGCAAGTAGGATAAGGAAATAGTGAGGCCGAGGAAGAATTGCTTGTAGCCTCTAATTCAAGTGTTATTATCGCACTTGCTAGGATATGTCGCTTAGACCTTCTGAAGAAGCTCTTCAAGGAGATAGTCGTACCGGAGGCTGTCTGGGAAGAGGTAACGGTTGAGGGAAAGCCTGGCCACGAGAAGATACTGAGGGCAGAATTCATACACGTGAAGAAAGCGTGTAATAGAAGACTAATAGCTTTTCTTGAGGAATTCGTGGATGAGGGTGAGGCAGAAGCAATAGTTCTAGCATTAGAGCTAAACGCGGATCTATTACTCGTTGATGACCGTGATGCCAGAGACTTAGCGAAGAAACTAGGGCTACAGGTAATGGGTACACTAGGTGTACTAGCGTTGGCTAAGCATATGGGGTTAATCCAAGAAGTGAAACCGATAATAGATAAACTCATAAAGAGTGATTTCTGGATATCCAAGAGAATACTTAAGGAATTCCTTAAAGAGCTAGGTGAGTACTAGAGACATTAACTTAGCTATTCGCAAAGTGTATGTGCAGGAGGTTATCAGTACCTTGCAAGGCCGTAACTGGTCTCATACCGTTGAGACCCATGATATAGGTAAGCTATTTGTTAAAGGACTTAGGCACAACTTGGAAGACGTGCTAGTTGAATTAAAGAGACAAGGAGTTAGAGAAGAATCACCAATAGTACAATCAATATAAAAACATCACTGTTTAGGGCGATATAATGTTCAAAGTAATAGAGTTCACACCAACATATGGCAAGGAGAAGTTGTTGGTAAGGTCACATTGGATTTAGCATACAAGCCTTATGCTGAGATAGTGAATCTAATGGTGCATCCGGACTATCGTGGCCAAGGTATAGGTAAGAGGCTTATTGAAGAGTGTGTAAAGATTGCTGAGGATAAAGGATTCTACATACAATACCTTATGACTGACGTTAGTAACTTTATTGCGCATAAGCTATACCATAAATACGGATTTATCCCAGCAATACTGCCTCAGAAAATAGTTAAAGGTAGAGATATGTGGCTCTTCAGATTCTCGAGGAAGACCTTCGTCATAGAGTACCTCGATACTCATCCATTCACTAACTATAATGTTTCCAAAAAGAGAGTTAGATACATGGATATGAAGGTCTATAGGATAGGATGGAATGATGTTCTATCACAGGATCACCTATATCTATACTTCAAAGGCCAACCTGGACAACCAACCGGAAAAGGTACTATGCCCAGAATCACAGGGGTTAAGATATTTCAGAAGAATTTAGGGTTAGCATTGAGCATTCATGAAACAAGTGATAGTATTGATGATACTGATTACTCTGTATTCCTGTTAGAGATAGTGAATATAGGTAAGAAAAGAATAATCCTCAATAAGGTAATGCCGTCAGCTCTATCCGGTGTAGATGTAAAAGGTGACTTAGATGAGGACATAATTAAACTAGACCCAAACGAGAATACAATTGTGAGTTTTAAGTGCAAGCTGACGGAAAACTTTGATGTACTGCCTTTATCCTTCAATACCATAGTCATAACTATCCATGTATATGCGAAGGGATTTCTAGAGCACCCAATATTACTGTCAGCAGGTTTTGAAAGATCAGACATAGAGTAACAGCTGGATTATATTGAAGGCTTATAATGAATTCAATATTTAATTAATTGTTCAACATAAGAGATATAGCAAAAGCCGATAACGTCCACGAGAGAAAGATATGCTTTGAGGTATTGTGGCGGGCCCGCCGAGTGCTTGAGCAACGGGACCTCGCTCCGAAGGCCGGGGAAATAAAAACCAAGTTCCGAAGGAAGATATCAAATGGAAACATCCTGCAGAGATGATTATCTGTCTGGATATCAATATTGATAACCTGGAAACATACCGCGGGGAAAAGGCTATTGGCTCATGAAGCCATGTTATGATATGGGTGTAGAGGGTTGTCCAGGACTGTTAGGGCTAGGTATGAGAAGGGCGTACTTAGGCTTCTAGAGCCCTTGCAGCTTAGGGAGGGTGAGGAGGTTCTTGTCCGAGTTGAGAGAGTTGAGGAAAGGAGAAGAATTGTCGAGCAGTTCTATGGGAGGCGTGGCTCGGCGCCCAAGGAGTTGCTTGACGAGTTCATGCTCGAGGCTGAAGCGCAGTGATACTGCTAGATACCAACGCCATTGTGTACTACCTGCACCGCGTTGAACCCTATGCCTCTAAGGTAAAGTAAATACTGGCAGAAAGAGAAGACCTCGCAGTAACCCTCAGAATTGTGGACGAGGTAATCTTTACCCTCATAAGACTCAAGTCCTGGAGAAAACTCGGGATAAGAAAACTAGACCAGCTACGGGACTATATAAGAGAACATGGCCTAGAGGATTTCGAGGACGCCATAAATGACGTTGAAGAATTAATAGATAAGCTCGGGATACTAGTCTTGGAAGACAAGGGCAATCTTGAGAACCTCCTAGAGACAATGAAGAACCATAACCTTCTCCCCGGGGACGCATTAATCGCGATAACCGCCAAACACTATGATATAGATACTATTCTGACTTTTGACGAAGACTTTAAGCGTATACCGTGGCTCAGAGTCAGACCCTAGTCTACCGAGATTATCAACCATGATAATCCTGGTTGAGGAAAGACCAAACGTAGTTACGACGACTGAATTATGAATTGCAACTTCATTCTTCTAAAAAATTCTATAGGAGACATTTGTGTGGCGGGCCCGCCGGGATTTGAACCCGGGACCCCCGGCTCCGAAGGCCGGTGCCCTGTCCTGGCTGGGCTACGGGCCCTTGTTTAGGTGTGTGTTTGGGGAATTAAGTTTGTGTTTTGGGTTAGGTTTATGTGTTTGTTTGCATTATTTATTATGGGGGAGTGTTTTTGGTTGATTCCCTTGTTCGTAGAAGGGTTCGTCCCAGGTCTTTGGATGAGTTGCATAGGTTGGCTCGTGTGCATTTGGAGAGTGCTTACGGTACTGGTTTGTTGAGGCATTCAGTGCATTCTGCCGAGTTTTTTGAGGATACGTTCGTGATCAGGGTTAGGGCTTACTTGAGTAGGGATGAGGCGGAGCACTTGATCGAGGTTTGGTTGAATAGGCATGGTGACTTGATCACCATTGTTGAGAGGGATTGAGTCCCCTTCAGAACTTGTACTCGGTGATGACTTCCTTTTTCCTTAGTAGGTTTTTGAGTGGTTGTAGCGCTATTAGCGCACCTATCCCCGCCCCTATGAAGGGCCCTACTAGTTCGGTGGTTGGGTATATGTATAGGTCTACGATCGCGCCCGCCACCGCTCCTGAGGCTATGGTTGCTGCGGCTACCGCGGCATTGAATGCTCGGGCTGCTGCGCGTATTGGTGCTTCAGCGTATATTACGGTGGCGTTCGAGGCGTCCACCACCGCCGGCCATTCCTTGCGGGCGTAGCGGTACTTCATCACCCATATTGGGGCGTGTATTAATGCCCTGAACTCCGCCTTGACTTCCCTTAGGTTGATCTTGCCTTCCCTGCACTCATCACTCAGCGTTACCCCCACTACTGCCTTGCCTGATGCTTGGGCCATGCGTAGCGCTTCCTCCATGCCTAGGGTTAGTGGCGCGTACCTACCTTCACCACTCGGTGTCGGTTTGAAGGGTTCCCTACCGACTGAGGGCGGGGTGTAGAGTTCGGAGAGTAGCTTGTTCACCGCTTCGTTCGGGCCTGCGGGCACGTGCTTGAGGAAGAATTCCTCCACAACACGCATATCGTTGGGTAGGTCGTCATGCGTGCATTCGCCCGCAGCCTCCACGGCGAGTTCGTATATTGGGTAGATCACTAGGTTCGCGGACTCTAGCGTGGCCTTCCTGTTCAGGTCCTTCGGGGTGGTGTAGCGTAAGGTGATGTAGTCCAGCACCGCGTCGAATGCTTCGGAGGACGCCACGGTTGCTGGGAGGGCGTAGTGCTCCCCTAACGCTTCCCTTGATTCCTTATGGAAGGTGTACCCGCAGTAGGGGCACGTGACGTACGCCGAACCAATACCTTCCGGCACGTTAATGGTGGCGCCGCAGTAAGGGCACTTAAGCTCGCCACTGGCCTCAGCGCTCACCCGCGCTCACCCCACTGACTCTGATATCTTCCCGTAACCCCACCACGCTATCACCCCTGCCAGGATTAGGGGTATCAGCGCTAACCTATCATCAATGTTTAAGTCGGCCGCGAACCCCGCTAGAGCTAAGGCCATCACGGTGGCGAAGGCCGATGCCGCACCGAGTAACGCCGTCCTTAACCTGGAGGTTATTGTGTCGGGGGCCTTAAGCGAGAGTACCTTACCTGAGTACCCGTCCACGCTGGCACTCATGGTGATGTCCCCCACCCTGTACTTAATGAGCCATAGGGGCATGAAGACCGAGGCGTGCACCTCACTCAACTCCACCTTAGCCCCGAAGAGCGTTACCTCCGTTGCCCCGGTCTCGAGTATCGCGCTCCTTCGGGCTTCATCATGCGCGCGTTCCTTGCCTTCAATGACTGCGTCCTCCACGCTCTCGTCGAAAGGCAGTACGTCGCCCTTAACCTCAACCACGTCACCCCAGTCGAAGGACTCGGAGGGCGCTAAGGAGTCCTCGCGCCACACCTTAACAGCTGACTCACTCAGCCCGCTGAACCCGTACTCCCTCGAGTTACTCGCTATTAACCCGCTCACGCTCTCTAAGGTCCCGGAGGTCGATACGGGGCGCTCGACCCTCTGCACGCGGATGGATGTGTGGGACCCTACGCTCGCGTCGGTCGTGACGTACTCCACGACCTTACCCTTGAACACGTACTTGACACGCCACCTGACGACGTGGTAGGGTACGTAGATGAGTTTAGTGGACTCAACCACCGCTTTCTCCCTAACTGCCTTAGGTATGCTTAGCTTCGGGTTCCGTAGCTCGGTCAGGAAGGAGTTAACCGCTTCGTCCCTGCCGATCGCCTTGACGGTGAAGGTCTTGAAGCCCGGGTCGCTGAATTCCCAGTACCCACAGTAAGGACAATAAGTTAAGGGTGAGCCCGGCCTAACCCTCAGTGGGGCCCCGCAGTTAGGGCACTTGAACACCCTCACTTGTTCGCTGACTGCGTGCCCCATGTCTCGCTAACCGATTGAATGCTTAACTGCTGAGATTAAAAACAGTTTACGTTAAGAATACTTCCGCTCTTAAGCCGCGCTACGTGCTACGTCTTAGGCACTAACTCTAAGATCTGGCCGTTGAATACGGAGCCGTCCTTCATGTTGGCATGCATGTGTATGAGGACCCACACATCCGGCGAGACCTCAGCCACGGTCAGCTCCACGTCACTCGCTGCGCTGTCCGTGTCGGCAACGTTCTTAACGGCGACTGAGTACGCCTTATATGAGTGACCGCTTATGCTCACGGTTGTCGGCGTCACGCTAGTTACCTCCCACCCAGCCTTCACGGCTGCCGCTGTCTCCCCAGCAATCTTCAAGCGTATGTCACCGACGTAAGCGTACGGCATGAGGAGAACGCTGGCCTGCCTTAGGATCTGCTGACCATACACATTAGCTAGTTGACCCTCAAGGGTCTGCCCATTCATGTCTATCTTAACTACTGTGGAGTAGTCCTTACTCATCCATAGGGTGAGGTTCTCCTGCTCATTCTCATTATTGCTGGTAACAGTGAACACCACCTTCACAGTATCTACGCCTCCAACATTGCCGCCTGGTTCCTGAGTCATTCTTACTGTAACGTTTGTTTCATCACCAGTCGTTTTGTTCATGTAGTAAATGTTTAGGGTTATTCTCTCGTAGTTCTTGAGTATTGTCTCCAGGGTTAGGGCCTTAGCGTCTACCTCCTGTGCAGACGTCGTAGTGGTTGTGGTTGTCGTTGTAGTCGTTGACGTTGTTGTGGACGTGGACGTAGTGCTTGATGTAGTAGTTGTGGTTGAGGAGGTAGTGGTCGTTGAACTCGTGGTTGAGGTAGTGGTTGACGTGCTGGAGGTTGACGCGGTCGTTGATGTGCTCGTGCTTGAAGGGGTTGTTGCCGTTGAGGATGCAGTGGTGGTCGTGGTTGTCGTTGCTGATGATGTTGTGCTGGACTGTGTCGTGCTCGTTGATGTGGAGGAGGTCGTGCTTGATGTAGTGGTTGTTGAGGGGGTTGTACTGGTGCTTGTTGTGGGTGACGTGCTTGTTGAGGTTATTGAGGAGGTCGTCGTGGTTGCGGGAGCTGGTGCGTGCTGACTCGTCATCACGTAGAACCCTACTCCGGCCGCCACAGCAATAACTAAAACTAACGCGGCTACAGCCTTTAACATTCCTTAACTCACCTTACAAGGATTTTTCTTTAACATTAGAAAAGAATGACGTATATACTACTAGCTGTTGAAATATTTACGCAATGTTTAATAAGTATTAATGATGTACAATTCATCAGCACTACTGTTATATTGATTTAATTATTCGACTTGTTACCTAATATACTTTACCGTGGTTCATATCACGTCAACGTAAAGATTAAGTGACGCGGGAAATATGTTTATACATTAACGCATTTTCGTTAGGGCTTCGCTAGATGTATGTATTATTTCCTAAGGCTTTGATTTAAATACTTAAGTTGTTTCGTGTTCGATCTTAAGCCATGGTAGATCCTTCAGGTACTCCTCCGGCGGCTTTGATGGTGCACCCGTGAGTGGGTCCGTCATGTCCTTGTTCTTGGGGAACGCTATTACTTCCCTTATGGATTCCTCGTTTAGGAGTACGGCTACGAGCCTGTCGAGCCCTATCGCTATGCCGCCATGCGGTGGTGCCCCGTACTCTAGGGCTTCAAGCAGGAAGCCGTACCTGTCCACCATTTCCTCCTTGCTTAGCCCCATCATGGCGAGTATCCTTTCCTGGAGCCCCCTGTCGTGGATCCTTATTGAACCTCCCGCTACCTCATACCCGTTCAGCACTAAATCGTATGCCTGTGCCTTCACTGAGAGTGGGTCCTCCTCAAGCTTAGGTATGTCCTCAGGCATTGGGGAGGTGAATGGATGGTGGCGTGGTACTGGCCGCCCGGTCTCCTCGTCAAGCTCGAAGAGCGGGAAGTCAATTACCCACGTGAAGACGTACTCGCCGGGCTTGGCTAGGCCTAGTGCGCGGCCGAGGGCGTTCCTGAGGTCGCCTAGGGCTTCCGAGACCTTCAGGTACGGGCCTGCCGCGATGATTGCTACCTCACCCTCGCTGAGGGAGAGGGCCTTAGCGGCTTCCTTGCCGGCCTCATTACCTAGGTTGCTGGCTACCCCGCCACCTACGCGCGCTACGTAAGCATACTTCCCTATCTTGTTCGCCTCCATGAAGTCCTTGACCATCCTCTTCACTAGCTTGAGTTGCTTGCCGGGCTTCTCACCGGGTAGTTGAATGGTTAATGCCCTGACTACTTCCTCCTCACCGGCTCCCATGTATGGGTTCAGCTCGTCCGTCACGGTGCGTAGCGTGGCCTCGAACCTTAGGTCGGGCTTATCGGTTCCGTACTTCTCGACGGCCTCTGCCCAGGAAATCCTTCGGAACGGTGTTTCGAGGTCCTTACCCATCACCTTCTTGAAGAGGTGCTTCATGGCCTCCTCGACAATGCTCATAACGTCCTCACGCGTTACGAACGACATCTCGAGGTCGAATTGAGTGAATTCAGGCTGCCTGTCGGCCCTCGGGTCTTCGTCCCTGAAGCACCTCGCGACCTGGTAGTACTTGCCTAGGCCCGCTATCATTAGGAGTTGCTTGAAGAGCTGGGGGGACTGGGTTAGCGCGTAGAACTTCCCTGGGTGGAGCCTTGAAGGAACTAGGAAGTCCCTAGCGCCCTCGGGAGTGCTCCTCGCTAGGTATGGGGTCTCGACCTCCACGAATCTCTTGGAGTCGAAGAACTCCCTTAACGCCTTCACGACCGCATGCCTGAACCTTATGTTCCTAGCCATGACCTCCCTACGCAGGTCTAAGTACCTCCACCTGAGCCTGACCTGCTCTGACGTCGTCGCCATTAATGACTCGTCGTGTATGGGTATTGGTAGGGGCTTGCTCTCATTAATGATCACGACCTCCTCAGCAGCTACCTCAACCTCCCCAGTGGGCATTTCCGGGTTGACCTGGTTCTCCGGCCTAGCCCTAACCACGCCCCTAACAGCCACGACGTACTCAGGCCCGACCTCCTTAGCGATGCTGAAGGCTGGTGACTTAGCTGGGACGACGACCTGCACCACGCCGGTCTCGTCCCTAACTAGCATGAAGACAAGCCTACCGAACTTCCTGACCCTACTCACCCACCCGTTAAGGACTACTTCGGAACCTACGTGCTCCTTCCTCAGAAGGCCGCAGTAATGCGTCCTCTTCGGGTACTTGAATAACGCCACTCCGCGAACCCCACACACTAAGGGTGATGTGAATAAATAGCTTTACCTTGACCTTGAGTAGAGGAGCTATGGAGATTTAGGGGAAAGATGGTTCACGGCGTTGATGTTGGGGTAGTTAACGTGCTTACCCTTCAACAAGTTCCTTAGAGGATACCACGACCGCGCCCGTGATCCCCAGCACAACCCCGGATATTATGGCCGGCACCAGGGCCCTGGACCCACCTAGGGCTACTAGCGCTGCAGAAACCGCGGCTGCTGTCACCCACAATCCTATACCGAGCTTCAAAGCCCAAGGACTTCTCCTAAGCACTAGCTTCCGCGCTTTAGGCGTTATGAATGACCCGCAGTGAGGACACTTAATGATCTTCAATGACGCTTCACAGTTAGGACACCGCTCTAGGCCGAAGGGCACGTGCGCGCCGCACTTAGGGCACTTAATTACTGATAGTGTGAGGTCATTACCGCAGTAGGGGCAGGAAGTCTTAACTCCCGCCCAGAAGTCCAGCACTTTTCGAAGAGCCTGCTCCACTACACCAGGTTTCCCCTCAGCAACCACTATGAACTCCTTAAAGCTAAGCATAGATATGTTCCTGCCGCTTGACGTGGCGGTAACTACCAGTGACTTAGGGTCAACCCACTCCTTAAACCTCGCTATGGATTGCGTGGCGTCAGTAGCTAACGCGACTAACTCCTCAGCCCTCTCCTGGTTTAACCCCTCGCTCCACACTATAGGTAGTCCCTCAGCTGCGATCACGAACTCCTTAAGGCCAGAGATGCTGCTAAGGTACCTGCTTACTTTCTGAAAAACCTCCGCACCCGTATCTTCTGCGGTTTCCTTACTGCTCAACCTTAAGTACACCTT
>Ga0256835_1001372_pt1 | contig 14762 bp, 8 predicted proteins | sample PIR30metaG_FD_185972 | JGI IMG/M metagenome (GOLD analysis project Ga0256835, IMG submission 185972) | Hydrothermal vent microbial communities from East Pacific Rise, Pacific Ocean - PIR-30 | ecosystem: Environmental > Aquatic > Marine > Hydrothermal vents | place: Pacific Ocean: East Pacific...
CAACATCCTGAGCGGCTTTCCTTACTACGGCACCTCTGCCGCGCTGATCGATCCGCAGGGGGAGACCATCGCCGCGTGCGTGTGCAACCTCGCTGCTGGGGAGATCTTTTTCAAAATCCCCGGCACCCCGGCCCTGTATGGCGATCTGTTCGCCGACGACTTCACCCCGTATCTTCCGTCCGGCACCCCCGAGATCGGTATCTTCGAACGCGCCTATGCCCACCCCGACACCGTCAGATCCCTCAGCGATCTTGGGATCAAGTTCCGCGCCCCCGGCGCCGTGGCCCTCTCCCTGGTCTACAGCCTCCGGGCGGAGTTTTTCCTTTATGTCGGAACGTACCGGGAGTACGATTTCGCTGCGGGGATGCTGTTTCTCGATGAGATGGAACTTACGGTGAATGCGTTCGGGGTCATTGCCGCTCGTGATCCACAGATGTTGAATCAGCTGCTCTACACGGTTACGCAGTAGGGGGCATTACGTGTTTTGTCATCATTTTATAATGAGAACCGGGATCGCTGACGTACAGATTTTTCCTTTATTTTGCTCGTACTCGGCCTATGTGAGATTAAAAGCTGCCAGTTGTTACAATAGTCACCATGATTTTTGTTACCAAGGAGCAATGTATGCAGAAAATTTACACAGGCATTATACTGGGAATGATGATGATAGGAATCACCGGGTGTGGATCGATGAGTGGTGGAGAAAATGAGGGAGCGGACTACAGCCAGATAACCAAGATATGGGCACGGGACTGTCAGGATGCCAATGCAACGAACCGATTCGATACAGTCGAGTCGGGGGTACCCTTTTTAGATAAGCTTACCTGCATCCAATGGGTGAATCTTAACGATGAAGCCGGGTTTAAACCCTATATCACAAAGGAAAACTTCCGGAAGGGACGTTACAACGACACATCAGGCGATACCGCAGCAACCGTGTGCAAAAACTATGATGATGGTCAGTGGCGCTTGCCTACAAAACATGAGTTTCTCAGTTTGGTTATCGATGTGGATTCGGATCCGACGCAACTCCCTTATCGTGGAAAGATCCCCACACATTTCTATGATCGGAACAAGATCCCTTTTCAATATGGGATCACCTGGACCACAACACCGGTATCAGGGCACCCCGAGTATCGCTGGTTTGTCAATCTCGATGGGGAAAAACTTGAGACAAATAGTTGCAAAGTCGATGAGCCGGCTGTAATGGTCTTTTGTGTTCATAAATAGAACGGAAGATATACTACAGTCGGCACTCGCCGTCAGCCCGCGTATGGTATAATGCCCGAAACCATACAAGGACCGGTCCATGAACTTTGGTAATATCTTCGGCGGCATGCGCAAACGTGCGGATGAGGGGGAAGCTCCTGCTCACTGGGTGAAATGCCCTCAGTGTCTCTCCCTGATGTACTACAAAGAGGTGGATGCCAATCGTAACGTCTGTCCCAAGTGTAGCCACCATTTCCGTATCGGTGCGGATGAACGGATCGCGCTGCTGGCAGATGAGGAGAGTTTTGAAGAGCATGACAGTACCCTTGCACCGGTCGACCCGCTCAAATTCGTCGACAAGAAAAGCTACAAAAAACGGATCGAAGAGAACCGCAAAAAGACCGGCCGCACCTCCTCGGTCGTCAGCGGCAGCTGCACGATAGGCGGGCATCCGGTGGAGCTGGTGGTGTTTGATTTTGCGTTCATGGGCGGAAGCCTTGGATCGGTCGAAGGGGAGAAGATCGTCCGGGCGATCAACCGGGCCATTGAACGCAAAGCGGGTCTGGTGATCGTCTCGGCCAGCGGAGGTGCACGGATGCAGGAGAGCACCTACAGCCTGCTGCAGATGTCCAAGACCTCGGCTGCTTTGCAGAAACTTGCTGAGGCGAAACTCCCCTATATCTCGGTTCTGACCGATCCGACGATGGGGGGTGTAAGTGCATCCTTCGCGATGCTGGGGGATATCATCATGGCAGAGCCCGGTGCTCTGATCGGTTTTGCCGGTCAGCGGGTGATCAAACAGACCGTTGGGGTCGATCTGCCCGAAGGGTTCCAGCGCTCGGAGTTCCTCCTCGAACATGGCCTGATCGATCAGGTGGTCGACCGCAACGACATGAAAGAGACGATCGGCACGTTCCTGGCATTGTTCCTTAACCGTAAGCGGGCAGCGTAGCCTGCGTTGTATTTTGTGCACAGGAGTCCCCGATGGTACAGCGACCGATCTTTACCGATGATCTTCCCGAATTGACCGAACCTCACGAAAAAGTGTTCAAAGACAACGGCAAGATCAAGACCAAGTTCTACAACCGCGAGTTCATGAGACTTCAGTACGAGATGGTCAACTCCAGAAATGGATCATCGATACCGATCAGCGGCTGTTGATGATCTTTGAGGGGATGGACACTGCCGGCAAAAGCTCGACGATCAAAGCCTTCAACGCCTACCTCAACCCCCGCCATACCTGGAGTGTCGCTCTCCCGAAGCCGACCGAAGTGGAGCAGGGGCAGTGGTACTTCCAGCGCCATTTGAAAAAACTCCCCAACCCCGGTGAGATCGTTTTTTTTGACCGCAGCTGGTACAACCGTGCCGGGATCGAGATGGTCTTTGGCTTCTGCACCCCCCGGCAGCACGAGGAGTTCTACGCGCAGGTGAACGATGTGGAGAAGATGCTGGTGGATGACGGGATCCTGTTCTACAAATTCTATCTCAACATCGACAAGGAGACCCAGGCCCGCCGCATCCGTGAACGGGAACGAAACCCCCTCAAAAGCTGGAAACTCTCCGAGCTCGACTACAAATCCCACGAGCGATACGACGAGTATGTCACATTACGGGACAAGATGTTCCGTCTCAGCGGCACACCCCACGCCCCCTGGATCCGGCTCGAAGCGGTCGACAAAAAGCGGGCCCGACTCAATGCTCTGCGCCATCTGCTGAGTACGATCGACTATCCCGGCCGGGATATGGAGCAGATCATGGGGGTGGATCGGGCGATCGTTCAGGTATACGGTGTTGATATCTCTTAATAATTTTTTTAGTTCATTTAGGATATGATTGGAGATATTTCATAGATAAAGCCAAACCCGTCGTGAGGCGGGGACGGAAAGCCACGGGTCTCAAGGAGATAGCCGGGTTGCCTTTTCTGCATAGCAGAGAATGCTTCTTGCTGTATCTCTTCCTTATTCTTTTCTGTCATTAGTTTTATCGGGATATTAAGGAGATGAACATGAGATATGGAGTTTGGATGAAATACATCATGATGCTGCTGGCAGTATATGTGTTGAATGGCTGTGGTGGTAGTGTTTCGCCGGATAACGCTGGTGGAGATGATACCGCGATAGAAGAAGCGCAGAATACTTCCAAAGAAAAAGCATACTATGTTGATGATCCCATCGTCAATGTTGAGTATCATTGCGGCGACCTGCACGGAAAAACAGATCGTGACGGAATGTTTTTGTTTGAGCCGGGGAAAGGGTGTCGTTTTTTTGTTGCTAAGTTACAGATCCGAGAGATCAATGCATCGCAGTTGAAGCCAGAAATATATGTCATCGAAAGTGATCCGGATGTGGCGGCTTTGTTGCAGTCTCTGGATAAAGATGGCATGCAGAATGATCGCATTGAGATCGATGATGAGATCCATCAGATCCTTGCAGAAAAAAACATAACAAAACTTCCCGAAAACAATGCACAAATTCATGCACTGATCGAAACGATCAATCAGGAGCGAGATGGGGCAAAAGCCTTGCAGGTGCGTGATCGTAATCAGGTCATTGCCCGGGTCAAAGCCAGCGCACAAAAATACAGAAGTCATGTGCATTGTTTTACGTCTCCTATTGGATCAGATGCTACTGCGGCAGGGGGGCACCATGATGACCCCGAAGAGGAAGAGAACAGCACATCCTCGGTCGATGAGAATATGACACAGTTATCTCATTCCGGGGAGAGAGATGATGCATCTCATGCGGATGAAAATACTGCGAATGATCACGCCTCGTCCGAGCCGGGGACCCAGGGAACAGCGGGAGAGGACGGATCCACAGAGAACAATACTTCTATCGAGACCAACACAACCGGAGAGAACAATACCCATTCTGCAGAGAGTAATGTCTCGACCGGAATCAATACCCCGCGTAACGGAAACAACGAAAGAAATGCTACCGATACAGCCGATGAGAATAGGTCAGCAGGAGAGGAACCTTCTCATACCGATGAGCATGGGAGAACCGGTGAAGGGAATATTACCGAGGAGAGTAATACAACAGAGGAAACAAACACAACTATGGCAGAAGAGAACAATGCTTCTATTGAAACCAACACAACGGATTCCGATGCGGCAAATGCCACTTCGAGTGATCAAAACAGCAGTGATGATGGTACATCGGCCTCTGATGATAACGCGACAGAGGAGAACAACGACCGTGCTGATGATGCAGCAACACTTGTCTATACCAAACTAAATGATCACTTGTTTGTAAATGAAAAAAACGATGTGGCTATCTATATCGCAAATGATATCAACAAAAGTGAAAAACTGATCTACAATCGGGAACAGATCAAAAAGATTACCAGAACCATCTATCAGAGTTTTCAAGATGACTATGACTTTATCTTTCTGATCACCAACAACGAGAAAAAACCCTCAACGGTGAGCTACTCCGGTGTCTTCTTGAAAGTAAAAAATGATGTTGAAGGTATCGGGGTATCTTTATACTCCCACAGTGACCAATACGGTTCGGCCGGCAAGCTCAAAGGGATCATGCATTTTGCCTATCGTGGGGCGGTTCTCAGAGGTCCCACGCTTCATGAGATCAGCCATTACTGGGCCAATAAATTTCGGGTAGGTTACACCCAGAGTGGTGGCGTTGACTATGACAGCTATATGATAGGCAAGAGTGGTCACTGGGGCTACATGGGCTTTTTCGGTGGCAAAGGCCAGCTGGGAGGTTTTGATGCTCAAAAGGGTGATTTTCGTGTTGAAAAAGATGCCAACGGCAGTGACCTCACCTATGAGAGCAAACACGATGGTACCTGGAAGATCTACAGCGCCAAAGATTTCAGCTGGAATGCCAATGGAGCCGGACGCATCCCCTACAATGATCTGGAACTTTATCTGATGGGCTTTCTCCCCAAAGAGGAAGTCGCCGATATGCTGGTACCCCTCTCATACGGCTCACCTATTGGGCCGGAGACGAAAAAATATCTGCTGGAGAATCACCTTACTGAACGGGGGAGAAACTATTTTATGGCGCGTGAAGTGGTTCGCAAGAGCTGGGCAGAGATCATGGCCGACCATCATATCCCCGAACGTAAACCCAATGTTCAAAATGCTCAGAAATCTTTTAGAGTTCTGACGGTATTGCTGGATAGATCGATGCCCAGGCTGCATGAGGTAAACTCCATCAGCGCACAGATGGAAAAATTTACACGCCAGGGAGATGACGGCATAGCCACAAATCACAATTTCTGGGAGGCTACACGCGGATTGGGTTCTCTGCGCTCAGATCGTTTAGACGATTCGTTGAAAAATAAAGGGGAGGAGTACCCGGTAGATGATGATTTTGTCTCTGAAGAGATCACGTTTCATGGGAAGGTATACAAAAGCATCAAATCCCCCTATACCGGACGCATCTGGCTTGATCGAAACATCGGTGCCGATCGTGTCTGTAAGAGCCTGACAGACCGTGCCTGTTATGGCGGATATTTTGAGTTTGGACGCGGCTTTGACGGACACCAGCTTCCGGACAGTCCCACGACAACCGCAAAAAAACAATCATTGGTACCCAACGACAATACCTTTGTCCTGAGTGACTATACGACAGGATATGACTGGGTGGTTGATGGCGTGGATGATAACGGCTCGAAGCGTATCGCTTTTGTCAATGATATTACCGGCAACGGTGTCTGTCCTGCCGGCTTCAGGTTACCGAGCATGGATGAGCTGTATGCTGAAACGCTGACCAATGAACACTGGGATCGCTTTCCCGCACAGAACATTGAGAATGACTTTCTCAAACTTCCTCTTAATGGCTATCGGAATGCCCAGCATACTAAAGGTCTTGTTACCGAAAAAGATGAGCGGGGTGCCTACTGGACAAATACCACCTATTTGTCGAGCGGCAAGCTTCGTGTACGTCACATGATGTTTACAAAGGACGATCTGCTTGGATACGGGACACGTTATATAGGAAACGGTGAAGGTATTCGCTGTATTAAGGTACAATAAGGTCAGAAAAGGACATCAGTGAAAAAAATGTATTATTATCTGGCAGTGATCATCGGCAGTATGATCGTCTCTGGGTGTGGCGGAACCAGCACGGCACAGGATCAGGAGAATGATACTGAACGGGTACGTGCGTTCTATGTCGATGAACCGATCGTCAACCTGCCGTATCGTTGCGGTGCAAAGGAAGGAAAGACCGATATGGAGGGGGGATTTCTATTTGTGCCTGGTGAGATCTGCCGATTTTCACTTGGAGCGATCGAATTGCGTACAGTCGATACCCGCAAACTTAAAGAAGGGGATTATATCTTTGAAAATGATGTGCCTACCGCAGCACTTCTCCAATCACTGGATATGCATCATATGTATGGTGATCGGATCGAGATCAACAACGCTGTCGATGAGGCGATGTCCGGACTGGGGGTCTCCCGTGTCCCTGCGACGTATGTCGAACGTAAAGCGCTTCTGAAAAAGCTCAACGAACGTCTCTCCCCCAGTCAGTGCAGTGTGCAGGATGATGCCGCAGCGATCGCACACATGAAACAGTCGATCCTCTCCTATCCGAGTGACAAAGTCCATCTGACCGATCCGGCTGCAAACTGGCTCGATCAGCCGGTTGCCGCCGGGGGATCGTTGAGTGTTCGTGACTGGCTCCGGGAGACGCGTATCTATACCTCTGAGGTACCGACGGCTGTAAAGCCCCGTCAATGGACCTTATTGGCCTGGAGTGAACTGGGAATGCACTGCATGGACGGGGCAGACTATTCTGTTTTTTCTCTGTTGCCGCCTTACAGCACACTGAAAGCGCAACTGATTGTAGCCGGAGCCTCTCCGCGGATCGCCAGTAGTGGCGTGACGGTCAGTTATGAAGCGATGGCCAAAGAAGACGGTACCATCAACACCGGCAGTCAGACCAAGACCAACTTCTGGCAGTATGCGAACACACTGTTCCCAAATCTGGGTACCACGCCTCTGGAGAGTGACAAAGGACTGGCCGGCAAGGCGGTGCAGCAGGAGGTTCCTCAGTCGATGGAGTTTAACAACTCTCAGAACCTTTTTGTTGCGGAGGGGATTCCGACGGTTCCGTTCAGCGATGGAGGCAGTTATGACCCCTATCCCATGGTCAAAGTGGTCGCTCGCGACAAAAGCGGTAATGTCCTGGCTCAGACGACAACAACCCTGCCGGTGAGTGACGAGATGGATTGCATACGGTGTCATGGCAGCCGGATGGATGTGCTTGAAGAACACGACAAAAATTATCCCAATGCGGTGCGAAACTATGAAGCCAACCTGACGGCAGAAGGATTTGACTACAATACCAGCGGTTTGGCGGCTACCGCCAGTAGTGGTACCCCGGTACTGTGTGCATCCTGCCACAAATCCAACGCCCTGCCCGGCAGCGGAATTGAAGGGATCAAACCTTTGACCGAGGCGATTCACGGTGCACATGCGGATCGTACCGATCCCTATACGCAGGATTCGTTGAAAAACGGCAATACGCGCAACAGCTGTTACGCCTGCCATCCGGGGGAATCGACAAAGTGTCTGCGTGGGGCGATGGGATCAGCAAAAAAAGATGACGGCACGAGTGCGGTTGATTGTCAAAGCTGCCATGGGACCATGGAAGCTGTCGCTCAACAGGGACGCAAAGGTTGGGAAGATGAACCCAACTGTCAATCGTGCCATCAGGAGGGGAAACGGTATCCCAAAGCGGTAACCGACCTGTTCCGAGGAACCTTGCGCAGTGCATTGGACAAACGTTTTGCTACAGAACAGACTTTGCTTGATCCTCATGGGCCGCGACTCTACAAATTTAGCAGCGGTCACGGAGGGGTAGCATGTGCCGGATGTCACGGGGCACAGCATGCGATCTACCCCAGTGGTCGGCCGGAAGAGAATCAGCAGAGTATTGATCTACAGGGATATGCCGGAACCCTGCGGGAGTGCAATGTCTGCCATGCTGAGGGGACGGTACTGAGCCCCAATCACGGTCCTCACGGCCTGCATACCACCGATCAGCGCTGGGTCGACATGCACGGTACGGTGGTCCTGCGTAATGGCACCGGGGAGTGCAAAAGCTGTCACGGAAAGGATCTGCACGGCACAGCACTCTCCCGCACAGGAAAGGCGCGACGTTTTCAGCTGGGTGTACGGGAACAGACCGTTACTTTCGAAGCAGGAGAGAAGGTCTCCTGTCAGAAATGTCACAACGACAAGGGGGGTGAGTGATGCAGACGCGGAGAGATTTTTTGCGGACAGCCGGTGCGCTTTCGGGTGCGATGCTGATCGGTTCGGACCTGCTCAGAGCTAACGAGATCAAAGGGGTGGGACCGGCGCAGAAAAAAGCGATCGCCTCCCTGTGGCACGAGGAGAAGCTCAAGGCCGATCTGGCGCTTTCCCTTGCCGAGACCTACAAGGATATCGAACTGTTTGAGACGATAGGACGCTGGGCAGGAAGGAACCGCCGGGCAGTCCTCAACGAGATCATCAACCTCTACGGGATCGATCTGGCCGATACGGCGGAGGGGCATCTGCTCGATACGGCTGAGCAGATCGAAGCGATGGCTGCGGGCCGTTTCGCTTCCACCGCTTTGCAAAGCCGATATGATGACCTGAAGAACAAAGCCTCCGCATCTCCCATCGTAGCACTCCAGACGATGGTGACACTCACCGTCGGGACGATGGATCGGATCGATCGGATCCTCTCCGCACTCTCCCCCAGTGACAAAGTGACGCAGAACATGACCTATCTGTTCGATGGAGGAGCGGGACATTACTGGGCGCTCGATCGGGTGTTGATAGAGCAGGGGGTTCCCGAAGGTGCCTGCTCAGTCGGGAAGGGCTATTGTAAAACGGCTGCGGAGTATCCAATCGCTTATGGACGGGATCATCTTGGTGATCCAACACCGCTGAGCAATGAGATGCGCCATGCACTGGCATGGATGTGGAGCGAGGAGAAGATGGCGCACGATGCGTTCGAGACGGTTTACAGTGTTTATCCCCACCTGCGGCTTTTCTACAACATCGGTCACTGGTCGGAGACACAGCATTTGAGTGCAGTCGAAGAACTGGTAGCGCTGTACAACATCGATGTCAACGATTATACCAATCATCAGAAGCATTATGACCGTGCGGCATTGCGATCAATGGGACCGGGAGATTATGCGATCTCGGATTTTGAAGATCGATACAACAATACTTTATTGCCTTATGCGGTACAGAGTGATATCGCGGCATTGAAACTTGGCTGCATGGTTGAGGTGCAGGATGTGCGGGACCTGACACAGTTCCTTGGTACCAACCAGGGACAAAACCCCTACGTCGAACGGACTTTCCGTTACCTGATCGCAGGGAGCCAGAGTCACTACTGGGCGTACCACTATGCTTTGATCGCGCACGGAGTAGAAAAAGGGTGTTGTGCGGCCGGTAGGGACTATTGCAAGGACCCGTCTGAGTTCCCCTCCGGCAGCGGTCAGGTGGAGCTGGCGATGCTGTGGCACGGTTTTGGCAGAGAGCAAATGAACCGATCGATAGAGTATCGGGTATGAGGAGTGGTGTGATGAAGAACAAAATACGGATGATATCGTTCATGGCGATCGCTGCTGTGTTGCTGAGCGGATGCGGGGGTACGGCATCGAATCCATCGGAGACGGCAGAGCAGACAGGTACGGAGAGCACCGGGCATCTTCCGGCCGTATCGGAAGGGAAGGGGATCTACCTGGACGGACCGGTTGAGGGGGTACACTATGTGTGTGGGGCCTTGAGTGGGTGGACCGGTCCGCAGGGGGATTTCCGGTATGAGATCGGCAAAGAGTGTCACCTCTCGGTGGGAGCTTTGCAGCTGAGAAAGATCGGGAAAGATCTGCTGAGAGATGATCATGTTACCATTCAGGAGACGAACCCTAAGATCGCCCGCCTGCTGCTTAGCCTGGATGTTGATCCCGCTCCCGGGCATATCCGTCTGGATCCGTTGATCGCTCAGGAGATGAACGCACCGGAATACAACACCACGATTGGGACGATCGATCTGCGTACGACCCTGAACCGGATCCGGGCCTCACTGGAAGCCAAAGGGATCATCCATGAACCGGTTCGGATCGTGCACGAAGATGCTGCGCTCCAGCATCTGCAGCAGACCCATCAGGACCATTGCGGCGATGCGGACTATCGTCTGGCAGAAAACGGAGCGTTTCTCGGACCATGCCGAGCGGATACCCATTCGACCGGATCGCCGGAAGATACGATACCGCCCGTTTTGGAACTGAAGGGAGGGGAGGAGATAACGCTCTACGCCGGCTCACCGTTCCAGGACCCGGGAGCCTCTGCGACCGATGACCGGGACGGTACCGTTAGCGTACAGATCCAGGGGCACGTCGATACGCAAAAAGCGGGCACCTACACCTTGACCTATATGGCAGTGGACGCGGCGGGCAACAAGGCAATCGGGTATCGGACCGTCAATGTCATTCTGCCACCTGATATCACTTCACCTGTCATTGAATTGAAAGGAGCCAGTGTCATCAGTATCGATCTCAATCAATCTTTCGTCGATCCGGGTGCAACTGCAATGGATGATCGAGATGGGAATCTAACCGATCAGATCGTCCGGGAAGGTCATGTTGATGTGACAAGGGAACAAAGTTATCTATTAACTTATCGGGTACAGGACCGTGCCGGCAATCATGCCGAGACGAAACGGACGGTGATCGTCACGACCGCTCCGGATACCCGGGCACCTGAAATCCGTCTGAAGGGCGACAACCCCCTGATCATCAAAAAATATGAAACCTTCTCCGATCCGGGTGTGAATGCTTTTGATGATCGAGATGGCGATATCAGCAGGCAGGTTCGGCGGAGCGGATCGGTCGATACGGATCGTGTCGGGGACTACAATCTGACCTATACCGTCCGTGACCGTGCCGGAAATGCTGCGTCAGCTGTTCGCGTGGTTCGTGTCGAAAAGACTCCCGACACCACCCCGCCGGTGATTTCACTCAAAGGAACCAACCCGCTGGTAATCGAACAGGGGCGTGACTATCAAGAGCCCGGGGCTACCGCTACTGATGATCGGGATGGGGATGTCAATGTGCAAATCGCCGGTACTGTCGATACGGACGCTCCCGGCGATTATCCGATCACGTATACGGCTGAGGATACGGCCGGGAACCGGGCATCGGTTGTCCGGACAGTTCAAGTGGTATTGCCACCCGACACTACGCCTCCGGTGATCACACTCAAGGGCAGTGAGACACTTGAGGTACAGCAGGGAGAGGCGTTCCAGGATCCGGGTGCTACGGCTGTCGATGATCGGGACGGCACTGTTCCGGTGCAGGTCAGTGGTACTGTCGATACCCGTACACCCGGTACCTATACTCTGACCTACAAGGCCACGGATAGCAAGAACAATCGTGCCAAAAAAGAACGTACGGTCCGTGTTGTCTCCTCTTCAAATGAGCCTGACTACAGCTATATTCCGTCCGGCAATGATCTCACCGATGCTATGGCGGTCAAATTTCTCAACATGGCGACATTTGGCGCGACACCGCAACAGGTGGCAGAGCTGAAAAACATGGGGGTAGAGGCCTGGGTCGATCACTACCTTGGGGTGACCTACAACGACAGGACCGACAGTCTCCTGCGCAAAGTGATCCAGCGTTGCATCACTATCGACTACAAATCATTCGATTCGGAGAGCCATACGGTGGATGAGTGGCTCAATGACGGGATCATCTACCGCAACCAACTGCGCTATTTCAATCAGAACAAAATCAACGGTATCCACGAGATCGATCACCACTTCTCACTGCTTTTTGATCAGCAGATCCGGGGGCGCAATCAGCTGCGCCAGCGGGTTGCCTATGCGCTGAGTCAGCTCATCATCGCTTCGGAGTCAAACGACAACTTTTTCCATGAGCGCGGGGAAGCACTCTCGTACTACTACGATCTGCTGATGAAACATGCTTTTGGCAATTACGGTGATCTGCTGTATGATGTCTCGATGAGTCCGACAATGGCGACGTTCCTCACCTACGCCAGCAACCCCAAAGCATTCGTCGATCCCGATACCGGCAGCACGATCCTGCCCGATGAGAACTACGGACGGGAGATCATGCAGCTGTTTACAATCGGACTCTATGAGCTCAACATGGACGGCACCGAAAAGCGGCGGGATGGGAAACGCATCCCCACCTATGTGCAGGAGGATGTCAACAACATGTCCCGTGTCTTTACCGGGTTGAATTATAATAACACCAAATGGGGAGGGACAACATACACAGCCGATATGACCCACCCACTGACATGCAATCCCCAGTACCACGACAGCGAGCCCAAGACGGTCCTGGGGGTTACCCTGCAGGGGAGTGATGACTGTGCGCAGGATGTTCGTGCCGCGGTGGATATGCTCATGCAGCATCCCAATGTCGCCCCTTTCGTAGCCAAAAAACTGATCTTGCGTCTGACCAAATCCAACCCGACAACGGCTTATATCCAGCGGGTGGCTGAGGTGTTTGCTGCTACCCACGGTGATCTGGGGCAGACGGTCAAAGCGATCCTGCTCGATCCGGAGATCTGGGAGAACATCAAAGAGGATCGCGGCACCAAGATCAAAGAGCCCTATCTTGCCTTTACCCAGATGGTGCGGGCACTGGATTACAAACCGGTTCCATCGTTCTCATGGACCGTTCCGTCCAACAAGCCCTCAACCCAGAAAATCGATCATCCGGGATTTGTTCTTGATGCCTATACCCGTTTTCCGCTCTATGCCTATTTTGGCCAGTTTCCGACCCACTCCCCCTCGGTGTTCAATTTTTACGATGATGAATTCGTCCCCGATGACAGTGAGTTCAAAATCCGTGGCTTTGTCGCACCGGAGCTGGAGATCATCACCCCCAAATATGCGGTAGCGTATAACAACTTTGTCAGTTTGCTTCTGTATGAGGCATCTGTCCCCCGTGTTCTGGAGCGCTATGGCAGCACCGCCACACCCGAGAACAACCCCAAAGCCTACCATGCCTCCCGAACCTATATGTATCAGGAGTACACCGAGGCGATGCCGATCGCGGATGCAAACCGCTTTTACGACGGGGATCTCTCCGCCAGTGAGAAAACAGCGGCACGGGAGCGGATGGCAACTGCCCTGGTCGATCTCTACAGCCAGAAACTGCTCGGCAAGAAGCTCGACACAGATCAGCGTCAGGCGATCATTGATTATTACAAAAATCTCAATCGCTGGTCCACACAGGGGAGCAAAAGCGATGCCTATCGCCGAAGAGAGTTTGTCCAGTTCTTTGTTCGGCCGATCATTCTGGATATCTTGCATACCGACACCTACATGGTCAACTAAGGAGCCCGCATGAAATCACTTAACCGAAGAGACTTTTTCAAATTGGGTGGAGGGATGGCCCTCTCAGCCTTTGTCGTTCCCGATACGATGCTTGCCAATGACGGCAGCGGTTTTTCCGATTTTAAAGCGCTGGTGGTGGTCGACCTCTCTGGCGGAAACGATGCGGTCAGTATGTTCGTCCCTGCTGAAAGTGGCAGCAACATCACAACCGGATATGAGAGTTATGCCGCCGTCCGTACTTCTGAGTTGCGTATCGCGGATCAAAACCTGATGCCGGCACTGCGTTCCCGGGTCGATAGTAACGGAACCCTGCTGCTGGATACCGGGGAGAGCAACCCTTACGGTGTCAGCGGCAATGACATCAAAGCGTGCTACAAAAAAGGGTTCTATCTGCTCGATCGTAATGGATTTGAGAGCAAAGTGGCGATCAATGCTATGATGCCCGAAGTTGCCTACTGGATGGACCGAGGCAAAGGGGCGATCGTACAGAACGTCGGTTCACTGATCCAGCCGACCACCAAAGCACAGATACGCAACAAAGAGGCAAAACTCCCCCCGTTTCTTTTTGCCCACAACCAGCAATCGCTTCTGATGAAGATCGGAGCGGCCTCCTCGATCAATATTCCCACCGGATGGCTGGGGCGGGTAGCGGACAAATGGTCTACGATGTACGATGGCAGTGTTTATCGGATGAACATCAACCTCTCCTCCTTCGGGCAGTACAAAATGTTCTTCGGGACGATTACCCAGCCGATGTCCTACAGCGGATACGGACCGGTTTCGTATGATCGTTATACCGCCAAAAGTCTGCGCGAGACACTGGTGCAACAAAACGATGGGGATATGTTCCGTGCACTCAGTGACCGTACCCAGGCTGCGACCATGGCGCAGGTGGCCCAGACAGTTACAGACTGGCAGGAGAAAAAAGATCTTTTCAGCTCCAACAATCTTGTCGACAGCTATGGTATTGCCTTTGACAAGATGCCTTCTCAGGGTGATATGGGGATCAACGCGTCGATCAATGAGCATGCCATTCATGACTTTATGACCGCGGCCAAGCTCATCAAGATCCTTAAGGACAAAGGGCACAATCGGGTAGTGATCTCGGTAGCTGTGGGTGGGTTCGATCAGCATTCGACCCACGCCAAGACCCATGCACAGCGGATCCGGGGTGTGAGCCTTGGGATCGACCGTTTTATGCGAACGATG
>Ga0256835_1001373_pt1 | contig 14760 bp, 17 predicted proteins | sample PIR30metaG_FD_185972 | JGI IMG/M metagenome (GOLD analysis project Ga0256835, IMG submission 185972) | Hydrothermal vent microbial communities from East Pacific Rise, Pacific Ocean - PIR-30 | ecosystem: Environmental > Aquatic > Marine > Hydrothermal vents | place: Pacific Ocean: East Pacific...
TTGCAATAAAAGGTAAAAAAACAAGTTAAATTTGGAGGTATGGAAAAAATATAACTAATAAAAACTAATAGGTAAATAGGTGTGTTTTTGTTATGAATAATAATGAATCAAAAAATAATGGGGAAAAAGAATTAGAACTTAAGAAAAGGCAGATTGGGGAATTTGGAAAATTTCCTTGCCCTTCATGTGGAAAATTAGTCTCACCTAATTTAGAAAAATGTCCCTACTGCGGAAAACCATTACCATCTCTTAGACCACCCCCTGAGCTTGATCCCAAAAAACTACGGTAGTTTATCTATTTTAATTTCAATATACATTCATAGATAAAAAATCTAACTTAGAAAAAACAATAATTTGAGTGTAATCTCTTTCTTTATTGACTGTTGAAAAATAAAAATAGTTTAATTTAATGGCTTTTTTGTATAAAACGTTGTTCTTTTTCTGTTTCTTCTAATAATTTAAGGTCAATTAAATGATGAGATTTTATTACTTTAGTCTCAAGATATTTTCTGTTATATTTATTGGGCTTAATAATTAACGGTACTCTTTCAACAACTTTAATTCCATGTTCTTCTAATTGTTTAATTTTATCAGGGTTATTGGTTAATAAACGCACAGATCTTATTTTGAGTAATCTTAATATATTAACTGCAACAGCATAATCTCTTTCGTCAGGTGCAAATCCTAAGTGTATATTCGCGTCTATTGTGTCTAATCCCATGTCTTGTAATGAGTATGCCCTTATTTTATTGACAAGTCCGATACCTCTTCCTTCTTGTTTAAGATAAATGATTATTCCCTCTCCTTTTTCTTCTATCTTTTTCATGGCTTCATGGAGTTGATCTCCGCAGTCACATTTCAAACTACCAAAGGAATCACCTGTTAAACATTCAGAATGAAGGCGAACTAGCACGTTGTTTTTTCCAATTGGGTTCCCCTTAAATAAAACGACATGTTCCTTTTTAGTTTCAAGCTCTGAAAATGCTAATATCAAAAATTCTCCATATTTAGTGGGTAAGTTAGCAACTGCTTCTAGTTTAACACAATTTGAATTATCTTCGCAACATCTTGTTAAATATTTTATTTTGACTAGTTTCTGAAAGTCCTGTAGTTCCATTCTGACTACCCACTACACAAATGCTTCTTAACTAATATTCACATTAAACACTTATTTCAAAAACTCTATTATCAGTGTAAAAATAATTAACCTTCAAATATTTATGAACAAAAATAAGTTAGTTAATTATAAAATACAAAGACTCTCTTCAAAATATATCAAATATTGTTGATTATTATTTGAGAGTAACTATGGATCTAGGAAGAACGTATGCGATAATGAAGAACGCTTGTAATTTTTAATAAGATCTTACATAAAAATTACAACAATAATACCTGCTCCCAATGTAAATTATCTGATAGATCTCAACGGTAGGTATCTTCTACAAATAGAAGAAATTATGAACGCCACATTGGGAAAGTCTCATTTTTTACATCGAAACTTAAGGTCATTATGTTTTGGAAGGAAAAATAAAGAAATTCATGTGAAACTTGAAGTTTATGCTTTCAAAAATTTATTTTTTAGATAATCTCCAAAATCTGCCTTTAAGAACTCTTTTCATAACATCTCTTCTGTGTTCAAGCATTCCAATTCCAATTGCATAAATGATTGAGTAACTAATAATTGTAAATAAAACAACTTCGTTTAATATTGTTAAGCGTATTTTTGAATAGAGTTCTATCTTTGGAAATAAGTAAAGACCAAAGAAATATAATAATATAAAGTAAAGAACGGCTACAGTAAAACTTGCTTTGGCTCCTATATAAAATGGCTCGCGGTTTTTCCTGATTTTTTCTTTAATCCAAAAATATTCAAAGAATAGAATTTCAGCAAGCAGAAACATCGTTACTGAAACAAAAGTATATCCAATAAGGAAATAAACTAAGACTTTGGTAGTGTTATCTCCAAACCTAGCATGATATTCATCAATAGTATGAATACCAAATAAATAGTAAATCATAGGAAGCAAAACCACGAATCCGTAAAAAATTTGCAACACGATAACACTCATGGTGCGGGGATGATTCCAAGTAGGTTCCATGGTTGATACAACTTTAGCTGAAGACATCAATGCATAGTCAAACAATTTAACATATCAATGTTACTCAATGTGACGGGATCAAAACATAAAACTTCCAAATGCTTTATCCTTTTTAGAAAAACTAATGATCTTTAAATTAAAGCACTTTATTTTAGGCTTAGCTGGCCCAATATATTTTTCCATTTAATCTTTTAATGCTTAGTTTTTCTAGCAGTTTATTGTTTACAAAAAGTTTTAGTTTTAAATCTTGGAAATTTATTTTTGTTAATTAATTTATTTTAGATATCTCGCTTATAGGTATTAACTGAAGTGGAGGAATTCTTTTAGCTACTTAAATTTTTATTTGCTCTATTTACATAATTATAGTTGTTTGTGTTTTTTCTGCCAATCATATCCTATAATTATTGATATCTTGATTTCTCATTCTTTTTATTGCTACCTAAACTAAATGCCTTTTAAAACCCAATTATTAATTGCGTTTAGCGAAGACTAAAAAGAAAAAAAATGAATGCATTTAAAATACAACAATAACAGAGCCTATGACGACTAATACAATGCCAATTAATTGAAATGCGGTAACTTCCTCTTTAAGGAGCAGAATACCAAAAATAGTTGCAAAAAGAGGATTTGTAGCAGATAAAGGAGTTGCAATTAGCGCCCCTACTTTTTGAATAGCGTACATAAAAGACGTAACGCCAATTGCCCATCCTAGTATGCCAGAAAGAAGAAATAAATTTCTTGCTTTTTTTTGTCCTTCTTTATCTATTTTATATTTCCATTTTCCAGTTCGGTATCTAATTAAGTGAAACGTACCACCAATAAAAGCAATTAGAAAAGCTCTAACAGCTGTTAAAGACATTCCATTTACCATTGGCTTTGAAAGGATAATACTTAGAACCGCGATAGAGAGGCCCCAAAACACAGAAGCAGATAAAGAAACAATAATCCCTGTGATATTAGAAGGAGTATTGATCTCATCAAATTTTTGTTCTTTGTTAGCAGTTTGTTGGGCGATTATTCCAATACCAATAATAACAATAATTGTTCCAATAATTTTTAACCATGAGAATGGCTCAATTTTAAAGAGAATAACAAAAAAAGCTCCAAACAAAGGATAAGTGGAAGATACGGGTACAACAACACTGACAGGTGCTTTTTTAAAAGAATAGATCATTAAAGAATCACCCATTGAGACAAGAAAAGCAGTCGTAAGAACCAACCAAAAAATATCGGGTTGAAGCAGTCTAGTCAGATATTTCCATCCATAAACTAAAATTGTGATAATTGCTAAAGTAACTCCTCCTGAAAGCCCCCTCCACATTAGTGCTTTAGCAGGATCTTCACCGACAGCTCCTTTTTTCATAATTATACTATTAATTCCCCAGATAATCGAAGCATTCAGTGCCAAAGCAACACCGATTATTAATGAACCACTCATTGATGGATATGGCTTGTGAAGGGGTTTAATTAATTATGATAAGAACAAAAAAAAGTAAACCTATAGAAAAATAACCACAAAAACTTTTTCAAAAGAGCGTTTAATCTTCTAAAGACATTAATAAAGGCCTAAATTTATAACCATAATAAATTACGCCTTCATCTCCTACGGGATAATATTTTCTAAAAGCAATTTCAACTTTCATTCCTTCTTCCGGCTCTTTATCCCCTAAATCAACTAAAGATCCAGATAACCTTATGCCTTCTTCTAATTCGATAATCCCCACATAATAAGGCGCAACATAAGTGTGTTCATCTGCGGGTTTATCAATTCTTGAGAATGAGATTAGTTTTCCTTTTCCAGAGATCTCAACTTTTTTTAATTCTTTATTACCACATTGTGGGCATACTACTTTGGGAGGGAAATACAACTTTTCACATTTTTCACATTTTGTCGCTTCTAATCTAAAACGAGGAGCTTCTAGACGCCAATAATCTGCAATACTCATTTCTTTTCCTCCTTTAAACCGTACTTAAAATATGAACGACACTTGTTCCACCAGTTCCAGCAACGGCTTGGGCTAAACCTAACTCCGCATCTTTCACTTGACGATCACCAGCTTTACTTAATAATTGGAGATATAACTCAACTAACTGGGCAACTCCTGCGGCACCAAAGGGATATCCCCTAGCTTTCATTCCACCTGAAGTATTTACAGGTATTGAACTATTAAAATAAGTTTGTTTTTCTTCAGTTGCTTTTCCAGCTTCTCCTCTCTTAAAGAGCCCTAATTCTTCAAGAGCAATTATTTCCGTAATAGTATATGAATCATGTACTTCTACAACATCGATTTTATCTGGTGTGACATTAGCCATTTCATATGCTTTTTCAGCAGCAAGCTTAATTGAAGGAATAGAATAGAGATTTTCTCGGTCCGCGAGCCTTACAGGAGAATGAGCTAAAGTACTAGCTTTTATTTCAACATATTCATCAGTTAGTTCCTTTGCTTTAGATTCAGTAGTAATTAATAATGCCGCCGCACCGTCAGCCGCAGCACATGTGTCGAACAAAGTTAATGGAGATGCGACAATCTCCGAAGATAAAACTTTTTCAACGCTGAGTTTGTTTCTATATTGGGCTAATGGATTTAATGAACCATGGAAATGATTTTTCACAGCAACAGAAGCAATTTGCTCCCTTTTAGTACCAAATTTTTTCATATGTGCTTTTGCCATCATTGCATACATTGATGCTAAAGTAAGGCCCATATCTACTTCATATCTAGAATCCATGTTTACATATCCAACAATTGATTGAAGCTTAGGTAACTTTAGTACATCTGTTACTTTTTCAACCCCAACAACAAGAGCATAATCATGCATACCGCTTTTAATAAGGGAATAAGCAGCCCTAACTGCTGCTTGCCCACTTGCTTCTCCTGCTTCTACTGTGAAAGCTGAAGCATTATACATATAGTTTTCTTGGGCGATCAGTGCACCTAAGTTTCCTTGTCTAGTAAATAATTGAGAGGCCATAGAGCCAATTACCAATGCATCAATATCTTTTGGCGATAAATTCAAAGGTAAGGTCGTAGAAGCAATTACTTCACTAGCAAGATGTCTAATGTCTTTGTCATAATGATCAGTAAATTTTGTCATTGATGCAGATGCAATAACTATTTTTTCCATTCCGATAACCTCTTTAATTTTTATTTGCTCAATTCAATTCCATTCAGACTTTTAGGAAATAAATAAATTAATTGAAAACGGATTAAAGCGGGGTTTTTTATTTCATACGGATTTTACCGCGGTATCTAGCATAGGTCGCGTAGTTAATGTAACGTTTCCTGCTAATCATTTTATCTACAGGTACTCCATGTTTTCTAGCATCTTCAATTGCATCTGTTACTATGAAACTAAAAGCATCACTTCCAGCACCACTTCCATAACTTACCAGTAATATTCTTTCACCAGGCTTTGCTAAGTCAAGTTGACGGGCAAAACCAACGATACTTGCCCCGCTATAAGTATTTCCAATATACTTTACCGCCAAGGAATCTTCTATTTTTTCAAGTGGTAGACCTAATATTTTGGCTGCTTTTAGAGGGAACGCACCGTTTGGCTGATGGAAACTAGCACGGTCAAAATCGTTAATAGTTAGACCCAATTTTTCCATTAGACCATTTGCAGCATTAATAACATGTCTGAAATATGCAGGTGCTCCAGTGAACCTGCTTCCATGACTAGGATACATTGCTCCTTCTCTTCTCCAAAAATCAGGAGTATCTGTCGTAAAACTATAAGTTCCTTCAAGTTCTGCTACTAAGTTATCCTTTCCAATAACAAACGCCGCACCGCCTGCTCCAGCAGTATATTCTAGAGGATCACCTGGACGTCCTTGGGATGTGTCTGCGCCTATTGCAATTCCAGCATCAATTATGTTACCAGCAACTAGGCCAAATACCATTTGCATTCCAGCGGTTCCTGCTTTACAAGCAAACTCTAGATCCGCAGCAGTGACATGCGGAGTTACTCCTAAAGCTTCTGCCACGTGAACAGCACTAGGATATACGGCGAACGGATGCGATTCTGAGCCAACATAAACGGCTCCAATTTTTTCCCTCGCTAATCTAGACATTTTCATAGCAATTCTTGCAGCTTCAACTGAGATTGTTATTGTATCTTCATCAGGGTCTGGAACTGATTTTTCAAAAACATTTAATCCTCTGCTTTTTGAAACCCCGTCTTCTCCCCATACTCCAGCAATTTCATCTACTGTTATTCTATTCATTGGTGCGTACACGCCGTATCCAGCAATTCCTGTCTGCAATTTTTATCACCTATTTTTTTGAAGGGTTTCATCGTGAAGAATACTTTGTATTCTATTTGAATTGAGAATTGTTTTGCTTTTAAAATCATATGTTTGCAAATGTAAAATATTATATGAACACAAAATATTTCCCGAAAATACTAAGTGAATATGGGTACAGAAAACGAACCTTTATTTTAAATAAAAACTACGAAAATCATAAAGGTATTGAATGAAATAGGTTATTAAATAAGGATAAAGTTATTTCATAAAAAAAATGAAGATATGAATAAACAAACGAAATATATTTGAAGTAACAGCGTTTGTACAAACATATGAGTTCTTTCAGCTTTAATGAGATGGCAATCAAAGAATCTGAGAGCAGTTTCCAAAAGCTACAGATCGTCCCCGAACAAAACAGAAGAGTCACAGCAATTAGCAAAGTCATTTCAGATTATACGGGATTATCTTTATTGGCAACAAAAGGTTTCTTTTGGAAAGCATTCAAAGAATGGCAAATAGAAAACAAAAAGCCAGCAACGTATATATTAGAGGCACCACCAGATAAACAAAAAGAATTGGTTAAAGAGATTTTCTCTAAGATAACAAGGTATTTAGAAAGGATTCTCAAAGATCCGAATGATAAAGCAAGATTAGAGAGAGCAATGAATCAAGCATACGAATACTACTTGAAACATTTTTATTCTTCGTCTTAAAAACAGGAGTTGTTTGCATTTACAAAAAACATATTTTTGAGTTATATTTTCTATATGTGAAAGTGGGTCTTTTAATTATACAGCGATTAGTCGATTTATAGAACGTATTAATTTAAAAAAGCAAGTACTAAGCAGTATTAAATGGTTGATAAAGTCGCCGTGAGTGTTAGTTTAGGAAGTTCCACTAGAGATAATAAAGCAATAGTTGAGATATTGGGAAAAAAAGTAGAGATTCGTAGAGAAGGTACTGATGGCGATGCCGAAGAAGCGAGGAAGAAATTTAGAGAATATGATGGTGTCGTAGATGCGTTAGGTGTGGGTGGAACAGACCTTTATCTCAGAGTAGGAAATAAAAAGTATAAGCTATATGGAGCATTAAAGCTGATTAAAGACGTGAAAAACACTCCTGTCGTAGATGGAGGAGGACTAAAAACAACCTTAGAAAGAGAGCTAGCACCATTTATTATTAAAGAATTTAATTTGAATCCAGAGCAGGAAAAAGTTTTTATTACTAGTTCTGTTGATAGATATGGACTAACTGAAGGGTTTTCTAACAATGGTTTTGAATTTATAGCAGGAGACTTCATGTTTGCATTAGGTCTTCCGATTAGAATAAAAACATTAAAAGGAATAAGAAGATTAGCTACAGCATTACTTCCAATACTTGGGAGACTACCGCTTAGTTGGTTATATCCAACTGGGACAAAACAAGTAATTAATGAACCAAAATGGGAAAAGTGGTTTAATTGGGCTACAATTATAGCAGGTGACTTTCTTTACATAAGACGGCATATTCCTGAAAACATGGATAACAAATTAATTGTTACAAATACAACTACCTCGGCAGACCTTGAATTTTTAAAAGAAAGAGGAATAAAAAATGTTGTAACAACCACCCCTAGACTAAGTGGTAGAAGCTTTGGTACAAATATGTTTGAAGCTGCAATAGTTGCCGCATCGGAATTAAAAAGAGAATTAACCGAAGAAGAAATGTTAGAAGTCATAAAAAAAGAAAATATAAAACCAACAATAACAAAATTATAAGTAAAACGTAGATTAAAAACAAAAATGTTTGTTTGAATTTGTGAATGTTAATTAATCTATTGAGAGTTAGATTGCTTTTCTTTTTCATCTTCAACCCTAACAATAAAACTACAAGTACCGTTTTTTTCATTTGAATGTAAGTGTTTTTCCTTTATTACAACAATAGGCTTACCTACTAATGCTTCTATAATTCCCGCAATACCTCCTGCGGTAATCATACATCCTTCTTCAAAGGATGGATCTCCGTGACAATAACAACCTTCAGTATGAACAATCCATTTATCTCCTTTTTTCTCGGGCTTTACTTTCATATTTCCTAGAAGTATTGGATGAAAATCACATATATGGTTAATAACTATGTCAACATTAAAATTTTCATTGGGAAAAGAGGCTTTCTTAAGCTCTTCTGTTGATTTTACTGCTACTTCTTTAGCTAACTCATAGATAATTTCTTTCGCTTTATCTGGAAAGCGTCTTCTAAGAACTCGTCCCATTTCAGTTAAAACGATTTGAGGCATTCTTGCCCTTAATTCCAATGTAGAATTACTGGGGAACCAGACTTTTGTTTTTCCATAGGTTTTATAATCAACCACACCCATTGCTTCTAATATCATTAAATATTTTGAAACAGTATTTCTATGGTAATGCGTTTGTTCACTTAATTCATCAATTGTAAGCCCCCAAGTAGCTCTTGTTACACTATTAAGAATATCTCTTTTAATTTTCATTTGTTTACAATCCTCGGTATCTGATTCCCCGTAAATTGTCATTTTATTCACCCTTTAAAGGGAAAAAATAAAGAATGAAAGTATTAGTTTATTGCTGAGGGGTTTTTAAATACTTCATTTTTGTGTTTTAATGTATAATCCACTGCATCTTTAATTAATCTTTGAATAGTCTCATAATCTATTTTCTCAGTTGAAATACGATATTTCTGACTTCTCATATCCATGAGATCTGGTATAGACTGAATGATTCCTTCCTCTTTTAATCTTTTAAGTGCATATCTTGCTGTTTTAGGAGGAAGATTCAGCAATTGAAGTATTTCTTTTTGGGTGAGTACTCCATGCTCATTTAGGAGGTAGAGGATGGGTTTGGCCGATTTAGGCACTTTAATTTTTGTTCTTGGCTGTTGGGCCACTCTTACTTGCGACATCATATACATATTGGTTATTATTGTTTATTAATCTTGTGTAATATTGCACATCAATATTATTGGTTAATAATAAACAATTGGCCGCAAAACTTAAAAATACCAAAACAGCTTTACGGATAAATATAGAAACAATCATGAATAACATGGACGACATAGATTTCATAACCTTCGAAAAAATAAAAAAAGCTGTATTTAGAACCGGTCATTTTTTGAAGGAAAAATTTCATGGGAAGGACGATTCGATCTATGACGAACTTGGAGACAATTATGGAGGAAATAAATCCCTAAGAATAGATCTATTAGCAGAAGATGAATTTATTCATAATTTAAATACAATGGGAGTTAGTGGTAGGGTAATCAGTGAAGAAAGAGGAGAGATTGAACTACAGAATAAAAGTGAAAGAGAAGTAACAATTATTTTAGATCCACTTGATGGTTCTTCAAATTATAAAAGAAGAATCCCCTTTAGCGTTGTATCTGCCGCAATAATTCCTACAGAAAATATTGAAGAGGCTACATTTAAAGGATTAAAAAATGGGATAATATATGATTTTTGGAGAAATACTATGTATGAATTAAGAGAAAGCCAAGCGTTAGTAAATGGAAACCCAATGGTAACAATTGTTGATAATAACGCGTCTCCGATAATCTCGTTATATACTTATAAATCTGAAATGTATAAGCTAGTTTTTGAGTTTGAAAGAAGGGCATTAATCCGTTGCTTAGGTTCTGCAGCATTAGAGCTTACTTATGTCGCATTAGGGGCATTAAATGCTTATATGGATGTCAGATTTAAACTAAAAACTTATGACTTCGCAGTAGGAGCTAAATTTATTGATAATTTAGGAGGGAATGTCCTTATTTTTAGAAAAGGAGAAGTTATTCCTCACGATGAAGTATATTTACCGGAAATTACTAAAGGATATGGTATGATCGCGGCTAATAGACTTGATGTTTATGATTTGATATTGTCCGATGTTAAAGAGCCTTTTCGCATCATGGTTTAAACGTTTTTAGTTTTAAAGAAGAGCGGGTCAAACTTTTAATATATATAAATAACTTAGAGTAATATAATGAAGCTTACAAAAACTAGGTTAGTTAGTGCATTACTCTTGGTTTTTTTATTTTTTAATATTGGGAGTAGTGCTCTAATAAGTAATGCTTATAGTGGTGAGCATAAATTAATTATGTCTTTACCGGAGATACAACCAGGTATTGGGTTAAAGACATACTCACCTCAGTTTGATGTATACAGTGTAGTCGATCAAATGACATTAACACCAATTTTCACTCCGGATAATGCCTTAGGAGTGTATGAATACTGGTTATCACGGGCAAACTCAAGTATTAACGTGGAAACACAATATATCTCAAAATTTAATGACTCTTTATCTTGGGATAAAGACCCATCACCAATTGTTAGGGGGTTAGTAGCTGCACATGACAGGGGAGTTAGCGTAAGAGTAATCGTTAATGAAGACTTAGATACAGATGACGTTACATCGTATTTTGAAGGGTTAGGCATACCAATTAGGTGGATGGGTGCAAATAATAGTTATCCTGAAAGACTGACGTTTACACATAACAAATTTATTTCTATTGATGGAAAGGTAACAATCTTATCAAGTGCTAATTTTGGGCCAAATGCGTTTTATAATAACAGGGAAGCAGGAATGGTAATTCAACATCAAGGACTTACAAATTACTATGATCAAGTTTTTGAATTAGACTGGAAGATGTCTGCTCCAGATGAATCAGGAGAACCAGGAGGAACACTACAAGCAATGAATAAAGATCCATTATTTTTTGGAGATATTCATTCCATAAATTATAGCTTAGATTATTCTACCAATTTCCAGCCAACAGATTTCACAGGAACTTATAATGCTACGGCATTTATTGGTCCTGATAATGTAGATAAGGTAGTTTTTGATTATTTAAAGCAGGCCAAAAAGTCGATTTATGTGACTATGTACACGATCTCAAGATTTGACTTTGTAGATACTTTAATTGCTCTTAAAAAAAGCAATCCTTCTTTAGACATTAAAGTACTTATTAGTCATGATCGTGTGGGATATACTGAAGATATAGATACAGTAGCAGCAGCTAAGAAACTCACAGCAGCTCTAATTCCTGTTAGAAATACTACCAAAGATTTCCGATTTACACACGCTAAATATTGGATCATTGACGGAAAGTATACCTTTGTGTATACTGGAAATTGGTCCCCGAGATCTGCACCTCCTGCAGAAAGTAGTTATGGATCCTCTGATGTAAATAGAGACATGGGTATTGCTGTTGTAGGAGAAGATATTGCAAGTTACTATACGACTGTATTTAATTCTGACTGGGAAGCAGGTACTCCATGGCCTTTGCCAGTAGGTGTCTCACTATCACTACAAAATGCAGACGTTGTCAGAGGAAATATTAAAGTGTCCATTACTGCAAACATGGTTCAAGATGTAAAATATAGTATAGACAATGGTGCATGGATTTCAGCCACCGCAGTTACTGATACAAACTATGAATTTTATTGGAATACTGAGGACTATGAAAACGGAATTCATACGGTTTCAGCTAAAGGAACGTACAATGAGCAAGAATTTAGTCAAACGGTTAAAGTAAACGTAGTGAATACTGGTGATGACTGGAGACTACTTGTAACAGAAGTCCTTTATGACGCAGAAGGCACAGATTCTGGAAGAGAGTATTTTGAAATATCTAATACGTTCCCATTTGATCTATATATAGAAGGTTGGGCTGCTGGTGATGCTTCACTAACAATGTTTCCTGATGGGTTCATAATTAAAGCAAAAACATCGGTTGTTTTCTGCCAAGACTTTACATTATTCAAAGAGGCTTATGGTGTTGATGGAGATCTTTTAGGATCATTTTCTTTAACAAACACAGGGGATTATGTACAATTAGTTGATAATAGAGGAAATGTTATTGACGCGGTAGCATGGGGAGATGAAACTGCACCCGATGGGAGTACTACATTTACAGGTGAAGCTACAGATGGAAAATCATTATCAAGAGATCCCTTGTGGAAAGACACAAACAACTCAAATGAAGATTTTATAGTAACAGACCCCAATCCAAAACAGCCAATAACATCAGTACCCCCAATAGGTTCTACTGAAGACACTGAAACCACTCTCCCATTCAGTACTGGCTTTACTTACTTTGTTTTGCTTGCCGCATTACCTGTGTTCAGTATTCTGTATAGAAAAAGATCAACTAAAAAATAAATCAAAAGGTGATGATATGACTGTTCGGTATAAATATAAACTTCCTAGCTGGGAGAAAGGAAGAGAAATTGCTAATAAAATTGCAAATGAATATGGACTCTCTTTAGAAGAGCGTGAAGAAACGATCGTTATTTATGATGATGAAGAAAAAATATTCATATCTTTTTTCTTAGATCCCAGAGAATTTACATTTGTAAAAGCAAAAATTGCTGACGAAAAAAAAGAATGGTTTGAAAAAAATTTAGAACCATTATTGAAAATCTAAAAAAATCATTTGAATTTATTTATTAGATTTTACTTGGGGAGAATTACTTCTCCTCCAGCTTCCTTTACTTTTTCAATTGCGTTTTCACTTGCCATGTCTACAGTAATAATCATGGGTAAAGTTGCTTTTCCTTGAGCCAATAGTTTTTCATATCCAAGTTTAGTAAGATCTACATGGTATTTTCCATCTTTAAGCTCTGCTTTACCTTCTTTTATTAAAGTAGGCATAGCTGCACTTAAGTGGCTAATATTAATGACTTTAGTAGGTTTAGCGCGGTTTTGTGGTCTTTTGAAACCTAGTTTACCAATAAGAGGTTCTCTTTGTAATTTTTGAAGTTTAATTATCTTGATCTTTTTGTGGCTTTTCAGACCACCAGTTCCACCACGGATACCTTTTCCTCTGTGACCAGTGGTTGGACCCCATCCATGATGGCGGCCGCCACGCATTTTACGTACTTTACGTCTTTTCCTGATCATTTTTTGTTCACCTTTTAAGCCATCTGTTTCAGGAGATCATTGATTTTTTCTCCTCTATAGCCAAGATCTCCGCCTTCGTTTACATGGTGTTTAACGTCTTTGTATCCTTTTCTTGGCGGGTGGAGCCTGAATACTGGCTTTAGGCCAGGGACATCTTTGATACTAGCTTCTCCTTTAACTATAGCTTCAGCTAGTTCTTCAAAAGAAGAATACTTTGTATTTTGTTTAATGTACTCTTCTGTAAGCCTTTTATTACCAGTAAGCCGACCTCTTTTTTTCAGTAACAAAGCCAAAGTAGGAGCATCAATTTCACCCCAAGTAATAAGATCTTTGGCTTTTTGGAGCATACCTCTTAAACTGTCTGTGTCTTTATACAAGACAGCATGTTGAGGTTTGTGGAGTCTCAGCATTTTAAGGGTATCTTGTACCCAGTACGGAAAGCCGGGACGACCACGGATTCTTATGATGGCAAAGATTTTACCAGTTGCTTTTGCTTTTACACTCACTTTTATTCACCTCAGTTTTTTCATGCCCGAGGTTAAGCCCTTGCCCAATCAGAGGGGTGGGCCAAGTAATACGTCTGTTTTAACGCATTATAAGTGGCTTTAGCGAAGTTATGCGTGGTTCTTGTGTCTCCTAATGTTTTACTCCATACATCTTTAATTCCTGCTAGAGATAATACCGTCTTGGCAACATCTCCAGCAACAAGACCTAGACCTTTAGGAGCAGGATAGAGTGTGATAATTACGGATCCTTGTTTTCCAGTTACTCTGAAAGGAACACTGTGAGGACCTCCACAACCACATTCCCATGAACCACAACCACGTTTTACGGGCGTAATGTTAAGTTTTGCTTCTAATATTGCATTTCTAATAGCCGGACCAATTTCTCTTGACTTTGCTTCTCCGACACCAACGTACCCATTTTCATTTCCAACAACCACTGTTGCTTTGAAACGTCTTTTTCTACCGGCATCACTTACTTTCTGGACTACTTTGATATCTACTACTTCATCTTTTAGATTTGGAAGTAAGAAATCTACTATTTCCCATTCACGAATAGGATACCCTAGTCTAAATATTTCATCGATAGAAGTGATTTCTCCATCGTAGACCATGCGACCCAGTCTAGTTTTGGGAACCCATTCATCGAGGTTTACCTTGCTACTCATTTTTCATTACCTTCCTTTAGAACTCTTTATCAATTTTTTTCTTTGTTTCTTTGAAATATTTGGGTACGTTCTCTGGTTTTAGCCGGACTTTTGTATAAGCTGAAAAGACTTTTTTATAAAGATCTTTGTCTTGTTCTGCTAATAATTTACCGTACTCCGCGATATGTTGTCCTTGGATTCTTTCTTCACTGGGTAATTTTTCTTCTCTATGAGGAATCTCCATACCTGCGTCTACTGCTCCTTTCAAAGCAGCAAATACACGGGTGCCATTTTGAGGAACATTCAATCCAATGTCAAGAATTGCATCTTTATAGCCTGCTTTAATAGCTTTTTTAC
>Ga0256835_1001374_pt1 | contig 14747 bp, 12 predicted proteins | sample PIR30metaG_FD_185972 | JGI IMG/M metagenome (GOLD analysis project Ga0256835, IMG submission 185972) | Hydrothermal vent microbial communities from East Pacific Rise, Pacific Ocean - PIR-30 | ecosystem: Environmental > Aquatic > Marine > Hydrothermal vents | place: Pacific Ocean: East Pacific...
CGGCATCCGGCGTTTGGGCCTGAAACCACGGGGCCATCCGCTCAGACACGGATGGCCCTTTTTTTGACAATTGGCCCGGCATCCGTTTCCGGCACCTGGTCACGGGCATTTACTCCCGGGTGAAGTCAACCGCCCGGTCACTCTGAATCATGACAGACATCCCGCCTGAAAAACCCGGTAAGGGAGGAAACGGCGATTCGGCCTCCCATGCCGGTGCCGGCTGCCGGCGCTGCGGCATATGCTGCCGCAAGGGCGGCCCTGCCCTGCACGTGCAGGACATCGAACTGGTGCGCAGCGGCATCATCGGACTGGAGAGCCTGTTCACCATCCGGGCCGGCGAACGCGTGCGCGACAACGTGCGCGACCGGGTGGTGCCGCTGACCGCCGAGATCGTCAAAATCCGCGGCCGCGGGGACGCCTGGACCTGCGTGTTCTACGACGGAGACGACCGCGGCTGCCGCATCTACGCCCACCGGCCCCTGGAGTGCCGTATTCTGGCCTGCTGGAACCCTTCCGAACTGGAACGGGTTTACGAGCGGGGGCGCATCACGCGGGAGGACCTCATCGGCAGCATCCGGGGGCTGTGGGACCTGGTGCAGACCCACGAGGAGCGCTGCTCCCAGCGGAAACTGGCCGCCATGATCGCCCGGCTGCAAACTCCGCCGGACCCCTCACGGACGGATGCCATCTGCCGGTGCATCGCCTACGACCGCCACCTGCGGCGGCTGACCGTGGAAAAGAGCGGCATCTCCCCGAGCCTACTCGACTTTCTTTTCGGGCGCCCGCTGCAGGAAACCGTCAAAGCCTACGGCTTTACGGTCATCGAGGGGGAAGATCAGATCCGTCTGCACTTCAGCCCCTGGAAGAACGATCTTTCATGACGTTGGCTGCGGCACGAAAATTCATCTTTGACGCCTGAACGGTGCTCCGCAATGGGCCCCATCGGGGACACAAAAATGCTGTTGAGAGAAGAACGCGAGCGCATCGTCCATTTCGGCAGGAAACTGGCAAACGCCCATCTCACCACCGGAACCGGCGGAAATCTGAGCATTGCCGACCGCAAAGCGGGCCTGGTGGCCATCAGCCCCTCGGGAATCGGCTATTTTCAGATGCGGCCCCGGGATGTAACGGTGGTGGACATGGCCGGCGAGATCCGCGAAGGGGCGTGTAAGCCGTCTTCAGAACTTGGTTTTCATCTTGCACTATACAGCACCCGCCCCGACGTGCGGGCGGTGGTTCACACCCATTCCGTCTACGCCACCACCATTGCCTGCCTGCACTGGGAGCTGCCGGCAGTGCATTACCTGGTGGGTCTTTCCGGCAAAAAAGTACCCCTGGCGCCCTATGCCACTTACGGCACGAAGGAACTGGCCCGCAATGTGGCCGAGAGCATCGGGGCTTACAACGCGGTCCTGCTGGCCAATCACGGCCTGGTCACGGTTGGTGTCAACATGGACATGGCCTACGCGGTGGCCGAGGAGATCGAGCTGGTGGCCCGGATATATTACCAGGCCAGGAACGTCGGCCAGCCGGTCGTTCTGCCGGATGAGGAGATGGAAATCGTTGTGGAAAAATTCAAGGAATATGGGCAATAATATGGTCGAGTGGCACAAGGGACTCTCACCCCCATGCTCTCACAGATCCGGACATGAACCTCTCGACTCATCCGGCTCCTATTGTCCAGCCACGGTGTTCGAAGGACGCCAATGAACGAAAAGTCCCGGTTCTCTGCGGCGTAAACCCAGGATCCAGGCGCTGGCTCGCCTCCGGCTTCCCTTGAACCTTTTGTACTTCCTAACCGCCCATCTGATCAGGATGCGATCAAAATAGCGCATTATCGGCCTGATTGCCGACCCGTAGAAACGTCCAAAATAGTTGATCCAACCAGTGAGAAATGGATTGCTCCAGCGTGCAATGTCTTCTATGGACAGATCGCTGCGGAGATGAACCCGCCACAACTTGATGGTACGCCGGATTCTCTTGGCCGACTTCTTGCTGATCGCCGGTAAAAACCCCACAAAGAACCTCCCCTGCATAGTCCTGGCCAGACGTGGCCGGAATGTATGGCCGAGAAAGTCAAAGGACTGCCGGGAATAAGTTCCCAAACGACAATCATCCTTGCAGTAAATAATCTTGGTCTTTTCCGGGTGTATCTCCAATCCGCATTCTCTCAGCCGGTTGTCCAGCTTCCACCTTAGCCATTTGGCCTGTTTCTCACTGCGTAAATGACAAATTATGTCATCGGCATAACGCTCGAAGGGGATTGACGGACAATTCCTGTCCATCCACAAGTCAAAGGTGTAATGCAGATAAAGGTTCGCCAGTAGTGGACTGATCACACCTCCTTGAGGTGTACCCTTATCACTGCTCAACACCTGCCCATTGGGAAATTGCACCGGAGCTTGGAGCCATCTTTCGATGTACAGGATCATCCACTTACTGTCGGTGTGACACTTCACCGCCTTCAGTAGCAGCTGGTGATCGATGTTATCGAAAAAGCCCTTCACATCTAAATCCAGCACCCAGTTGTAATCCCAACAACGCTTGCGGGCTGTGGATAATGCCTGGAAAGCGGACCGACCCGGTCGATACCCGTATGAATCCTCATGAAACTGCGGATCCATCTCTGGCTCAAGCCGTCTCTTGACAACCATCTGGGCTATGCGGTCAGTTACCGTAGGAATGCCCAATGGCCTCATGCGGCCATCTGGCTTCGGTATTTCCATCCGCCGAACGCTTGATGGAAAATAGCTCCCCGACGCCATCCGATTCCAAAGCTTGTACAGGTTATTTCCCAAATCCTGCTCAAATTCCTCAATCGTTATCCCGTCTACTCCAGCCGCTCCGCGGTTCGCCTTTACACGCTCATACGCCTCCCAGACTTCCTGTTTGGAAATACAAAACGGCTTCGCCTTATCCACTGGCTCCTCCCCCTGCGGGTTGGCCGAGCGCATTCGGCAGGACAATGCAGCCCCTTCGCTCCGCCGCCATTACAGCGGTTTCATCACTAATACGGGCTGCTCCGCCCCTGTGCCCTGCATCGGTACTCTGGGGCTTGTGAGGGCCTCCCACTTGCCCTTCTCCCTTGGCATCAGGACGACAGGTTCCCACGTTCCGCACCAAAGCCAGGACCAGGTTCACGCTGCCTCCATGCCGGACGCCGCCTGGACAGTATGCAGGTGTCCTCCAGGCTCTGTCCCAGGATGATGAACCGACCCTGGTTTCGACGCCACCGGATTATCTTTCGACACGTCATCAGCAGTTCGCTTGCGCTCGTCTCCCTGGCCCATACCTGACCTGATCTTCGTCATGCCTTTTCCCCAACGCTCACCACCCTGGCTCTTTACCAGCGCAGCTTGAGGTGGTTTGAAGCCTGCCCCTGCAGGCCGACTTCGAGGGGCCTACCCTCATCTCTGGTGCAGCACTGCCACACTTTATATTGTGTGCACATTCGTGGCGCACGTTCATCCGATTAAAGCGTACTTCGCTTTGTGAATTGCCATGATTTTGTGTTTGAAGAACTCCATATCCCGAAAGCCATAGGCTTGGCCTTTCATGGTTTTGATTTTGTTGTTGGTGCCCTCAAGGGGCCCAGTGGAAATGGGGTAATCGTACCAGGCCAGGATGCCGCCGCGGTAGACGCCAAGGGTTCGGGCAAAATTCATCAGCATCGGGATTTTGGAAGCCTCGGCCTGCTCAATCCAGTCGTAAAGAAAGGCCTCGGCGGCTTCTTTGGAAGGCTGATTCCACAGCTGGCGCAGGTCTTCCTTGAGGTAGTAGGCCGTCGCAAGGGGTTTGTTGATCTCCAATGCCTTCCGGAGGCGGTTGGGTTCATTTTTTGTAGCGTCGAGGTTCTCCGGGCTTTTGAGCAGCAGCCAGCGAGTACCCTTTAGAAGACGCTTTTCAAATATGTCGGTCAGTTCGTGATAAAGCTGCCTGCGCAGCTTTGACAGCTTGTCGTTGAGCAGTTTGATGATATGGAAATGATCAAAGACAATAGCGGCCTCCGGGATGTTTTTCTGGACGGCGCACACATAGGCCACGGACATGTCGATGGCTACGGCCTCGATCCTGGCCTTGGCTCTTTTCAGCCGCTTCCAGAAAGGCTCCAATGCATCGGCGCCCTTGCCGTCACCGACAAACACTACCATACCGGATTTGAGGTCCAGCACGACGGTCAGATAGCGGTGTCCCTTACCGATGGAAATCTCGTCAATAGCGATCTGTCGGAGCTTTTTCAGCTTCGGCCTTCTGTAATGGCGGCGAAGATGGCGTTTCTGGATATCCTTGATGACATCCCAGCTGACCCCCAGGTGCCGGGCAACATCCTTGATGGTGGCAAAACGGCACAGCTCGAGCACATAGCGTTCAAAGGTCCGGGTGAAGCGCTTGCGTGCGTCGGCGAAACGGATCTTCACCTGCCGCACCAGCCCGCAGGCAAGGCGCCAGACGCGCGGCACCGCAAATTCGACCCAAACACGCTTGCCTCCGATGGGAACAGAGCGGAACCTTCGCAGCTGGCTGCCCCTGCGGATTACCCGCCTGTTGCCGCAGGCGGAACAACGCAGTGTGTGGCTTTCCTGGCGGATAGTGAAAATCACGCTGCCTTTTTCATAACGGGTGTTCACGTAACTGTAGCCACGGATACTGAAAGCATGATACAGAAGGCTTGTGGACATGACGGTTCTCCCCCTTGGTTAAGATTGGTCTCTTCACCAATGGGAAAAACCTGATTGTCCACTTTTTTTCAAGCCTCAAGTACGCGAATTCCGGATGAACCAATAATATCGTCAGGCCGCCTCTTCACTTTCGATCCGGCACGTTTCGGCGGACGCCCCCTGCAGCCGGAGCCGGCGTCGTCAAGGGCCGTGTTTCCGGCGGCGGTGCGCTCCCTGGGCTGCCACCACATTCCCGTCGCCGTTGAGCACACCGGCGGATACCACGAATCGCCCCGTATTCCCGTGGAATTCACCTGCATCCCCCAGATCTACATGATGACGGCCAGGGCGCTGGAAATCACCTGCGCCAACATGGCCAGACTGGTTGTGCATGCCGACAGGATGCGCTACAATGTCTGTCACAATGTGCTGGACCAGTCGTCATCCGAAAGGCTTATGATAGCCATCTACAAAAAAAACCGGCGAGAAAAACAGAGCGCACACGCTCCTGCACGACCCGGCCGTCAAATCGAATCAAAGCGGCATGCCGTTTAAACCGGTTGTTTTAGGGGACTATTGCATCAATACACTATTTTCCCGAGAAGAACTGGACGCATCGATGGATTTGTCGACCTACACCGGGACCGCATCTCACCAGACGGCACAAGCCGTCGAGGTCATCCAAAACAGGCTGACGCGTTACCGAAAAAAGCGCGGCGGCAACGCGACCGCCGGGCACTAAAAGAGGCTGCCCCATGCCATCCAACCCGTTCGTGGACAAGAACCGATTCAAGGTATTGATCGAAGTCGTACCGCCGGCCGGCCCCGAAGCCGCTCCGCTGCTGGCCGCGCTCAAGTCTCTCGCCCCGCTGCCCGTGGACGGCTTCAACGTCGCCACCAACCCGGTGGCCAAAGCACGCATGAGCGCAATGGCGCTGTGCGCCCTGATCCAGCAGCAAACCGGCCGGCCGGCCGTACTGCACTGCACCACCCGCGACCACAACGTTTTGAGCATCCAGGCGCTGCTGTGGGGTGCACGGGCCCTGGGCATCCGGACCGTACTGGCGACCACCGGCGACTTCGTGGCCCTGGGAGACCGGGCGGTGACCACCACCGTGCGCGACGTGGACGTTTTCGCGCTTATCGCGATGGCCCGTGCGTCCGGCCTGGACGTCGGCGTGGCCTTCGACCCCCACGCGGACGGCGGCAGCCCGCAGCAGGCCGTGCGGCGCCTGGAGCGCAAAGCCGCCGCCGGTGCCCAGTTCGCCGTGACCCAGCCGGTGTACGACCGCGACGGTGCCCGCTGGCTGCTGGAGGCCACGGCCCACATCGGCATTGCCGTCATCATGGGCATTCTGCCGCTGCGCACCGCCCGGCATGCCGAGTTCCTGCACCAGCGCGTGTCCGGCATCGTGGTTCCCCACCAGCTGCGCCGGCGCATGCGCGAAGCCGAAGACCCCGTGGCCGCGGGCGCCGCCAACGCCCGGCAGATGCTTGCCGTGGCACGGGAAGGATTCGCAGGTGCCTGCATTATGCCGCCCTTTGACCACTACGAGGTCATGGGCGACATCCTGGCCCCCTGAAAATATTTTTCCACTTGAAAGCACCCCTCTTTTTCTTTACGTTGGGTCCGAATTCCGGTGCGTTCCGACCTGCAACGCCGAATTCTGCCGTTTTCTCGGGAAACCGGTACCCGTAAACGTCCCCTCCCCGGCACAGTGCACCCTTTCCAGTACCCAGAGAACGCACTTCCCCGGGAACCTTGAACTGCCGACACCGCCAACACTTGAGGAGGATAAAAAATGAATGAAAAAGCCCGGGAACTGTTCGACAGCGCTATGGCGCACGAAAAAGCCTATGACTTCGAAAAGGCCAAGGCCGTCTACGGGGAAATCCTGGAAAATTTTGCAGACGACCCCATCGTCGAAAAAACCGGCCTGCGAATGGAGGACATGGACGACCTGATCGCGGAGAAGCGCCTCTACGAGCGCATCGACGAGAATGGAAGGCGCGTACTGACCGAGATCGGCATGAACATCGCCGAAGACCAGGACTTGATGAACATCCTGATGGAGGCCGACGCGGTGGACTTCGACAACGAAACCGCCGTGTTCATCCCGCTCAAGCGCGACTACATCGACCGCTGCCTGGCGCAGTGCCCGCGCGAGATGCCCGCCGACCCCGGCCCCAACACCTTCGGCACCGGCGCCACCCCGCCTTTCCTCAAGCGCCCCGGAGACGACGAACTGCGGCAGGCCAACCGCCAGGAGTACGAGGAAATCGTCAAGACGGTGGGCGAGTACCAGGACGTTGTGCGCATCTTCAGCCTGCCGGTGGCCCCGGACAAGAGCATCTCGCTCTACGAGGTGGCCCAGCTCATGGAAAACCATTTCCCCGGTCTGAAGATGACCACCACCAAGGGCATGACCGACGACGAAGCCTTTTTCCTCAAGGACAAGCATCACTGGGTGGACGGCACCAGCCTGATCACATCGCTGCGGCCCATGGGCACCATGGTGCAGCCCTTTCTGCGCAGTTGCCGGACGGGCGTCAACCTGCTGCTGCTGGACCTGACCATCGCCGGCTCCTCGGGCCCCGGAAGCCCCGAGGCCCTGCTGACCCAGATCCACGCCCAGGTGCTGTTCATGATGGTCATCGCCCAGACCATCAACCCGGGCATCTTCTGCATGCACGGCGGCATCCCAGGCGTCACCGAGGCCGGCGGAGACCTGTCCTACAGCTCCCCGCATCAGCCGCTGATCAACGCCGCCATGGCGCGTGTCAACACCTGGATTACCAAGTTTCCCTCGGCACAGTCCGGCGGCAGCACCAGCCTGCCGGATGTCAACCAGCAGGCCATGGTGGAGTCGGAGCTGAGCCGCAACACGCTGCGCAAGTACGGCGTGCACATCATCCGCCACGCCATGGGCGCTCTGGGCAGCCTGAACTTCTTCAGCCTGGACAAGTTCATCGAGGACTGCGAGCGCGAGCGCAAGGCGCAGAAGATCTTCGACGAGGCCCCCAAAGACAAGGGCATCATCCCGCTGTACTTCCCGGCCGACGATGAGACCATGGAAGGCATCAGGGAGATCGCGGAAAAGGGCAGCCCCCAGGCCGCCGATCACACCCTGCGAAACGTGGAGTCCTTTATGAAGTGGGAAAACGTCATCAACGAAAAGGCCCGCCGAAAGCTCTACTACCCCCAGCTCAATGACACCGTCATCGAGATGATCAGCCGCGGCGATGTGATTCCCTGAGGAGAATGCCATGAGTAAAAAAACCGGCGACCGGCCGTTCGACCCCTTGATCTTCCGGGTCTCGTCCTTCCTCACGGTGGCCTTTGTGCTGATCTGCTCCGGAGGCCTCAAGGCCCTGCAAACGGCCTCCATTGTGGGGCCTTTGGCCTTCATTTTCGTCATGTTTCCGCTGCGGGTCTCGGCCATCACGGAACTGCTGGCCGAATACCGCCGGCCGGAGAAGTAAAGCCCCCGAGCGTTGGCGTCCATGAACGATTCCCGGTTTTCCGAAAACCTGCCGCCCGTCACGCTGCTGCGCGCGGTATTCCAGGCCGCATTCCTGGGCTACACCCTGTGGATGGGCTACCGCTTCTACCGCTTCTACCTCTGGGCCCTGGGCCAGTCACCGGAGTTCACGGCCCGCCCGCCCGGGGTGGAGGGCTTCCTGCCCATCAGCGCATTGCTGAGTGCCAAGCGCTTTTTTCTGACCGGACAGTACGATCCCGTGCACCCGGCCGGACTGACCATCTTCCTGGCGGCCCTGACCATCGCCGTGCTGCTGCGCAAGAGCTTCTGCGGCTGGATCTGCCCGGTGGGAGGACTTTCCAACCTGTGTGAACGCCTGCTGCGGAGCGTCAGCGCAAAACGCTTCGGCGCCTTCCCGGTCTGGCTGGACAAGCCACTGCTGGTGGTCAAGTACGTGCTTCTGGGCTTTTTCCTGTACATCGTCGTCTGGCAGATGGACCTTCGCAGCGTTACCGCCTTTCAGCACTCCTTCTACAACCTGTCCGTGGACGCCCGCATGCTGCGTTTTTTCCTGGAGCCCACCGTTCTGGCCGGCGTCATCACCCTTTCCATCGTGGCCCTGTCGCTGCTCTTTCGCAACTTCTGGTGTCGCTACCTGTGTCCCTACGGCGCCCTGCTGGGGCTGCTGGCCCTGGCCGGCCCTTTGCGGGTGCAGCGTGACGCGCAGCGCTGCATCGGCTGTCGCCGCTGCGACGAGGTCTGCCCGGCGGCGCTGAAGGTGTCCCGCAGGAAAGTCGTGCGTGCCTGCGAGTGCGTGGGCTGCATGGACTGTCTGGAGGCCTGCCCCCACGACGACTGCCTGACCGTGCGCGCGCCGGGAAACCGCCGCGTGAGCCGCTACCTGGTGCCGGCGGCGGCCGTGCTGATCTTTTGGGCCTTTTTCGCGGCGGCCCTGGCCACCGGCCACTGGCACAGCAGGGTGCCGGTGGAGACCCTGCGCAGGGTCTACATCATGGACGCCCGCTCCGGCCGGTGAAACGACGTGGGGCCTGTCTGCCGCATGGCAGCGCCGGTTGCCTGCGACTGCGCTGCACTTTTCCATGACAGCCCCGCGGGAGTGTGGTACGAATCGGCTCGTCGGGAAATCCGACAACGAAAAACATGCCGAAGGGGCTGTTTCCCCTATGTCCACGAGTAAGCACCGCCTGCTGATGATCGAACCCTACTGGGGCGGCTCGCACCGCGCCTTCCTGGAGGGGCTGCGCCGCCGGCTGGGTGTGGAATGCGGGCTGCTGACCCTGCCGCCGCGCAAGTGGAAAATGCGCATGCAGCTGTCGGCCTTCTGGGCCGCGGAGCACATCGAAAAGATGGCCGCCGCGGGAGAACGCTTCGATGCCGCCCTGTGCTCTACCTTCGTGGATGCTGCGGCCCTGCGCGCCCGCCTCTGCCGCCGGGGAATCCACCTGCCCCTGGCGATCTACTTCCACGAGAACCAGTTCGGCTACCCCGGACAGGTCGAGGATCCCGGCCGCCACCAGTTCACGGCCATCAACTTTGCCTCGGCCCTGGCCGCCGACACGCTGGCCTTCAACAGCCGCTACAACATGGAGACCTTTCTGGACGGCATCCGGCAATACCTGAAGAAGGCGGCCGACATGGATTTGGCCCACCTGACGGCCGTGGTGTCCGCCAAGTCACGGGTGCTTTACCCGGGCATCGACTTCGACGACATCGATGCCGCGCCAAGGCCGACAGGGAAGCCCCCTGCGCCGGTCATCGTCTGGAATCACCGATGGGAACACGACAAGAATCCGGAGCGCTTTTTCCGGGCTCTTTTCGCACTTTCCGAAGCCGGCCTGGACTTCGGCCTCATCGTGATGGGTGAACAGTTCGCCACCTGCCCGGAAATTTTCGAGGTGGCCCGGCAGAGACTCTCCGGCCACATCCTGCATTTCGGCTTCGTGCCTTCCCGCAGAGAATATGCCCGCCGCCTCAGGCAGGGGGACATCGTGGTCTCCACCGCCCGCCAGGAGTTCTTCGGTATCGCGGTGCTTGAGGCCGTGCGCGCCGGCTGCCGCCCCCTGGTGCCGGACCGACTGGCCTACCGCGAACTCTACCCTGCGCAGTTCCGCTACCGGCCAGAGACACTCTTTCCCCGCCTGAAAGGACTGCTCGAAAACGAGTGCAGCTTCTCCGACACGGACGGTCGGAAACTCACGCGCGGGTTTGCCTGGCCGGCGATAATTTCTGATTTTCGCCGCTGGCTGGCGCCGCTGCTTCACAACGACACTCCCGGGGGCTACATCGACAACAGCGTTTAGAAAACGCGCTGTTGGAGTCCCGTGGCGTCGGGGCATGCCCTCCTCTTTCCTGAGGTCAAAACGGATACCTATTCGCCCATCGCGTGCACGGGCTTCTATACGCGGAGAAAGTGGAGGGCCACACGGGTGCTCATCCCGTGCAGGGAAGCAGGGATCACTTTTTCACGTCGAGCCCCAGTGGACAGCGGACCTGGTCCTTTTCGATTTTCCCGTTCAGCGGCTTTTGGGTGACGGCGACACGACCGGCCGGCAGGCCATGGGCCTGCACGGCGGCCGCAACGGCGGCGGCGCGGGCGGCGGCCAGTTTGCCGAGATCCGCCTCGTCCAGGGGCTCTTTGGCAATCAGCAGGTGGTAGATTCCCTGGTAGTACTTCACCATTCCGGGTGAGAGATCCTCTTGGGTGCCGCTCTTGCCCACTTTCCCGGTAGACGGGCCAGCATCGGCCCTGGCCGCAGCCACTTCCCCGGGTGTCAGCCGCTCGGCCGCCAGGGCGTCAAGAACCTTGCGCACCGACGGGTCATTGAGCGCCAGCGGACCGCGCATCTGCTGCATGGCATTGGACAGTCCCAGGCGTGCCGCCAATTCGCGCCGCAGGCGGGCCTCCCTCAGCGCCGCGGCGTCCGCCTCGGGATCGTAGCACCCGTTAACGGCCAGCACCAGCTGGGGGCGCTTTTCCAGGATGGCGGCCACGCGGGCCAACTTTTCGGCCTCGGGAGGCGGAACGTCGGCCCGACCCTTTTCGAAGGCCACGCTGTCGACTCCCTCTGCCTGGGTGCCCAGCAGGTGGGCCAGCGCCTGGAAAGGCGCCGTGACAATCTTCTGGATCAGGTTCAGCAGCGCCTGCCAGATGAGGTGACCATAGCTGAACTGCGGGTCGCTGACGTCGCCGGCGACCGCCAGGCCGATGTCGATGCGGCCCCGGCTGTCTTTGAGAAGCGCCACGGCCAGGTCCAGCGGCAGGTTCACGGCGGCCGGGGATGCGACGTGTTTGCCCAGCATGAAATGATCCAGCACGATACGGTTTTCGCCCTTCAGTCGGCTTTTTTCAATGCGGTAGGCCAGATCCAGGTTCATCTTGCCGGAAGTAATCTCGCGGCCGGCAAACTTGGCGGAGTATGGCGTCAGTTCAGGCATGTCGACGTTGCGGAAGGTCATGATCATCCGGGCGAAGTCGGTCGGCTTTGACGGCAGCAGCAATCCCTTGATTGTGACACTGCCGTATGGTGGAATGCGGCCATTCATCTCCACCGCCGCCCGGCTGTCCGGGTTCGTCGAAAGGCCGGACACGCCGCCGGCCAGGTTCTCGATGAAAACCTCGAAGGGCAACGGCAGGCTGCGGTCGGCGAAATCCATGGTGGCCTTTTCAATGCGCACATATCCGATGGAGAACTCCGGCGGCTTGACGGCGGCGATGTCCGCGGCGCTTGCCCTGGTGCTCTGCGGCCCGCCCACCAGGGCATCGGCCAGGTTGACGCTCCCGTCTCTGCGGATGATCAGCTTCAGAAACGGCGCCACGATCCGTATGCTTTTGATGTTCAACCGGGTCGGCGCCGTGTCGAAGGCCATTTCGGCAATCACCATCCGCTTCAGGGATGCCAGTTTCTCTCCGCTGTCCGGCAGCGTTAGCCCCATGTCGTCCAGCTGCGCCATTCCGCGCCACTTCAGCCCGCCCTCCGCCGTATACGCCAGCCGGCCCTTGACGGAGAGCGCCCCTGAAGCCAGCTTGAGCCGCAACACCGATGAAAGGTAGGGCTGCAGGGGGCTCAGCGCGATGGACCGGATGTCGACGGCGGCCTGCAGTTCGGGCGTAAAGGGTGCCACCGTGGCCGTGATGTCGCCCCCGCCGCCGTCCTGCATCTCGAATGCAACACGGGCCTGGAAGTGTTTGTTCGGGTCGGTGTCAAAGTCCCGGATGTCGATGCGCACCCTTTCGATCGCGCTGGCGGCCTCGGCGATGTAATGGTCTTTGAGCGCGATATGAAAATTTTCGAAGCGCAGGGACGCCACCTTCACCGACCACTGCTGTGAAGCGATCTCTTCGATGCGCTCCGAAACGGCTTTTGCCGCAGCGGCATCGACGGGCGTGAACAGGCGCTGCCAGTTTAGCCGGCCGTCTTTTTCCAGCGCCACCTGCGTCGTCCCGCCCGAGAGCGCCAGTTCGTCCACCGACAGGCGATGGTCGACGGCGTCCAGCACCCCGCCGCGCATCCGGGCCTGCGGCAGGCGCAAAATCGGATCTGCGCCCTCGATGCCCACCACGGTTTCGGAGAGCGTCATTCCAATGTCGCCGAGACGGGTTTGAAAGTCCCCTTCGGCCGGCAGGCGCAGGTTGGCCGAAAGCGTGGCATTGACACTTTTCACCGCCACCTGCACCGGGTCGCGCCAGGTGTGGTCACGGATGTCGACAGCCACGTCCTCAACCGCCACCTGCCTGATGCGGATGGCGAAGGGAAAAGCTACTGCGTCCGACCCTGCGGGCGCCTGCTCCGGCGCAGCGGCAACAATGCGCCCCCAGTTGGTCCTGCCCAGCGAATCCGTGACCGCCTGCACGCGGCCCCGCGAAAAGCGGGCCTTTTCCACCACCAGTTCGTGCGTGCCGAAATCGAAGCGTCCACCGGAAAGGCGTATTTGCGCCATTTTCAGCAGGGGATCCTGCGGCTGGTCTTTCAGCGCCAGCACCAGGCCGTCGAGGCGCACGGACATGCGCTCCAGCGTCATGCGAAAACCGTCGTCCCCGTAGCCGACGTGGTACAGCAGGTCCAGGTCGAGCCGCCCGGCCGGTCGCTGGACACCCAGTTCGTGCTCTACGAACTTCCATCCGACGCCCTCGTTGAAATTGCGCAGAGACAGTTCACCGTCCGAGGAGAAGGGCACCAGCGAGATGCGTCCCTTCCACTTCAGAACGCCGCCGTTGGGCAGGGTGGCGGTCACGGCCTGGCGGCCGTCGTTTCCGGGCAGCGTGGTTAGGTTACGGATCTCCAGGTTGATGGGCTTCACCACGGCCTCGGGCCGCTGCGGCTGGGACTCGTCGGAAATCACCAACTCGCCGTCGTGGATCGCCAGGTGCCGGAAATCCAGGCGCAGGCGGGAGGAGGGTTCGGGCGCCGCCGGAGACTCGTCGGGCGTGTCCGCCCCGGCGGCATCGGTCATCAGGCGCGATACGTTGGACACGCCGTCGGGCGCGATGCGCAGGTTGACCCGGGGGCGGTCCAGGCGCACCTCGGAAAAGACCCACGCCCAGTCGGCCAGACTTCTGAGTTCAACATCGGCCCTGAAACGATCGAACGCCAGCAGCGGTTTTCCGTCGGCCTCGGTCATGGACGCCCCCTCGAGCTCCAGACTGAGACGGAAGGGGTTGAGACGCACCCGTCCGATGGTTAACCGGCGGCCGAGAGCCGTCTTGACATAGCTTTCCAGCTGTCTCTTGATAAGCGGCGGCGCAAGGAAGAAGCCCGCCAGCGTGTATACGAGCAGCACCACCGCGGCGATCGGGAGGGTTTTGCCCAGGGGCAACCGTGCTCGTTTGGCCTTTTCATGGGGGGCCGGTGATGGTTCCGACATCGCTCGATCTTTCGCTGGGGATGATCCGCCGCAGGGATGAAATGAAAGCTTTATGTAAAATAATCACGTCAGAAGGGGTCTGTCAATGCGGCCCCTGCCCCTTGCCGGGGCAATGGCAAGTAACGCCTGACATGATGGATGCCGGGCCCCTTGCTGATAGGCGTACACGTGGCTTCAGGAGGCGGACAGGTATCGGCGGCGCGCAGAGAAAGGCAAACTGTTTAGGCGAAGCGGGTTTTCGCCTTTCAGTGCCGGGCATGCAACTGTTGTCCATGATGCGCCCCATGGCGTTTCTCACGTGCCTGCCGCGCATGATGAAGCAGATGCTTCAGAAGGGGTGGCCGAACATGGCCCATATCTGGCTGCCCTCGTCGGAAACGGCAAAATCCAGCCGTATGACCCCGCCGGACATCAGGAAGCGCAGCCCGGCGCCGGCGTCGAACTTCCAGTCGCTGAAAAGTTCTCCCAGGTCATACGCGTCGGCCACGCGCCCACCCTCCACGAAGCCCACCAGCTGCATCCAGTCCGTGTTGAGAAACTTCAGCCAGGATACGTTGCCCAGGGGGTTCCACTTCAAAGTGTAACGGTACTCGGCCGTGGTATAGATCACCGAGCGATCGTGAAAGCGGTTGAAGGGGTAGCCCCGCATGCGGTAGAACCCCCCCAGGTTGGCGCCCTGGGTGAAGGGCGGCGCGTTGCGCACGACTTCGTTTCCGTTTGCGTC